>Ga0209467_1002966_pt1 | contig 11494 bp, 11 predicted proteins | sample Higcelwee11metaG_FD_187175 | JGI IMG/M metagenome (GOLD analysis project Ga0209467, IMG submission 187175) | Freshwater pond sediment microbial communities from the University of Edinburgh, under environmental carbon perturbations - High... | ecosystem: Environmental > Aquatic > Freshwater >...
ACAGTGAGGAACGCTTTCGCACGGCCGTGCGCGAGGCCCCCTTTCCCATCCTGATCCACGCCGAGTCCGGCCGGGTGTACAGCGTCAATCGGGCCTTTACCGAGCAAAGCGGCTACTCCCTGGCCGATCTGCCGCACCTGGACGCCTTCGCCCCCAGGGTGTCCTGCGTCGATCCCTCCGTATCGGCCCCCTCCGGTTTCCCCCCCTGCCCTTCGGAACCCGGACGCACGGCGCCGTGCCGCATCGTGTGCAAGGACGGCGCACAGCGGGTGTGGGAGGTGGCCTGCGCCCCCTTGGGGCCCCTGCCCGACGGCCAGGCCGGGAGCATCACCATGGCCATGGACGTCACCACCCGCAATGCCGCAGAGGAGTCCCTGGTGGCGGCCAAGCTCCAGGCCGACGCCGCCAACCGCTCCAAAAGCGAATTTTTGGCCAACATGAGCCACGAGATCCGCACGCCCTTAAACGGCATCCTGGGCATGCTCCAGTTGCTCACCCTGACCAAACCGACCGGGGAGCAAAACGAATACATCGCCATGGCCGTCAAGTCCGGCCAGCGTCTCACGGCCCTTTTGTCCGACATCCTGGATCTGTCGCGCATCGAGGCCGGGAAGCTGGCCATCACCCAGACCGAATTCGCCCTGGACGACCTGCTGGCCGGGGTGCGCGAGGCCATCGCCCCGGCCTGCCGGGACCGGGGACTGGCCCTGAAGATGACCGCCGCCGCAGGCGACAGCCGTCTGTGCGGCGACGAACTGCGCATCCGGCAGATCCTCGTCAATCTGGCCGGGAACGCCGTGAAATACACCGAGGCCGGACACATCCGCGTCGAGGCGTCGGTGCTGCCCGGGCGTGCGCCAGGGCTGGCCACCCTGCTTTTCATGGTCGAAGACACGGGGGTGGGCATCGCCGACGACCAGATGGAACGCATTTTCGAAACCTTTACCCAGGTCGAAGGCGCCTACACCCGCAGGCATCAGGGGGCGGGCCTGGGGTTGTCCATCGTGCGCCGCCTGGCCCTGGCCATGAACGGTTCGGTCTGCGCGGACAGCGAACCCGGGGCAGGCACGACGTTTTACTGCGCCGTGGAATGCCGACGCGCCGACCCGGCCCTGAACGCAGCGGCCTCCGGGAGGGCGACGGCCCCCGCCCCCGCCCCCGCCGGGATACGCCGCGTCCTGGTGGCCGAGGACGACCCGGTCAGCCGGGCCGGGCTTGTGCGCATGTTGGAGAAGATGGGCTACCGGGCCCGTGGCGCGCAAAACGGGCAGGAGGCCCTGGAGGCCTTGACCCGGGAGGATTTCGACCTCATCCTCATGGACGTGCAGATGCCGGTTCTGGACGGGGTGGACGCCACCCGGCGCATCCGCACCGAACCCGGTTTCGCGGCTGCGGCGGACATCCCCATCGTGGCGCTGACGGCCTACGCCATGACCGGGGACCGGGAAAAATTCCTGGCCGCCGGCATGAACGCCTATCTGGCCAAGCCCTTCGAGATGGACGACCTGCGGGCGATCATGGCCTCAATTCTTAAGGCCGAAGGGTCATGACCCAAAGGAGCGGAACATGGATGGGACGAGACCACGTTGCAGCCTGCGCCCTCTGGCGATGTGCCTTGCGGCGGCGCTTGTGGCGCTTGCCATGACCACGCCTGCGGCCCGTGCCGGGGAGACGGTGGTGGACCTGTGGCCGGGAATCGCCCCGCCGCCTGCGCCGGTCCTGGAGGACGCATCCCCGCCCAAGGGGAAAACGGCCCTGGCCGAGCGCGGTGTGACCACGGTGGTGGTCACGGGCACAGCGGCCCACGGGGCCGTGCTGCATACGGCCACGGGCGCGGCCCAGCGCGGGCTTTCGGTGATCCTCCCCGTGGACGGCATGTCCGCCGAGGATCCCTATACCGAGGCTGCGGCCCTGTGGTGCCTGGTCACGGGTCCGGCCAGCCGGGGCAAGACGACACTCACCACCACGGCGCGCATCACGTTCTGACCCTCTCCGGCCGGGGAATTCCCCTGCCGTGGCTGGCGGTTTTTCCGGCAATGGGCTACACCCCCGGCACATCATTTGTTGGAGGTCTTTTATGACAAAAATCGCTGTTCCGACCAAGGGCGGCCTGGTGGACGAACACTTCGGCCACTGCGAGTCCTTTACCATCGCCACTGTGGATGAAGCCAAGACCATCGTCTCCCGCGAGTCCTTCACCCCGCCGCCCCAGTGCGGCTGCAAATCCGACCTGATCCCCACGCTTTTGTCCATGGGCGTCTCGGTGCTGGTGGCCGGAAACATGGGCGAGGGCGCGGTGATGCGTCTGCGGCAAAGCGGCATCCAGGTCTTTCGCGGGGCGGCAGGCCCGGTGGAAGAGGCCCTGGCCGCCTATCTGGCGGGAAATCTCGCCGACCGCGACGAACTGTGCCAGCACCACGGCCACGAGTGCGGCCACGGGTTGTAACGCGGCATCCTTAACACGTACGGTCGGAGTTTGCTTTTGCGCGGCCGGGAACCGGCGCCAGCCGTGTCCCCGGCCGTTTTGCATCGCCGTCGCCGCAGGCGGCGCGCCCTGGCGGTTGCGACAAAGCGACACGAGAACCGTGAAACGAGAACCGTTGTCATTCCCCCGCAGCAATGCTATTTTTTAACCTGTTTTCTGAATTGCGGGCAGCCCGGACGGATTGCCCGGCGTTCCCGGCCCCTCGCCAATCGGCGTAGCAAGGCCGGGGAATAAAAAATGCAGGAGGTGCCATGAAAGGACGTCGCAGCGTCACGGCGCTCATCGTCGCCGTCGGACTTTTTGTGCTCACGGCCGGGGGGCTTTTTGCCGCCGATCCGGCCATGCCGGAGATCACCGGCGCGGTGTGGATGAAAACCTCCCAGCAGGAAAAGCTGGCCTTTTTGGTCGGCGCCAGCAGCGTGGTGGCTATCGAGCACCATATCGACCTCAAGGAGGCCGATGACCCCTCGAAGTTCACCGAGGGCTGGGTTTTGGCCTTCAAAGACAAAAAATGGTCCGAAGTCGTTGGGAAGATCGATGACTACTTCGCAGCCCATCCGGACAAGGGCGACCAGTTGGTCATGGATGTCGTGTGGAAGGAACTGATCCTGCCGACCATGGTGGCCAAGGGAGCAAAGCCGTGAAAAATATCATCATTATCACTATGTTGGTGCTGACGTTGGGGTTTGCAGCCTGCACCAGGATGACGCCCACCCAGCAGGGGGCCTTAAGCGGCGCAGCGCTCGGCGCGGCGGCCGGAGCCGGAATCAGCGCCATCGCCGGCGGCAACGCCGGGGTGGGGGCGCTTCTGGGCGGCGGCCTGGGGGCCGTGGCCGGGACCGTCATCGGCAGCCAGCAGGAACGCCGGTATTAGCGAAGAGGCAGCCCGGGCTTCCCCGGGCTTTCTTTTTCTGCAACGTGGCGGGGGGGGGCCCTCGCAAAAACGGTTGGGAGGGGCTCGTGACCCGGCGATTGTTTGTTTTTGCCGCCATGCTGTGCGTCGTATTTCTGGCTGTCCACAGGAATGCCTGGGCGGAGCCCATCCCGTTCGACGCCGATGACACCATCGACGAGATTCGGGAAAAAATCCGCTTAAACGGCTACAACTTCACCGTGGCCGAAAACCCCATCTTCAATCTTCCCCCGGCCGAGCGGGCCAAATACAGAAGCCGCCGGGCCTCGACGCCGTCGGCAAACGCCCTGCGCGCCGCCGACGCCGTCAGCACCCTACCCAAGAAGGCCCTGCCGTCGGCCTTCGACTGGCGCAACGTGAACGGCCATGCCTACATCGGCCCCATCAAGAACCAGGGAGCCTGCGGTTCCTGCTACGCCTTCGGGGCCGTGGCCGCGGCCGAAGGCGTCTACAACGCGGCCATGGGCCTCTATGACTCCAACGCGGCCGACTTCTCCGAGTCCTTCATCGCCTGGTGCCTGGGACAGTATGGACCGTATTACGATCACTTCGCCGGTTGCGACGGGGCAGACTACGACTATGCAGAGCTCTTGGCCCTGACCGTGCAGGGCCTGACCTGGGAGGCCAACTTCCCGTATACGCCGAGCGACCCGGGCAGTTGCACCCATATGGGCGATCCCGTGGTCAAGTTCGACTCCTGGGGCCGGTGCGGCTGCAACGACATCGACGCCATAAAAACCGCCATCATGACCTATGGCGTGGTGGACGTGGCCGTCTACGTCGATTCCGCCTTCGACGCCTACGAAAGCGGCATCTATGAAGACACCCTGACCACCTGCCCCGGCTCCCCCTGTTCCTACACCACGACCAACCACGCCGTGGCCCTGGTGGGCTGGGACGACAACGGCGACGCCGAAAACAACGGCTACTGGATCCTACGCAACAGCTGGGGCTCCACCAACTGGGGCGAGGGTGGCTACATGCGCATCAAGTACACCTCGGCCCGGGTGGCCTGTTCTGTGGCCTATCTGGTCTACGGCGGCAGCCCCGTTGGTGCGACGCCCGCCGTCAACAGCCTGCTTCTGGGGGAATAACGCCGCAGGAAGTCATCGCGGCGACAGGGCGGCCCGAAACGGCGGGCCGTATCGGAAAACGACGCGGGGGAAATCATGCGCATCATCCAGGAGTTCAAGGAGTTCGCGGCCCGGGGCAATGTGGTGGATCTGGCCGTGGGCCTGATCATGGGCGCGGCCTTCGGCAAGGTGGTGTCGTCTTTGGTGTCCGACATGCTCATGCCGCCCATCGGCCGGATCATGGGCAACATCGATTTCAGCAACCTGTTCGTGAACCTCTCGGACACGCCCGCCGCGTCCCTGGCCGAGGCCAAAAACCTGGGCCTGGCCACCGTCAACTACGGCGTGTTCATCAACACCGTCATCGACTTCCTCATCGTCTCCCTGGCCGTTTTTTTCCTGGTCAAGGTGGTCAACCGCCTGCGCGCCGCGCCAAAGGCCGCGCCGACCACCAAGGAATGCCCCTTCTGCCGGTCGGCCATCCCCCTGACGGCCATCAAGTGCGGCCACTGCACCTCGGACCTGCCGGGCTGAGGCGGGACGGGCTTTGCACCTCCTCCAGCGAACGGCTGGTGGAGAAGATGCGGCCACGCCCAGGCCGCAGGAAAAAACGCCATGTGCCAGACACCCCGCCCACGCCTGGACCGCTTTCTGGAAAACCTGACCCGGCCCGGAAGGTTCGGGACCAAGGTCCGATTGGTGATCGCCAACACCCTGCGCAAGATCTTTTTCCTGCGCACCTGCTGCGGCCGCCCCGGGCAACCGGGCTGCTGACAATGAGTACCTGTCGCCGGTCGGCGACAGACGAACCTGGAGGCACGAACATCGTGTCCTCCACGGCGTTGCGGGACGGCGCCATGTCTGCGGCCCCGACGCCCCGGCCTCCCGGCGGACACGCCTGAATAAGGCCTTGCATCCCTGGCGGCAACAAACCCTCTTTCCCGGAGCCACTTGTATGCCCATGTCGTTTCTTGTGCGCAACGCGGCGCGTATCACGCCGCTGCCCGTCGGCGTGCTTCTGATCCTTTTTGTGTCCGTCTCCCTTTTCGGGTGCGGCAGCGACCAACCCCCCGCCAACTCCCTGCAAAACGCCCCGCAACTTGCCCAAAAAAAAGCGGAAAGCGACACGGAAAGGCTGGCCCGGCTATTGGCCAAAAAGCGCGCCAAACCGCCCAAGCGTTTCGACAAGCCCAAGGAGGCCATGGTCTTTTTCGCAGAGAAACGCGCCCCTGTCGGCGAAAAGGCCATTCCCTCCGAGCGATATGTCGCCGCCCTGGAGCACATGAAGGGCATGGACATTTATTCCACGCGCCTGGACAGGCTCATCCCGGCGGGCAGAAAGGGCGACTTCCAAAATTCCCGCGAAGGGGTGCTGGGCCGGTGGACGGCGGTCGGTCCCGGCAACGTGGGCGGCCGGATCCGCTCCCTGGTCATCGACCCGGGCGCGCCCGCCACCATGTACGCCGGCGGCGTGGCCGGCGGCGTCTGGAAGACCGTCAATTCGGGGACGACCTGGACGCCCCTGACCGATCTGCTGCCCAATCTGGCCGTGTGCTCCCTGGCCATGGACCCGGGCAACTCAGGCATCCTCTACGCCGGGACCGGCGAGGGCTTCGGCAACTCCGACGCGGTGCGCGGTGCGGGCATCTTCAAGACCACAAGCGCCGGGGCCGGTTGGACGCAACTGTCCGCAACGGCCACGGAGGCGTTTTATTACGTCAACGACATCGTGGTCAGCCCCAACGACTCGAATCGGGTCTACGCCGCCACCCGCAAGGGCCTCTACCTGTCCACCAACGCCGGGACAAGCTGGACCCAGGTCCACGACGCCTCGACCATCAGCGGCTGCACCGACCTGGCCGTAAGCGACAACGGCGGAACCGACCGGGTGTTCGCCGCCTGCGGCATGTGGACCACCTCACCTACGGCGTATATCCTGCGCAGCACCGACAACGGCCAGACGTGGCCCCAGGTCTACACCCAGGCCTACATGGACCGCACCTCCCTGGCCATCGCCCCGTCCGATCCCGACGTCATCTACGCCCTGGCCTCGAACAACAACAAGACCAAGGACTATCTCTACACCAACGGCCTTTTGGCCGTGCTCAAGTCCACAGACGGCGGCACGACCTGGAACGCGGTCTACACCAACACCAACGACTGCACCGTCCCGGCCGACATGCTCCTGACCAACCCGCAAAGCGCCATGTGCCCCTGCACCACCAAGGCGGAAAATTTCGCCAACCAGGGCTGGTACGACAACGTCATCGCCGTGGACCCCCTGGACCCGGACATCGTCTGGGCCGGGGGCATCGACCTCTTCCGTTCGGACGACGGCGGCCAGACCTGGGGCATGGCCTCCTACTGGTGGACCGAAACCAGCCGCCCCTATTACAACCACGCCGACCATCACGTTCTGGCGTTCCATCCCGCCTACGACGGCAGCGCCAACCAGACCCTCTATAGCGGCCACGACGGCGGCCTGGCCGTGACCGCCAACGCCCGGGCGGCCGTCACCCAGACGGTCTGCGACACCACGAACCCGCCCCAGGTGGCCTGGACCAGCCTCAATAACGGCCTGTCCGTGACCCAGTACTACTACGGCGCGGTCTATCCCGGCGGGAATACGTTTTTTGGCGGGGCCCAGGACAACGGCACCTCCCGGGGAACCACGGCCGCCGGTCCCAACGCCTGGACCATGCTTCTGGGCGGCGACGGCGGGGCCGTGGCCGTCAATCCTGCCGACACGGACATCCTCTACGGCGAATACACCAACCTCTCCATGGTCCGTTTCACGGACGGCGGGGTCAACTACGAAAACTGCGTAAGCGGCATCACCGAAAAGGCCTCGGACTTCCCCTTCATCACCGTGTTCGTCATGGACCCGGGAAACCCGGACATCCTGTGGACCGGCAACAAGCTCCCCTGGCGAACCGTAAACGGCGCGACCCTTTGGACCCAGGCCGGGGCGCTTCTGGCGGGTGACTCCTCCATAAGCGCCATGGCCGTGGCCCCGGGCAATTCGAACCTGGTGGCCATCGGCAAGACCAACGGCTACATCCTGGTCAACACGGCGGCCCTCTCGGCAACCGCGGCCACCGTGTGGCCCTCGGCCCAACCGGTCACCGGGAACATCTCGTCCGTGGCCTTCGACCCGACCGACACCCAGACCCTCTACGCCACCTGCTCCAATTTCGGGCAGCACCACGTGCTCAAGTCCGAAGACGGCGGCGCGACCTGGGCCGACATCTCCGGTTCCGGGGCCTCGAAACTGCCCGACGTGCCGACCTTCTCCGTCGTCGTGGACCCGAGCGTCCCCTCGCGGCTGTACGTGGGCACGGACGTGGGGGTCTTCGTGACCACCAATGGCGGCGCGAGTTGGGCCGTGGAGAATACCGGCTTCGCCAACGTGATCACCGAATCCATGGTGCGCGACGCGGCGAGCGGCCGGTTGTACGCCTTCACCCACGGTCGGGGGGTCTGGTACGTGCCCCTGCCGGGCGCTGCGACGTCCGTCCCGGCGGTGATGCCGCTTCTGTTGGGCGACCAATAACCCAGGGCTAGGCCTTGCCTCCCGGAATCCGGCGCAGGGTGACGACCGCATCCACGGTGTAGACCGCGACCCCGGCCCAGATGCAGCCAAAGGTCGCCGCCCGGGCCGGGTCGAAGGGCTCGCCGTAGACCAAAACCCCGAGCAGGAACATGCAGGTGGGCGCGATGTATTGCAAAATGCCCAGGCTGGTCAGGCGCAGCCGCCGGGCCGCGAAGGCGAAGGCCAGAAGCGGGGCCGCCGTGACCACGCCCGCGCACAACAAAAGCACATCCGTGGCCTGACCCAGATGCAGAAACGCCCCGCGCCCTTCCTGCCAAAGCCCCCACAGGTAGAACCCGGCTGGGACGCCCAGCACCGCCGTCTCAAAAAAAAGCCCGGGCAGGGACTCCACCCGCATCAGTTTGCGCAACAGCCCGTAGACCCCGAAGGTTCCGGCCAGGGCCAGGGCGATCCACGGCAGCCGACCGTGGGCCGCGACGCTTATGCCCACCCCGATCACGGCCAGGGCCACGGCCATCGCCTGGAGGCGGCTTAAGCGCTCCCGGAAAAAAATCGCCCCAAGCACCATGTTCACCAGGGGGTTGATGAAATAGCCCAGGCTGGCCTCCACCACATGCCCGGAATTGACCGCCTGGATGAAAAGCAGCCAGTTGACGCCCAACAGCAGGCCGCAGGAGGCCATGAGCAGCACGTCCCGGCGGCGGGACAACACCCGGCGCGCCTCGCCGAGCCGCCCCATGGCCACCAGGGCCGCCCCGGCCGCCAGCAGCGACCACACCAGGCGGTGGCACAGGATCTCCACCGGCGCCACGTCGGCCAGGGACTTCCAGTAGATGGGCAAAAGCCCCCAGGAGACGAAGGCGAACAGGGCGGCGACAACACCGGACAGGGAATTGGGAGCAGGCATGGATGGATCCTTTGCGGCGGGCCCGAAAACGGCCCTGGCCGGGCGCGGATCATGCCAAAGCCGGGGACGGTTGTGAAGCGCGGGGCGGCGTCATGGCCCCTCCCGAAGCATCGCCCTTCGGTTCTTTCAGGATGCCCGGAGGCATCCGCCCGCAGCACGGACGCCGCCGCCCTCGGCCTGGATGCGCCTGATGGCGCTGGCATCATGCCCCGGCATCAGGTAGAGCATTGCCTGGAGCGCGGCAGGGCGCACGGTGCGGCCGGACATGGCCTGCGGACATGGGGACAAACGAACGCGGCAAGCGGGCACAGCAAAAGACCGTCCCGGAGGGGCCATCCCCCCCGGGCCGGTCGAAAAAGCACGACGCCGGGCGCGCGACTAGTGGTGATCTTCCTGGCTGAACTGGCGGATGCGGTAGAAGGCCACGGCCACGATGATCGCCATATAGATGTAGATGGCCGGAACGCCGTAGAAAGCCTGTTCGCTGGAATGCCCCATGTTGGTGATCAGTTCGCGTATGACGCTCATGGTCCGGTCTCCTTGTGGCCAGGATGTGAAGTTTCGCTCAAAGTCCGGTAAAATTCCTTCGAAACGCCGGAAAAGTCAAGCCCTTCTCCAGACGCGACCAACGCCCCGGCCGGGTTGCCGCCGGGGAGAACAAGGAGTTGCCCGCCGTGTTTGACGACAAACCCTTCACCTTCGACCGCGTGGTGCGTCTGGCCCTGACGGCCGGCCTGTTGTGGGCGGTCATCAGCCTCCTGGGATATCTCAGCGACGTGCTGGCCCCGTTCGCCGTGGCCCTGGTCCTGGCCTATCTCTTAAACCCCCTGGCGAACCTCCTGGAACGCCGGACCAGGAACCGGGCCGTGGCTGTGATCGCCGCCCTTTTGGCGGTGGTCCTGGCCGCCGTGGGCCTGCTTCTGCTCGTGGCCCCCATGGTCCTTGACGAGATGGGCCGCATGGGGCGGCTTTTGTCCGAATTCATGGGCAATTCCGACCTGGCCCGGCGCGCCGCCGACCGCCTGCCCCCGGACATCTGGAAGGCCATCAAGGAATTCGCCTCCCGGGACGACGTCCGGGGGTGGTTCGCCCAAAACGACGTGACGGGCCTTGTGCGCGAGGCCGCCAGCCGCATCCTGCCCGGGGTGTGGGGGGTCATCAGCGGCACGGCCGATGTGCTTCTGGGGCTGGTCGGGGTGTTCGTCATCGGCCTGTACATGGTCTTTTTGCTGCTCGACTACGGCAAGCTGCGGCACTGGCCCGACTACGTGCCCGAGTCCCACCGCGAGACCGCCGTGGATTTCGTGTCGGATTTTACGGCCTACATGAACCGTTATTTCCGGGCCCAGGCCCTTCTGGCCTCGGCCGTGGGGGTGGTGTGCGCCGTGGGATTTTCGCTCATCGGCCTGCCCCTGGCCATCGTCCTGGGGCTTTTCGTCGGGCTGCTCAACATGGTGCCCTACCTCCAGCTTTTGGCCGTGCCCCTGGCCGTCCTGCTCGGGCTTTTGCATTCGCTGGAGGCCAACGTGGGGTTTCCCACCGTCCTGGTCCTTATCACCCTGGTGTTTGTCGTGGCCCAGATCCTCCAGGACGTGATCCTCATGCCGCGCGTCATGGGCAAGGCCATGGGACTGTCGCCGGTGCTCATGCTCTTGTCCCTGTCCGTCTGGGGCAAGCTTCTGGGCTTTCTGGGCCTGGTCATCGCCCTGCCCATGACCTGCCTGTGCCTGGCCTGGTACCGGCGGGCCGTGCCGCCGCCGGTGTCGAAAACGGCCGCATCCCCTGATTAATGTCCGGCCTTCGCAACCAAGGCGACCGGATTACGCGCATAACAACCTGAAATGCTAATTTTTATTACCATGTTGTCGTATTTTCCAAAGACGCAACACGAGGTCCGCAACCGCCCCGACGAGCATCCGGGATGTGCAATAAACCATACTGATGTACCCGCTCTTTCCTCAATAAGAACGGTCTGTATTTTTAAAACGCAGACCTGCTCCGCTGCACTTCGCAACTGCACATTTTGAAAAACGCATCCCCCCCTTCCCAATCGCAAAGTTAAAGACACGATGCCTGCCTGACGCCACAGATATCCAGGCCTTCCGGAGAATCGTTCTCCTGGAAATGCCCAGGCTTGTTCTTGCAGGACATTTGTGCTATTTACTTATCGGATATGGTATAATGCCATTACTCTTCCAGTTTTCCGGTGCTGGCGCAGGCAATATGAAAAGGCCCCTTCCCCATATCTCCAAACCACGGCGGAAGTCGCTTCTGGCCGCATTTTCCATGGCCCTGGCGCTTTGCATCGTCTGGTCCTTTGCGGTTGACGCCTTCAAGGCCCGGGTGGTGGCTGAAAAACGCGACGAAATCAAAGCCCGGTGCGACATCCAGCACGTCGCCCTGGAATCCCTGCTCACCCGCCGCCTGACCCGCCTGGCCGGCCTGGCCGCCTACGTGGAGACCCAACTGCTCACGGGGCACACCCTTGACGAATTTCCCGTCTTCGCCTCGGGCCTGATCGGCGGCGATGCAGGCATCCGCTCCCTGTCCGTAGCCCCGAACG
>Ga0209467_1002967_pt1 | contig 11491 bp, 14 predicted proteins | sample Higcelwee11metaG_FD_187175 | JGI IMG/M metagenome (GOLD analysis project Ga0209467, IMG submission 187175) | Freshwater pond sediment microbial communities from the University of Edinburgh, under environmental carbon perturbations - High... | ecosystem: Environmental > Aquatic > Freshwater >...
CCCTTTCTTCGCATGGTCGTATGTGTTGCCGTGTACAGAAATTGCGACTTCTTCCCAACGAGAATGCTGATCTGATTCGGAAAATATTGCGACCGGTCGAAGGACAAGCCCTATTACTACTACCGAATTGGTTTTCTAATCTAATTCTACATCAGACATGAACTTGAAGACACTCCTCGATTAAGCCGCCTTGGACTCCCATTCCTTGACGAGACGATAGAAAGTAGTCCGAGACAGGCGGAGGCTATCCATAGCCAACTTGGCTGTGATGCGTCCTTCCTTCCATTGAGTGTAGGTTGTCTGCCAACCTGAAGGACGAGCAATGCGGGGTCTACCTAATATGCGTCCCCGACCACGAGCCGCAGAGAAGCCCTCTTTCTGCCTTTCCAACATCGCACTTCTCTCCAACTCTGCCATGCTGGCGATGATTTGGAGTAAGAAAACGCCTGTCGGGCTGGATGTATCGACCTTCTCTTTGAGTGAAATCAACTGCACTTTCTTGGCTTCCAAGGTCTCGACGATGGCGAGCAGGTCTCGCACATTCCTTGCCAGCCTTGATATTGCCTCAATATAAACCACATCCCCTTCCCTCACATACGCCAGCATATCCTTCAACCCTTGACGGTCGATGGTGTTCTTGCCTGAGCCTATGTCCGAAAAAATACGGTCAAGCCCAAGCGATTCAAGAGCATCAACCTGCCTGTCCAAGTGCTGTTGTGCTGTCGAAATCCGCTGATAACCTATTCGACTCATGCGTTCCCCCTGTGTTCCACAATGTGGGTAAGGATTTTAGCATATGCCACAACCGTAATTCAAATTTTTTGGAACATAGTTTTATATATATTCCAGAAACCACGAGTTTTGAGAGTGAGATTTTAGGTCATTTAGGTATTCATGCGACAAGATAACCATGAGGAGAAAATATGGATAAGCCTTGGTTAATTAAGGATATAGCAGATTGTTCTGCAACCGATACCGTCATCGTCGTCATTTCCAACAAGCGACAGCGAACACAAATTACTCAGAATTTAGGAAAACTGGGAGACCGTGTGGTTGATTACTATGACCAAGACCAGATATTTGCTATAGATGATTTTTTCTTCATACCTCACCGCCTTATGGTTTTAAGTTATAGAGATTACTCAAGAATCCGTGAAAAAGTCTCTGCCCATCTTGCGACAAGCGATAAATATGCTATACCACCCATATTGGTTTTCGGTCGCTGGTGGCGAAAATTGCCCGTGCATCCTGCTCTGATCGACGGCGATAATACGAGTCCAGATGCTCTATACAAGATGTATTGGGAGGCTCGCGGATATACCTATACTGGACTTAGAGGAGAGCCGATATGCTCCTAATTCTGAACGAACCCGCTGACCCCTGCCAAGTAGTAGTCGCAATCGCCGATTTAGAATGGCGAGAATTTGTTATATCTAAAATGTCTCCCCGCAACGAAATCTATGACATCTATCAAGACCCCGACCGTTTGTTGTCGCAAATGCTGGAAATACCAGCCTTTTTTTACATAATGGATTACAGAACCTATAAGAAAATTGAAGAAGATTTGAAGGATTATCGAGACCCAGAAGTTATCGAGGAAATCACCCCGATTTTGATATATGGCGTAGGCAAGGAAGGTCTAATCAAACACCCTTGCATCATCGACGGCGACACTACCCACCCACATATGATTAGTAGTTTTTTCCTCTCTTGCCGCAATAAAGCCAGAAATTTATAAAATTCCTCCTCAAAATCGCAAGCGTCCGTGCTTCCCACTGCGTAAAGAGGGTATCCGATAGGAGGATACCTGTATGACTCATTCCTATGCCCAAGTCCCCAGCCTTCGCCTCGAACAAGCCCTACAATGACCCAAATGCCGAGCCTACAACCTCGTCCAGAGCGAAGACCCTGACATTTATTACACCTGCCCTGATACAGAGGGTTGCGGATATATCATTTGGGCGAGACCCCCTCGACCTGATAATCAATCTCCGACCAATTCTGATTTAATGTAATTCATTCCAATACTTTCATTTAGATAAAATCAAGCACCTCATGATTTTATAAATATATGGCGAAGGAGGTAGAAACATGCTACCATCTTGCTCATTGTGGCAAGATTCGTTCCCAAGGGCTGTAGGAAGTTTGACGGAATACAGAAAAGGGTATAGATTATCCTTTGGCGTTTAGAGAGAACTTTTATCCTGATAGGATGAAAACTTTGATGCTAAACCACACAGAGGAAAAATATGAGAGAATATTCTGAAATCCTAAGTGATAATATTGACTTGAATTATTTATTTCATTTCACAGAGGCTTCGACAGCGATTGAGAAAATACTTCATTATGGAACACTAAGATTTTCGTCAATTAGGAAAACTGGCGACCCAATAGAATATAAGGATTTAACAGTTTCAGTGGATTACTCAAATTGTAATTCTAAAGATGAAGATACCGTAACAGTTGAAAAAGTATTCAGATTAAATGAGATAAGAAGACACACCAAAGTTTGTTGCTTTTCTATCGATTATGATGTATCACCAAAAATATGTGATTATCCTTTAATATTCAATAGGGGATTTTGCCGCTCTCGTATGTGGTCTCAGTATGGTAAGAATCATTCTGGAATATGCCTGATATTCAAGAGAGAACGCCTCATTGATATAATTATTAACTCCAATCATATTATACCTTTATCTTCAAAAATTGAGTATGATAATAAAAATGATGATATTTATTGTTCAACTTCACTACAGTATAATCAAATCAAAGAATTATCAAGTGAAGGACTATTTATAAAAAACAGTAAGCACTATATATTTACAAAATTAGAAGATTATAAAGATGAACACGAATATCGAATTGCTCTCGTAATTGAAGATATTGATGAAGATGATGCTTTCTATATTGAATATAAAGATGCTATTGCAGGAATCATACTTGGTGAGAAATTTAATAATGTATATTTAGTCAAGGTCAAAAAAATAACCAAAGAGAAGAATATTATGTTGTATAAGATGAATTGGTATAATGGCAAACCATCTATCGAAATAGTAAATCATGACACATAACAAATGTTTCAACTTGACTTGCCCTTTGTCACGGTCTGTTCATCTCGCTTCATTTATTCATGTAAAACCCGAGGCAATACGCTTCGCGGAATGTGGTAAGCAGATAACAGGGGACGAACATATAGCACGCACGAGGGACAGGAGATACTTATGAAAAACTTTTCAAGTATATCAAACTATAAACCGCTATTTCTCTTCTTTTGTATTTTATTTATTGAGATTATCTTAGAAGAAGTGCTGAATATTGAAGTTGATAAAATATTTTTAGTGGTTTATTTTTTATATTTTTTTCTTTACACTTTTTATATTCTTAAAAAACACGAAGAAGCATTTTTAGTATTAAAAAAAACAGTCAATGAACAACATAATGAAATTATAAAAATCAATAATATATTGAATAGTTCTTCTTATAGGTTTGATATATCGATAGTACCGAATTGGCATGAAATAAAAAATATGATTGCTGAACAAGATATAGCAAAATGCGAAACTGAAATTGCTGAAATTAAAAATGATAAAGAGTTGAATATTGAAGATGATAAGAGCCTCTATGGGAAATTATTTAAATTTTCTTACTTTTATAATGGAATCTCCAAAATGGAACAAATATGGTCGGAACATTCCAATGCTTTTGTTGATGCTATAGAAATACAAGGGAATATATTTTACAGTTCACATAAGACCAAATGCCTTTCGATTGATAAGTATAAAAACAATAAGATTGTGCATAAATTGTTGCTCGAAAATTATGTTATTAGACCTGACTCTATTGGTATTGAAAATTACAATGGAATATTGTTAGAAAATAACATATTTTCTAAAATTCCATTTGGGAAAATATTTAATTTCCTTATCGACTTAGATAAAAACGATTGTAATCCAATGAAGAAAATAAAATCATTCCCCAACAATTTATCAATAGAGATGAAAAAATACGGAGTTGAATATGATGTATTAAAATACTTCAATCCATTTGAGGAATACTCTAATGAGAATGATAAAAAAGAAGTTCTGATAGATTTAGAGTCTGATTGGGCTGAAGCAAATGGAATTCAGATTTTTAATATCAATATTGATAGACATATATTTACAACAAAATATTACGAATTATATATCAAACTAACAATATTCGAGTCTGTTCAAGAATAATAGCATTTTTAATTCCTTCTATAATCAATAAAATAATAAGGAAAAGGTGAAAATGATGACAATTGAGTTCAAATTTCTTAATACCATAAAAGCAAGCAAGACAAGGCTCGTGTAGTAAAAGGCGGAGTTGCTAATATCTTTTGGAGGTCAGCAAATGAATGAGTTTAGATTCTGGGTTCTAATTGGTCTAAGCATAACTGTTTCAGTCGTTCTCGTCCTTCTGTGGCTAAAACAAAGGTCGCGGCGTCGAGCTAAGGACTATGAAATACTACTTACTGGACTCCGCAATCAAGCAGTGGCACAAGCCGAACTTGTGAATTCCCTAACCGCCGCTGTAGAAATTTCAACTAAATATAGGAATTCAGGAAGAGATGAATTGACCTCAAATTTTGGGGAGGCGGCACTAAGTGAACTTAAAGAAGAGTCAGAAAAATTGAAGGCTCAAGTTGCCTTTATCGAACAAATCGAAAAAAAAAGAGACCTTGAGTTTAGGAATTGATGGTTAATTTTCGTCAAATAATGATTTCAACCTAATATTTTGGAGTGTTGATTTGATAAAGCGAATAGTCAGAGTCTCGCTTGAGACAATGAAGATTGTAAAGGGACTGCCAAGTTGGAAGCCAGAAGCATGACAGAAACGAAGAACCCAGATTCAATTCCAGAAGTTATCTATCATTATTGTGATGTCAATGCTTTTATGGGAATAGTGAATTCTAAAGCAATATGGAAATCTCATCACCGTTCCATGAATGATTATTATGATTCATCTTGGATTTATGAACTGCTTCAAAAAAAAGTTAAAATGATTATAGACTCTGACAAAACTAAAATTGAATTGCTAAAAAACTTCTTAAATTATTTTTACATTAACATGAAGGAATATTACATCTCATGCTTTTGCGAAGACGGTGATTCATTAAGTCAATGGATTGCTTACGCCAACGACGGCAAGGGAGTTTCAATCGGATTTACATCGAAATCATTTAATGTGCCACATTCAATTCCCATTTATGGAGATTTTGAACCAAGTGAGGGATTATTTAGAGTATTATACATTTCGGAGGAACATGATAGATTGGCTAATGATATTCTAAATCATGTGATTTCAAGCGGTAGATTTTATGATATAGGTGGAATTGATAAATATTGTTTGGCTATAAAGAATCCAAAATTTAAAGAAGAAAAAGAAATACGGCTGGCACAAATCGTGCCTAAGAACTCAATGGAAAATCCAGATGTAGCGGGTTTTAGAGTGTTGAATGTTCCAAAGTGTTTTGAGTATCGGGAAAATAGATATGGAGGCATTACGCCCTATAAAAAATATGAATTGATTGGTAATCTGGATAATTATATTAGCAAAATTATTTTGGGACCAAAATGCGGAATCACGAAAACTGACATTCAATTGCTATTGAATAAACAGATAACAGTTCCAAAGCGGTGGGACATAAAATATTCCGAAGTGCCTTATCGGTAAATAAAAAAAATAAATTGCCAAGATAATCTCATGAAATTCAATGAGGTTATCAAACATCTAATCCCCGTAAAAAATGAGAGTCCCCTGAGCCGCCTCTATGGTTTTGCCAAAGACCAGAACGGTAAAATGCAGATTGTTCCCAATGAGGCAAAAGTTATCAAAGAAGTTATTACTGCCCTTGCATCGCGTAATGTAGAATCTGTAGATAAAATCCTCGACAACCTTCTTCAACAGTTTTTCATTGATAACATACGCAATCGTTCAGGCAAACGATGGACGCGGCAATCGCTCCTCGGTCTTGTTCGTCCTGTTTATGGCGGCGTGGCAGTCAGCAAGATGGGAATCTGGCGGCAGTCGCAAATCTACCCGCCGATAGTTGAGCCTTCGCAAGTCAAAGCCGCACTGAAACCTCTGAAATCCACAAAAACCACTTTTTATAGCCCCAAGAAGGCTCAACAACCGCGAATGGCGGGGGCGTAGGTCGGTCGGCTGCGCCTTGGGCATATCCAAGCACTCCAACCGCTCGGATCGTGGATTTATGGCTGTATTTGATTTATAGTATCCCCAGAATCATTGACAGTATTTTCCAGAGCGAGTGCCTTTCTTCGCTCCTTCGCCGCCTCAATTCCATGGCAAGTTCGTTCTGAATGCTCCTTCCAGTTTCGTTCGGCAATAAGGAATAGCAACTCCTCAAAACACTGGTTTTTATCTTTTATCATTTGCTCCTTACATTTAAGTATGCTAAATCTGCTGTGAGAATACTTGGCTTAATCTTTTTTCTTTTCGACCTTTACATAGCCATTTTCTTCAAGCATTTTGGAAATGGAATCCGGTGTAATTTCGTCAAAATCGTCAGGTCTAATTTTTTCTCCCCAGATACTTCCGTTTAGACAAATGCAATCAACGGCATTGTAAAGCAGTTTATCTGGGTCTGCCGTAAGCCAAAGTCTTTGGACATCTGAAATAGTTTTTAATTCATCATTTTCCATTACCGCAACAATCTGTGCGGTTAATTTCCTTCTTTTCCTAATGTCAAATAAATTGTTTTTCTTTATCGACTCATCAACCAAATCGTCAGAAAAGTATTCACAGTAGTCCGATAGTTGTTGCCAACGATATGCAGATATGGTAGAGGCGAACTTCTCGAAGTTCATTAAAAACATAATTAAACTACCATCTCTATACCACCATTCATTGTTCCAGTAATCATGTAAATATGATATGGCTTCGAGTAGAACTTCTTTGTGGTCTTCAAGTTCTTTATTCAAGGACATTAGTTTCGGGCGATACTTGAAGGCATCTACGCTTTCTTTCCTGAAATAATCCCAAATCTTTGCCTTGACAACTTCAAGGTTTGCATCGGGTGGTAATTGATATTTTGTAATATCTACTGGACGCTTCGGTTTCTTTTGCTCTTCATATTCTTTCTGAAGTCTTTCTTCTTCAGCAATGTCTTCTGGGGTTGGCGAATCATAATAGTGGTCTGGTTCTGGCTGACCGTCTGAATTCATTTCAATAATTTCGTCGGGGGCAATGGCGGGCGGAACTAATTCTTCATGCAATTCATTGTTCTTATGTTTATCTGTTTCAAATGTTTGTTGCTCTCCCTCTGTTTCCAGAGGTTCGGTTGTTCCAACCGATTCAGAAAAATTGTCGTCGCCAGACGACAAGATGTTAATATGGTTTTGTAATAGTGTTGTAGTAGTGTTATTAGATGACCTACCTTGGTACTGGTCAGTTCGGTTTTCGGTACTGGACAGTTCGATTTTCGATACTGGGTGATCCGTCGATTTATTGCTCTTGAAATTGTTGTGCCGCCCATCTTTTTTTCTCTTTTCAGAGACAACTAAAAATGATTTCGATTTCATCATATTATACTCATCACTATCCATTTTGGAATATCCAATGACTTTTTCATACAATCCGTTTAGCGAATACCGATACCCGTTGCTTTTGCATCCAACCTCTGGTGTATAGACAGTATCGTATTCAGCGGCAATCAAATGCTTTTCAACTAATGCCTTCCTTGTATTGAATATCTTTCCATGAGACCAAAATAGATCGCGGGCAATTTGAAAATCATGTATTCGCATATTCGGTAAACCTATCCATTGCTGTAAATATGAAAGGAATAAAAACTCGTTTTCGTTCAATCCGAGTATTCCAAATGAGTTGATAAAATAGTTAGACGTCTGTGTGAAATTGCCTACCATCAATTCTTCATATTCCTTCAACTCATCCGACACTTTTCCTTTCTTTACCTTTTTCATTATTTCTCCTTGCAAATAAAAAGCCATACCAAAAACAGGTCGGGGCTGTTTTTGATATGGCTGAAAAACATTAGATTTAATTTTGTGGCAGATAATCCCCGACAGATTATCCAACACTATGTGTAATAATGTATAGGTTTTATGTTAGCAGTCTCCCTCTGTTTCCGTCGGCTTCGGCGGCTTCTTAATGTATTCAATGTGTCATATATAACTATGCTTTTTATTTCATATTTATTCGTCCGCTCTGAATGGGAAAAATAAAAATTTAAATTTTATTTTCCCTCTTTTATGCTAAAATAAAATCCATCAAACATTATTTGTCTCCCATCTTCAAACTCTGATTTTCTATATAGTTGCCCGTCAGTAGCATAAGCCTCAGAAACTCCATGCCGAATACCATACTTATATCGCTTTACAGTCCTCAACCTGCCCTTAGGATAGTATGTTCGTTCTTCAGTGAGAATGTCTTTTTCAACCTCATCTTCTGTTTCATTTCCTGTAGTGTCTGGAAGCATATAATCTCCTCTATTATCAAGTATGCTTTTTTTAGATGATTCTTTTCCGCTCTTCATTCATTTCATAGTGGTTTCTATCTAGGTCGCTTAAATCAGTCAAAATCAATTTTGCAAGAACTGCATACATGGGCAGTTCATGAGCCACTGCCAAAGCCTTCAGCGACTTATGCACACACCTCGGAATCTTAATAGTCATTTCGTGATTATTTTTCATATACTTATCTTGTAAGTATTTTTACGAAAATGAGTAAATTAGGTAATTATTATTATGTAGCCCAAACGACGCGCATCGCTTGGGCCGGAGCAATCAGTTGTCAGCGTCCAGCGAAGAAATACTCTGTCCCAATCATCTCATTGGCATCTTCGAGAGGCATATCATGTAGCACCTTGACAATCCTATGGTCGTGCCACAGATACGACTCCATTAGATTTCCGTATTCATCGAAATCTTCGCTCACACCTTCACGCAAACCATGATTGTAATGAGCAACCATTTCGAGTGTGCCGTCTTCATAGAATCTCTGGTATTTACCATGAAGGTTGCCATTAGCATCCTTGTAGAAATCTTGCTCTTCTGTCTTAATGTGCCGACAGCCATCGACTTCAGTTTCCTGAGTTGGAAATGCAATAACCATATATTCTCCTCTTCACCATTTACGGTGGTATAGAGAGTATATCAGAGAAGTCTATATTTTCAAGAAAGAAATTAATTCATGCTAACAAATATAAATAACATACATACATGCGCACATACATACGTTATACGAAATTATCATAATCACACAAGTTTAGGTTGAAAAAATAGACTTCTCTGATATACTCTGGACGAGATGCACAAGTTGCTCTCGAAGGAGAACGATATGGAAAACACATTACCGCAAGCGGACATTTGGCTACTGGGCGAAGTGTCAAAGGAAATGGCTGAGGTTGAGTTCAATGCAAGTTGGACAAATGAGCAATGGAACAAAATCGTTGAAGAAACTTATGAGGAGCATAATTCCGATTTTACCCATGTCCTATTTGAAGCAATCCAAGATACTGCAACAGACCTTGGATTTTTGAGCGACGAATAAGTAAAGCCTTAACTGTTTCTGTAGCCCCCGCTCACTGCCGTTGGCAAGGTGGGGTTTCTTTTTGTCAATCAACACACAGGCCGCAAAGCGGCCTGTGTGTTTGTCTATAGGCGTCTATTGAGAAAGGTAAAACAGGAAGAGCATTACCAACTCTTCACCGCCTGTGAAGCAAAGCGTCAGCAACAATCTTTTATGCTCGGTTGTAATTTCCATATAGTATCTTGCATCAAATCATAAATTCTTATTTGGTTTCAACAGTCTTCATTACCAATTTATTCCCACGCCTCATAGCAACCCGAACTTGTGAGTAATCATAATGTTTCTGACTGCCGTCGATATATTCGACAGAGAAATCACTTCTATCCACAAATACTTGTTTAATGACTTGTTTGAGCATTTTATTCTGCTGAGGCTCTTCTGCAATCTGAAAAGTTTCATTGAGGCTTGTTGAGAATAGAACCTTGGCATTACTATAGACCTTATTGGCATCTCTTATTTTATCTTCAAGTTCTTTAATGCTTAAGCGAACCTCTATTCCTTCAGATTCCAATTCTTTAACCTTATCTGCCACAGTATCCACATTGATGCCTTTAGCAACCAGAGATATGAGATTGTCGATTGCTTTTTTGTTAGTCGCTAAAACCATATTTAATCTCTCTAACTCCATAGACGCTTCTGTAGTATCCGAATCACCTTTGAGACGCTTTAGGATTGCTTCAGATTGGAAAATCGCATGGTAATAAGCATTTTTCAGGATATATTCAACAACTTCTGAACTATAGTAGGTTTGTCCGCCACATCCTGTGCGTGCGTTATGTGAGTATTCAATCTTGGGATAGCGAGAGATAGTTCCATCTTTTTTCGTATGCTGTCCCCAGCCATTCCAATGAGTATATCGAGAGCCACATCGAACACACTGAAGTATGCCAGAACCAATTCGTTGGTCGGGTCGCCCCTTCCTTTGGCTGGTAATGTAGGCTGGATAACGGGCTTGCATCAGTTCCCACTGCTCGACTGGCACTATGGCTTCATATACCTTGGAATCTCGGGGAGTTCCGTTGCTGGTCGTTGTCTTGCCCGCATATTGGCAATGGCGAAGCATCAGTCGAATCTTGTCATGCGACCACGGCTTTCCTTCACGGTTCTTGTAATGCTCCTTTGCGAGGCGGCGGCAGATCGCTGAAAGCCCCAGTTTTTCCTCGATGGCAAGGTCGAACACATGGCGTATAAGTTTGGCTTCATCTTCTTGGATGTGCCAAGTTCTCTTGATTTTCTCTATTTTTCTACCTTTTATTATCGTTTCCTCAATTTTGGTCTCGGCTACATAGCCATACAGCCTTCCTGAATACCGCCTCTCTCCCGCATCATATAAGTGGTGCAGATTGTCGCGGACAATACTTGCCCGTTCATCATTGTCTCGATTGGCAAGCAAAAATTCTAACTTAACTCCCAAAAGTTCGGAAGGATTGGAAAGGTCTATATAGCGTTTAAGATAGGTATCATAGACATTGGTTTTATGAGCCATCAAAAACCTTAGAAACATTAACCCCGCAACATCATCCCGTCCAAAGCGATTGACCTTGTAAAATCCAACTTTATCAATCTTTCCAGCCTCTATATCTGTTTGTAGAGCCTCAAAACCTTCTCGGGCTTTAGCCCCAACTTTTGACGATTTGCTGTCCTGATAGACTCTATATGGCTCGCCAATCGTTTCAGCAAACAAAACCCCTGCGTCTCGTTGAGTATCGAGACTTTCGCCATCCTCTTGCTTGATGGATGATACTCTGATGTAAATTCCTACCATTTTGGTTTCTCCTATACAGAGAACTATGCTAAAACGGTAGTAGTTTTTTGCGATTTGTCGAAGCTTTCAAATGCATCGGCGACCAGGTGTTCCGACAGGCAAAGACCCTCGGTCAGGTCTGAGTGGAGGGCG
>Ga0209467_1002969_pt1 | contig 11490 bp, 11 predicted proteins | sample Higcelwee11metaG_FD_187175 | JGI IMG/M metagenome (GOLD analysis project Ga0209467, IMG submission 187175) | Freshwater pond sediment microbial communities from the University of Edinburgh, under environmental carbon perturbations - High... | ecosystem: Environmental > Aquatic > Freshwater >...
CCCTGACCCCGGCCGGATCGTCCCGGCGCGGTGCGCCGGGACGATCCGGCCGGAAATCCAGGTGGTTCGGTGAAAGTGCTTGCTCCCGCCCATGGGACGCGAAGCGCGACAAAATTTTCGAAGGGGGGTCCAGGGGGGAAACCTTTTTTAAAAGGTTTCCCCCCTGGCCGCCGGAGGCTCTCCTCCTCCTAGCTGCGGCCGGTCAGGCCGAGGCGCGCCACCACGGCCTGGGCGGCCTTGGCGGTATAGTCGGCGGGCGAGAGGCTGGCCTTGTCGTCGTCGCTGATGACGGTTTCCGGTGCGTTGACGAATTCCTGGCGCGGCGTGATGCCGTATTCCGGAGGAAAGGTATTGGTGTAATACATGTCCTGGAAGCCGATGAATTTTAAGTGGTGCGCCGTAGCGTCCAGGATGGATTCTTCCGAGGGTTCGACGAGGTTGAGTTCGACGGCGGCGCGAAGGCCCGCCAGACATTCACCGCCCTGGGTGCAGCTGATGTGGCCGTGCCGATTGGCCAGGAGCATGCCCTCGATGATGTCTTGTTCGCTGACCCGGATGACCTGGAAGCTGCCCGGGCCGCCGATTTTTTCGTACTGCTCGGCGAAGTGTTTGACGCGCGGGAAGGACACGGGGTTGCCGATCATGGCCGCCTGGGCCACGCTGGGGGTGACGGCCACGGGTTCGTAACGGCGTTTTTTGGCCTCGGCCACGCTGTAATAGCGGTAGACCGGGTCGGCGTGTTCGGACTGGACGCCGAAGATGCGCGGCAGCGAGGGGATGATGCCAAGGCGTTTGAGCTTGAGGAAGCCGCCCATGATGGCCGTGATGTTTCCTGCGTTGCCGATGGGCACGAACACGCAGGTGCGGTAGGTGTCGTAGGCCCGCCACTGGGCGATCTCGAAGGCGTAGGACTCCTGGCCCAGGATGCGCCAGGCGTTTTTGGAATTGAGAAGGGCGACGCGGTAGTTGTCGGCCAGGTATTCCACGACCTTCATGCAGTCGTCGAAGACGCCGGGCACTTCCAGGACCGTGGCCCCGCTGCCGAGCGGCTGGGCGAGTTGCTGGGGGGTGACCTTGCCCTTGGGCAGGATCACGGCGCTTTTGATGGGACCGCCCACGTAGGCGGCGTAGAGCGCGGCCGAGGCCGAGGTGTCGCCGGTGGAGGCGCACACGGTCAGCACCGAATCCCAGTCGTTGGCCCGGACCAAGTGCTTTAAGTAGCTGAAGGCGCAGGCCATGCCCCGGTCCTTGAAGGAGGCGCTGGGGTTTTGGCCGTCGTTTTTATAGAAAAAGGGGACGCCCACCTTTTCGCGCAGGGCGTCGTTGGCGGCGATGATGGGGGTATGGCCCTCGCCCAGGTAGACGATGTCCTGCTCCTCCACCACGGGCGCGGTCAACTCGTGATAGCGGAAGATGCCGCGCAGCCCCGTGGTCCGGGTGGCGGCCCGCTTGTCGAAGAGGCTTTGCCAATAGCTTGGCGGAAACTCCGCCAGGGAGTCGAAGGTGGTGTCTTCGAGCACGAAGACCCCGCTGCATTTGGGGCAGGTGTAATACAGTTCGCGGATGTCGTAGCGCTGTCCGCAGCCCAGGCAGACGTATTCCATCCGCCCACGATATTTTGGGAAATCACCACCTGTAAGCATCGCTTCCTTTTCCTTTCCTGTCCTATGGCCAAATTTTTCGCACAGCGGCCACCCACATGGCGCCGCCCAGGCCGATCTTGGCCGCCATGCCCAGCACTTTGCCGTACATGGCCCCCCAGGCCGCGTGCCTGGCCTCGGCCTTGTCCCGGCCATGATGCCGCTCGAAGAAATAGCATCCGAAAAAGGCCCCGGCAATGGCCCCGGCCAGGGCGCCCAGGCCGAAGAAAAACGGCGCGCCCAAAAGCGCCCCGGCGATGGCCCCGAGCATGCCGCCCAGGTTGCCTTTGCCCGTGGCCCCGTATTTTTTGGAACCGTAATATTGGGCCGCAAATTCGATGACCTCGCCCACTACGGCCAGTCCGATCAACAGGGCGTAGAACTGCCCGCCGAAATGCGCCCCCGGGGCAAGCCAGCCCCACAGGGCCACCAGCCCAAGCAGAACCCAGTTGGCCGGAAGGCTCAGGACATGCAGCCCGAGAACGGCGAACAGGAGGGACAGATAGAGCGCGGCCCAGACGTAGCTCATAAATCGGTCCCTCGCTTGTCGACGACCCGCTTGGCCTTGCCCTCGCCCTGGGGCAGGCTCTTGGCCTCCACCAGCTCCACCTTGGGGGTGACCAGGATCTCGTCGCGAAGCCTGGAGGTGATGCGTTTTTGCAGGCCGGTCAGGGCGCGCATGTCCTCCACGAAGAACTCTTCCTTGACCTCCACCTTAATGGTGATTTGGTCCATGACCCCCACCCGGTCAAGCTCGATCAGGTAGTTCTGGCCCACCTCGGGCATGGCCATGAGGATGGCCTCCACCTGCATGGGGTAGATGTTCACGCCCTTGATGATGATCATGTCGTCGCAGCGTCCGGCGATGCGGTCGATGCGCCGATGCACCCGGCCGCAGGGGCAGGGGCCGGGCAGAAAACGGGTCAGGTCGCGGGTGCGGTAACGGATGACCGGCATGCCCTCGCGCCCAAGCGTGGTCATGACCAGTTCGCCCAGTTCGCCCTCGGGCACGGGCTCGCCGGTTTCGGGGTCCACGATCTCGGCGATGTAGGCGTCCTCCCACAGGTGCATGCCGTGCTGCTCGGTGCATTCGAAGGCCACGCCCGGGCCGTTCATCTCTGAGAGGCCATAGGAGTTGTAGACCTTCATGTCGAACATCTCTTCCAGGCGGCGACGGGCCGCCTCGGTGTAGGGCTCGGCCCCCACCAGGGCGAACCTGATGGGCAGGGACGCCGGGTCCACGCCCATGTCGCGCAGCACGTTGGCCAGGTGCAGGGCGTAGGACGGGATAATGTGGACGGCCGTGACCTTGAAGTCGGTGATGAGCTTGATCTGGCGCTTGGTGTTCCCGGCCCCGGCCGGAATGGTCAGGCAGCCCAGGCGTTCGGCCCCGTAGTGGATGCCCAGGCCTCCGGTAAAGAGGCCGTAGCCGGACATGTTCTGAAACACGTCCGTGGGGCGGATACCCACCATGTGCATGCACCTGGCCATGAGCGAGGCCCACCAGTCCAGGTCGTTTTTGGTGTGATAGATGACCGTGGGCGCGCCCGTGGTCCCGGAGGAGACGTGCATGCGCACCATGTCCGCATGCGGCATGGCCAAAAGGCCGTCGGGATAGGCCTCGCGCAGGTCTTTTTTGGTAGTGAAGGGCAGACGGCGGATATCGTCCAGGCAGCGCACCGCATCGGGGTTTACCCCGTGCTCACGGAAAAGCGCGCCATAAAACCGGGAACCGGCGGCCTGGTGCAGGCTGCGGCGCAGGCGTTCGATCTGGGCCTTTTCAATCTCCTCACGCGACCATTTCTCGGCATCGTCGTACAACACGGGCGCTCCTTCAGGATGGTGGTGTCGGATCGGGCGGTGAGACCGGGGTGTCCTCCGCGTTCCGGGAGTTCATAATCCGGGTGTCGGGGAAAAACCAGAAAAAGGTGACCTATGGCGCAGGGGTACGGGGAAAGCTCAACAACCGGCCCGGCATAGGTCGCGACCAGCCCTTTACGAATGGTATTCCGAGGGCGGCGGGATGTCCGAGAGGTTTTCGAACGCGGTGTATTCCTTGAAAAAAGTGAGTTTCACCATGCCCGTGGGGCCGTTTCGCTGCTTGCCGATGATGACCTCGGCCACGTTGTCCTCGGGGGTGAGTTCCTCTTTGCGCTTGTAGGCTGCGGCCCGGTACAGGAAGATGATGACGTCGGCGTCCTGTTCGATGGCCCCGGATTCGCGCAGATCGGACATCATGGGCCGCTTGTCGCTGCGCTCCTCCACCTTGCGGTTGAGCTGGGACAGGGCCACCACGGGCAGATGCAGCTCCTTGGCCAGGGCCTTCAAGCTGCGGGAGATATCGGAAATTTCCTGTTCGCGGGAATCGATGTGCCGCGAGGCGCGCATGAGCTGGAGGTAGTCCACGACCACGAGCCCCAGGCCGTGTTCGGCCTTTAAGCGGCGGCAGCGGGCGCGCATCTCCATGGTGGTCAGGGCGGCGGAGTCGTCGATGAAGATGGGGGCCGGGGACAGGTTGTTGGCCGCCTCGTAGAGCCGGGCCCAGTCGCCGTCATCCAGGCGTCCCCGGCGCAGGCGGCTTAGGTCCACCTTGGCCCAGGAGCACAGCATGCGCTGCATGAGCTGCTCCATGGACATTTCCAGGGAAAAGATGGCCGTGGGCACGCCGTGCATGGCCGCCGAACGCATGGCCACGTTTAAGGCGAAGGCGGTCTTGCCCATGCTGGGGCGTCCGGCCACGATGATCAGATCCGAGGGTTGCAGGCCTGCGGTGTATTCGTCGAATTGATAGTAGCCGGTGGGCACGCCGGTGACCAATTCCTTGTTTTCCATGCGCTGTTCGATCTGCTCGAACACGGCGGCCACAAGTTCCTTGCTGGACTTGAGCCCCTTGACGGTCTTGGCGTCGGCGATGGAGAAAATGGCCTGTTCGGACTCGTCCAAAAGCTGGTTGACATCCTCGGAGGCCTCGAAACAACGGGTGATGATGTCCGTGGCCGCGCCGATGAGCCTGCGCTGGACGGATTTTTCCCGCACGATGCGGGCATGGTGCAGGGCGTTGGCCGCACCCACGGTGGACTGGGCCAGCTCGGCCAGATACAGGGGGCCGCCCACCTCTTCCAGGCTTCCGGCCTTGGACAGCTCGTCGGCCAGGGTGAGCATGTCGATGGCCGAGTTTTTGCGGGAAAGGTCGAGAAAGGCGCGAAAGATGGTCTTGTGGACCGGGGAATAGAAATCGTCCTCGCTTACGAGGTCTATGAGGGAGAACAGGACGGAGTTTTTGAGCAAAACCCCCCCCAGAACAGCCTTTTCGGCATCCAGGTTCTGGGGGGGGAGTCTGCGCAAAAGGTCCGAGGAAACCCGATCAAGGGTTTTCCCGGTCACAGATTGGCCGTCCGGACGCCCGGCGGCCTTAGATCGCGGCTTCTTCCGCTGGGGTTCCACTATCATCGGCCACTTCCGGGGCCTTCGGTTCTTCCTGTCCGCCCGGGCGCACTACGGCCAGGGAAACCTTGCCGCGTACGTCGGCGTGGAGCTTCACCTCCACTTCGTAGGCGCCAAGCGCCCTGATGGGCTCGTCCAGAACGATCTTCTTGCGGTCCACCTCGACCCCGGACGCGGCCAAAAGGTCGGCGATCTGGGCCGTGGTCACGGAACCGTAGAGCTTGTCGTTTTCGCCCACCCGGACCTCAATGCGCAAGGACAGGGCGGCCAGTTTGTCGGCCACGTCCTGGGCGGCGGCCCGGGTCGAGTCCATCCTGGCCTGAAGCTTTTTGCGTTCCTGCTCGAACACCTTGAGGTTGGCCTGGGTGGCGGCCATGGCCAGGCCCTGGGGCACGAGATAGTTTCTGCCGTAGCCGGGTTTGACCGTGACCACCTCTCCGAGATGGCCAAGGTTCTCCACGTCGGCGCGAAGAATCAGTTGCATGTCGTCCCCCTCACCTTACATTTTCTTGCGAAATTCGGTGCTGTGCGTGGCGGTGTAGTACAAAAGGGCCATCTGCCGGGCGCGCTTGATCTCCGTGGTCAACCGGCGCTGGCACTTGGCGCAGGTGCCGGTGATCCGCCGGGCGATGATCTTGCCCCGGTCGGTGATGAAATCCTTCAGGATATCCGCGCGCTTGTAGTCAAGCGGCAGATTCTTGTTGGCGCAAAAACGGCAGAACTTCTTTTTGGGCGTGAACTTTTTCTTAAAAGCCATAGGAATATCCCCCGGTTATGCCGCGATCTTGTCGGCCAGCTTGACGGTGACGAACTTCAGGATGCCGTCGGTGATGCGCACGATGCGTTCCAGTTCCGCCACGCCTGCCGGAGGCAGATTGTATTCCAGGCGAATGTAATGGCCGCGAACCTGCTTGCGCACCATGTAGGCCAGATCGCGCATACCCCAGTCGTCGAGGGTTTCGGTGACGCCGCCCTCGCGCTCAATGATGCCTTTTAAGGTGTCCAGAATTTCCTGGAGGTTGTCCGAGGTCAACTCGGGACTGAAAAGCAACAACGTTTCGTACTTCCGCATAGGTCCGCTCCTTGTGGGCATGGCCCTTCCCGGACGGGGAAGAGCAAGGTGAAGGAGTGTCGTTATTGCCTTTGATCCGGCATGTCAAGAAACTTGTCCTTTTTTCCCTGTTTTCGGGGCCTTCCCCCCTTGTGCTGTCGCCATTTTTTGGCCACACTTGGCCTTCAGGGGTCTTGTCCGTCCTGTCACACCCTACGTGGAGTCCCCATGCGCATTCGTTGGAAGTTACTCATTTTTTTGCTTATTCTCGTTCTTCCACCGATTTTTCTGGTGCGCTGGTACTCCATTCGCGAGACCCGCGCCCTGGGGACCGAGCTGGCCTCAAGCGCGGCCGAGGTCATGCGCGACACCGCAAATCGCGAACTGAGCCAGACCGTCAACCTGTTCGCCGAGGCCGTCAACGACACCCGCGATGTCCTGGAGCTGGCCCTGACCCTTCAGGCCCGGGAGGCCGAGCGCCTCCTGGCCGAACGCCCCACGCACATCGAACCGATTTTTTTCGACACCGACTACGACCGTCGCGACCCGCGCATCGGGGTTCTCGAACCACCCCGCGTGTTCTCCGACTCCAGCGCGGCCCAAACGGCAAAATCCGACATCGCCATCTCCATCGACCATCTCGTTTTCCGCCTGTCTCCCGATGCCGACGTGCCCGCCGCCCTCAAGGACGCCCAGGCCCTCACCCGGCTTTTGCCCATTTTCCGCATCATCTACCTGCGCCATGACGACCTCATGCTGTGGAGCTACGTAAGCCTGGACAACGGCCTGCACTGCGCCTACCCCGGCCACGGCGGCTATCCCCCGGACTACGACCCCAGACGCCGGGAGTGGTACACCCAGGCCAAGGCCCTGGGGCGGCCGGTGTGGAACATCATGGTGGACGCCAACACCCATCAGGCCATCGCCACCCTGTCCATGCCCATCCACGGCCCGTCCGGAACCATCATCGGGGTCACGGGGGTGGACTTCCCCTTGGACACCCTGCTCCTGGAAAGCGATCTGTCCCGGCGCTGGACCCCGGCCGTGCGCTCCATGCTGCTGCGTCCGGCCACAGAGGCGGACGGCGATCCCGACGCCATGGTCATCGTGGCCATGCGGGACTATCTGGAACACGACACGGACTGGAAAACCCCCCTGGCCTTGGAGCGCCTGGAGAAGGAAGACCCGGCGGCCGTGGCGGTCATGCGCCAGGACATCAAAGACGGCCGCCAGGGCATTGTGGAGATGCCCTACCGGGGCGTGCCGAGCGTCTGGGCCTTCAAGCCGGTCATCGAGGACGGCCTGACCCTGGCGGTCATCGTGCCAAGCGAGGTCATCGTGGCCTCCTCCCGCCACGCCGAGGACAGCGTCATGGAACGCACCAAGCGGATGCTGCGCGACACCAGCGTCTTCGCCCTGATCATCAACGTGCTTCTGGTGGCGGCGGCCGCCGTCGCCTCCCTGGCCATCACCCGGCCCATCGCCCGCCTGGCCAGGGCCGCCGGCAAGATCGCCGAGGGCGACCTTTCGGCCCGGGCCGAGGTGAAAAGCCATGACGAACTGGGGGATTTGGCCAAGGCCTTCAACGCCATGGCCCCCAAACTCCTGGAACGGGTCAAACTCAAAAACGACATGGCCCTGGCCATGGAGGTGCAGCGTAACCTGCTGCCCGAACGCCCCCCCGTCATCCCGGGCCTGGACATCGCCGCCGTGTGCCAGTTCTGCGACGAGACCGGCGGCGACTACTACGACTTCTTGTCCTTTTCCCGGGAACGCGGAGACACCTGCGACGTGATTTTAGGCGACGTCACCGGCCACGGCATCTCGGCGGCCCTGTTCATGGCCACAGGGCGGGCGCTTTTGCACGCCCGCGCCGACGAAGACCCCGACCCGGCCCGGTGCATCACCATGGTCAACCGGCTTTTGTGCCGGGACACCCAACTCTCCGGCCGGTTCATCACCCTGTTTTTTTTAAGCGTCAACCTGGCCACCGGGATGCTCACCTGGGTTCGGGCCGGTCACGACCCGGCCCTGATTTATGATCCGGGCAAAGACGATTTCGATGAGCTCATGGGGGCCGGGATTCCCCTGGGGGTGGAGGAAAGCTGGGAATACGGGGACAACAGCCATAGCGGGATCACCGCCGGGCAGCTCCTGGTTCTCGGCACCGACGGCATTTGGGAGGCCATGAACCCGGCCGGGGAGATGTTCGGCAAGGAGCGATTCAAGGACATCCTGCGCGCCAACGCCGACCGGACGGCCCAGGAGGTCGTGGATGCGGTGGTGGCCGCGGTCATGGCCTTCGTCAGCCCCGGCCGACCCGAAGACGATCTGACCCTTGTGGTCATCAAGGCATTGCGCTAAACAAAATGAATATGACCCTCTGCAAGGAGTCGTCTCATGCATTTTCTGATTGTCGACGATGACGAAGCCAGCCGCATGGTGCTCATGGCCCATCTCAAACACTACGGGACCTGCGACATCTGCGGCAACGGAGCCTTGGCGGCGGAGGCCGTGGCCAAATCCCTGGATTCCGGCCGACCCTACGACGTCATCTTCATGGATATCGTCATGCCCGGCCCAGACGGCCACGAGACCCTGGAAAAGATCCACGCCCTGGAAAAACGGGCCGGGATCGCCCCGGAGAATCGGGCCAAGGCCATCATGGTCACGTCCATGGACGACGAGGACAACACCATGACCGCCCTTTTCGAGGACGGCGTCTCGGCCTATCTGATCAAGCCGGTGGCGAAAACCGAGCTCGTGACCAAACTGGCCGCCCTGGGAATCGTTGAAATCTGAGGCCGCCCAGTTCCCGGAACCGCCTGCGACGCCTTCCTGTCCGCGTTTCTGATCCGTCTTCCCGGCCTGCATCCCCTCCGTCCACCCCATACCGCCGGTTTGACCGCATGCCGGGGCCTTCCCGGCCGCATCCCCCCGTAGCGAGCCGTCCCGCCCTATTCCCCCATCTCCCGCAAGGCCGCCCGGGCTGCGAAGAGCCCGTTGATGGCCGCCGGAAAACCGGCATAGACGGCCATCTGGATGATAACCTCCACGATCTGCTCCCGGCTAAGGCCCACGGCCCGGGCCGCCTTGACGTGCACCTTGAGTTGCGGCTCCATGGTTCCCCGGGCCGTGGCCGCCGCGATCATGGCGATTTCCTTTTGGCTTGGGGTCAAAACGTCGCGCGAGATGACGTCGCCGTAGGAAAAATCCAGGATGAACCCGGCGAAATCCGGGGCGATGTCGGCCAGGGAGTCGAGCACCTGCTGCCCGGCGTATTTGCTGGTCACGGCCAGGGCCGCCAGACCGCGTTCCCGTCGCTCCCCGGTTCCGGACTCCCGGACCTTGTGCGGCGGCGCCGTCACGTCTTTTTCCGCGAACACCTCGCGGGCCACGGCGATGGCGTTTATTCCGGCCGGAAAACCGGCGAACACCGTGGCGACATAGAGGATGTCGATGACCGCCTGGGGCGAAAGCCCCGCCGCCAGCCCGGCCTCAATGTGAAACCGCAGTTGCGGGGCGGCGTTGCCCAGGGCGGCCAGGGCGGCGATGGTGGCGGTCTGGCGGGAGACGGCATCCAGGCCGGGGCGGGTGAAGATGTCGCCGTAGCCGAATTCCACGATGAACCGCCCCATGTCCGGGGCGATGTCGGCCAGGGCGTCCTGCACGGCCTGGGCCTTTTCCGGGGCCAGGGCGGCCAGGGCCGCAAAGCCGCGCGCGTAACGTTCGTTCATGAGGGTTCCTCCTGTGCGGGGCGCCCGGGATCGGGGCCATCTCAAAAACCTGGCTGGCGTAACCGGCCTGATCCCAGGGCTATTTCCCGGCAGCCTAGGCGCTCCCTATTGATATGTAAAATATCAATTTACAGCATGATTAGGATGTGAAAAATATTGATCCATGGACCTGCGGGACTGTCGGTATTTCCTGGCTGTGGCCGAGGAATTGCATTTCGGGCGGGCGGCGGCACGGCTGCACATGGCCCAGCCCCCCTTGAGCCAGCGGATCAAGGCCCTGGAGCGGGAATTGGGGGTGCTGCTTTTCACCCGCACCAGCCGTTCGGTGGTCCTGACCCCGGCTGGCGAGGCCTTTCGCCTTGAGGCCGCATCGCTTCTGGCCCAGGCCGAAAAGACCGGGGAGACGGCCCGGCGCGTGGCCTCGGGGATGGCCGGGCGACTGGTTGCGGGGTTCGTCAATCCGGCCATGGACGCCTTTCTGGCCGCCGCCCTGGCCCGGTTTCGCAGTGACGCCCCGGACGTGGAACTGGATTTGCGGGAAATGACCACCCGGGCCCAGGCCGAGGCCATGCGCATGGGCCGCCTGGACATCGGCTTTTTGCGCCATGCGGGCCAGGACATTCCAGGGGCGGATCTTTTTGTCCTTCACCGCGAGTCCTACATCCTGGCCGTTCCCTCGGGCCATCCCCTGGCCGCCCTGCCCCGTGTTCCTCTGAAACGCCTGGACGGCGTCCCCATGATCCTGCCGCCGCGCGGCCAGGTTCCGGCCCTGGACATGGCCATGGCCGCCGCATTCGCCACGGTCGGCGCGACTCCCGTGGCGGCGCAGGAGGCGGCCTCGAAATTCACCACCCTGTCCCTGGTCGCCAGCGGCCTCGGCGTGGCCCTGCTCCCGGCGTCGATTCGGGTTTGGCGGCGTTCGGGCGTCGTCTTTACGGAGATCGAGGGGGAACTTCCCAGGGTGAATCTGGCGGCGGCCCTTCCGGTGGGACGCGACAATGCGGCCGCCCAACGCCTCCTGGCGTTCGCCAGGGAGGCATGTCCGGGGGAGGATGCGGCCGCCATCCGAAAAGAGGAAAAAAAGACGCCCTGACGTGACCGGCTACCCCGGCATCTGCCGTCAGGAGGAAGCCGCTTTGCCGTAGTGATCGTCAGGCGGAAGGGCCCACATCCCGGGCGAACGCCTCGCAGTCACCGGCCAGGGCGTCCGTCTCCCGGCCAAGCTCCCCGGCCGCCCGTTCCCGTTCAGCGATGCCCGTAAAAAACGGATCGAAGCGGGCGTTGAGCTCGGCGAAAAGATGCTCCATCCTGGCCGTCAGCCGTTCCGCAAGCTCCGCCTCCAGCCGCTCTCCGGCCTCAGCCAGGTTTTTTCGAAACACCCGCATGATGCGCGGACGCTTCCAGAGCAGGGCCCCTCCGGCCAGCACCATGCCCGAAGCCGCCACCAAGCCCCCGGTCACATCCACCACCACGCTTTTGACCGAAACGGCGAACAGCGTGCCCACCACCATAAGGACGCCGCCCATGGCCGCCTTGGGGTCCAGGCCGGAAAAATCCGTGGGCGAAACCCCTGCCAATCCCCCGTCCGCACCGAGCAAGGCCTCCACCCGAAGCCGCA
>Ga0209467_1002971_pt1 | contig 11488 bp, 10 predicted proteins | sample Higcelwee11metaG_FD_187175 | JGI IMG/M metagenome (GOLD analysis project Ga0209467, IMG submission 187175) | Freshwater pond sediment microbial communities from the University of Edinburgh, under environmental carbon perturbations - High... | ecosystem: Environmental > Aquatic > Freshwater >...
AGATGTTAAGATAGTAAAAATAAGTAAAAATGAAAATTTAAAAAAGGGAACAAAGAAAGTAGAAGAGGAATTATGTTTTTGATAGCAGTTATTATTTAGACGAAGTCTCTCTCTCTCTCTCTCTCTACCTTATGAGATATTAAAAGAAGCTTAAAAGATACTTTTTTCATGGTGCTACTTTGATATTTTTGTGATAACTTTTGGTCAGAAATTATATCCCTTTAGTGTTGCAAGTTTGTTGCAAAATTAAAAAAAGTGTTAAATTTACAACTATAACGGGAAGAATGAGCGAATAAAATTTAGGCTGACGTGCAAGTTGAACAGTATTTTATACTATTGTTACTTATATCTTATGTGTAGCGTAATTTGAGTATTATTTCAAAAACAATAGCATTGGAACTCTCATGCAAGAACATCAAACGATTTATTTTAAAGATTATACACCTAGCCCCTATACCGTAGATACTTGTCTATTGGAGTTTATTATCGAGGAGTCTTCCACACGGGTTGAAAATATTATGGAGATTCGACGCCAAAACTGTGATGCAAAGGAGTTACGTCTCGATGGTGAAATGTTCGATTTGGAACTTATTTGGGTCGATGACGTTTTGTTGGATGAGACGATGGTTCGTCTGGAAAAGAATGCTATTTATATTCCGTTGGATCGTGACTATGCCCGCATTCGTGTTATTAACCGCATCTATCCCGATGAAAATACAGCGTTAGAGGGGTTATATCGCTCCGGTGGTATTTGGTGTACCCAAAACGAACCCGAAGGGTTTCGTCGTATCACCTATTTTATTGACCGACCCGATGTTATGACAAAATTCACGACCAAAATTATCGCCAATCGTGAAAAATGCCCTGTATTGTTGAGTAATGGAAACTTGCGTGGCACTGCGATATTGGAGAATGGTAAACATCTCGCTCTTTGGGAAGACCCTATCCCAAAACCATCCTATTTATTTGCCTTAGTCGCGGGAGATTTAGGTTCGATCAGTGATACCTATACGACAATGAGTGGCAAAAATATTGATTTGGCAATCTATTGCGATCATGGGAATGAGGACAAATGTCACCATGCGATGCGGAGTCTCAAAAAATCGATGGAGTGGGACGAATATACCTATGGGCGTGAGTATGATCTGGAAGTGTATAACATTGTTGCGGTGGACAGTTTCAACATGGGGGCGATGGAGAATAAAGGGCTCAATATTTTCAACTCCCATTATGTTCTCGCCAATGAAGAGACGGCAACTGATAATGATTTTATGGGGATAGAGAGTGTTATCGCTCATGAGTATTTTCACAACTGGACGGGGAATCGGATCACGTGCCGTAACTGGTTTGAGCTAACCCTCAAAGAGGGGTTGACCGTATTTAGAGATCAATGTTTCAGTGCTGATATGAATTCACCGCTGACGCAGCGTTTGGATGATGTTCGAGCATTGCGAGAGCGGCAGTTTGTTGAGGATGCGGGTCCCACCGCTCATCCTATCAAGCCTGATCACTATATGGAGATCAACAACTTCTACACCGCTACTGTCTATGAAAAGGGTGCAGAAGTAATTCGGATGATGCACACGGTACTGGGAACGGAGCGGTTTCGTCGTGCCATGGATTTGTATTTCGATACGTTTGATGGAGAAGCGGTAGGAACGGAAGAGTTTTTATGGGCGATGCAGAGTGAGAGTGTAATCGATTTGAGCCAGTTTAAACGGTGGTATTCACAAGAGCGGACTCCAACGTTAAATATTTCCAGCGAATATTCTCAGGATTCCTTAGAATTGGTACTACGAATCGTTCAAAAGATTCCGAAAAATACCCAAAATCAAGAACAGCTCCCCTATACATTGCCTCTGAAGATAGCCCTATTATCTGAGAGTGGAGAGGAGTTTGATCTGATAACTTCTGATTGTATTCTCCTGCATGGGAATACGTTGTGGATAACGGACGAGGTCAGTGAAGTGAGGTTTAGTGCCATATCTTCAGCGCCTAAACTCTCTTTAAACCGTCATTTCAGTGCGCCGGTGATTATTGAGTGTGAGACGATCGATTATCCGTTTTTAATGGCACATGATTCTGATGGATTTGTTCGCTATGAGGCGGCAAATCGTTTCGGAATTGAAACCCTAGAAGCGATGATGGCGGGCTCAGAGGTGAGTGAGCGTTATATCGAAAGTTATGGAGCTCTATTACGTGATACATCAATGGACCCGATGTTTAAATCGCAGGTTTTAGAATTCCCGAGTATCACGACACTGATGCAGCGTCAAGAGATGATTGACGTTCCCTCTATCGTGAATGCGCAAGAGAAACTTAAACAGATATTGGCACAGCGTTATTTTAGTGAATTTAAACACACTATAGAAACACTGTATGCACCATCCAATACAGATATCGATGGACTAAGTATCGCCAATCGTGCCCTCAAAAATCGACTTCTTGGGATTTTAATGAGTCTAGGGGATGTATCCATCAGTCGTTTATGTGAATCGCATTACTACGAAGCACTTTCCATGAGTGATCGTTTGAGTGCACTGGAACTACTAGAAAATTATGCTCCCGAATTAGCACAGGGGGCATTGGCTGATTTTTACACACGCTATAGCAATCAAACACTGGTGATGAATAAATATTTTGCGGTACGTGCTTCTTCAAGACGAGAGGGGACATTAGAGAGGGTTATTGCACTCCAAGAAGATTTTGCCTATGACGTGAAAGTACCGAACCTTGTACGCTCTTTGATCGGAAGTTTTGCCCGAAATCCAGTTGCATTTTATGATGAAAGCGGTGAAGGATTTGCCTTTGTTGCGGATAAAGTGATCGAAATTGATGCCTTTAATCCACAGATCGCTTCAGGTCTAGTCGGAGCCTTTAAAAATTACGGACGGCTTTCAATCCCTCAAAAAGCTCAAATGGGAGGGGCGTTAGAACAGATTAAAAACCATCCAAATCTCTCTAATAACGTTTATGAGATTGTGAGCAAGATTTTGGAAGTCTCTTAATAATATAATCTAGTTATAACTATCATTTTATTTATGAATAATAATGGGGTATTCTTCTGAAAATATTTTTCAAAGGATTACGACACATGAAACAAAAACTTCTTATTCTCGCATCGTCGATGCTCATTACTGTCACTTCGGCTTCGGCATACGATGTAGAATTGGCTAAAAAATTCGATGGTTTTTATGAGAAGATGACATTTGAGCCTCTCTCTAAAAGTCATCTTCTTCTTAAGGCTGAAGCATTTGTTGAAGAGGTGAAAAAAGATCCCTCTATCGTTGTCATCGATGTTCGTACACGACAAGAACAGGCATTTGTCAAATTAGGATATACCAATACCCTCGAAATCCCTCTCGAAGAGTTATTTGAAGCTAAAAATTTGGATCGTATTCCCACTGATAAACGTTTGGTTGTTATGTGCCATTCGGGAACACGTGCGATTCCATCGGCTTTAAATCTAAAAATGTTAGGGTTTACAAACGTGCAGGTTCTGGAAAATGGTATTGTAGGGATGGCTCAGATAAGCTCTCCTAAAACGTGTATTTTAAAGTAAAAAGTTGTTTCCGTCTATCACCATCTTAACTGGTGTGTCAGGTGATCGTAAACTTGCTGTATTTTCTCCCCATCAGGGGAGCCTTTATAATCCATCTGAGCGCGTGCGATGGTTCTATTCTCCTCGGTAATCGTGATACGGATATATCCGTCAAAATCGGCTCCCAATGATCTGCTTTGCGCATTGGTGCAGTGAGCACTATGGATATAGACGTTGAGCGATATCGGTGCGCTAGGATCAGTTTTAAACGTGCTTTTGAGTAAGCCACTTGGATCTTCGATTCGTAATGTGTCGGGAGGATGGGAGATGAGACTTTTATCGGCAATCTCCGTGTATATCTCCCGCTCCAAGCATCCGCTCAGAGTGAAAAGTAAAAAGAGAGAAAAAAGTGCTTTTCTCATATCTTAGGGGTGGGCATGGTGCGAGCAGCACTCAGAGCCATGGGGATGGTTATGTGCACTGTCATGGTTGTGATCACCCAACAATGATTCAACATTTTCTGATGTTACTTCAATCAATTTACCGGCATGAAAGTCTTTGATCGCTTCACTTACAGTGATACGAGATTCGCCAGCAAAATAGACTTTGACTCCGTAGCTTTTGAGCAACACGAACGGATTGAGTCCCAAATGAGAGGTAATTAAAACATCTACGTTATTGGCAACGAGGGTACGAGCGACATCGCGCCCTCCGAGCTGTTCCATCTGTACAATATCGATCAGTGTAGCATCGGTTGCAAAAGCGAAAAATTTGGCGTTCCCGAACAAGGGAGCGAGAGCGGCATCGTGTGATGAGGCTTTAATCGGCATGGCGATAATCATAATAAATCCTTAATGATGTGAGCAGCTCATATCGGGCCGCATGAGGGTGAGCTGATTGGCTAAAAAAGCATTAACCGATTGTGCTACGTTAATAGAAACATTATCGTGATAAACGGCAAGCCCTCTTTGAGCAAATCCTTGCAACGGTGAGCCGCCTATCCCTGATACGATCAGCGCATCGGCTCCTAATACACAGATATTTTCAACAGCACCGCCGCATCCGCTGGCTTTATGTCCTTCGTTTTTGACAACGATAACGTCCTCAATTTCCCCCTCAGGAGTTACTTCCACAACGGTATAAAAATTGGCTCTACCGAAATGGGCATCCCGTTTGGAGAGAAGTCCTTGGTGTTCATTGGTAGGAAAGACTATTTTTCTATTCATAGAAAAACTCCTTATGTAAAATATCTATAGATAATTTAACATATGTAAAATTAAAAGGATGTTAATGGTAGCTTATAAATAGTATAAGTTCTATTTTAGAGCTATGTACGGCATTTTGGCTTCAGTAAGTGTTTGGGTTAAAGTGTTTATAATTAACATATGTAAACATTAGGACATAAGATGAAAATCGGTAAAAAGCGAAATATTACCTTTAGACCTACGTGCTTTTCATTCGGACCTTTAACACAACCTTCAAAAGAGACGATGCAGTTGCGAGATGATGAACTCGAAGCGCTCTATCTTGCCGATTTTAAACTTCTCTATCATGAAGAGTGTGCGCAAGCGTTAGGGGTTTCACGTCCGACGTTTGCAAAGCTAATCAAGCAAGCGCGTAAAAAAATGGTGGAGATGGTGATGTATGGTAAAGGGATCGAGCTGATACGAGAACCCCATAATTTCACCCTTGTGTTTCCAACTGATGATCGTATTTCGGTACACCCTTATTTTTTAGTTGCAAAATTCTTCGCATTTGCTAAAGTAGAAGATGGGGTAATCGCTTCAATTACCTATAAAGAGAATCCTATTTATAAAGAGCTTCTCCAAAACAAAAAAGAGATTATCGATGATGAGAGTGCAAAAGGGCTGGCGGCAGGACGAATTATCCCCCCTCTTTTAGAAGAAGCAACTATCTTGATTGCACGATCATTAGGAGATGGGATACGACGTAATATAGAGGGAATGGGGATAAGTATCACGTTGAGCGCAACCAGTGATCTTGATGTCATTGTTGCAGAATTGATACACTGAAAATAGGAGTAAAAATGGTAAGAATTGAAATTCCGGAAATGGAACACTTAGAGATAGAACATTTGGTATTGGATTACAACGGAACAATAGCGATAAACGGTATTATTATCGAGGGAGTTATGGAGAAGTTAGAGAAGCTTTCGGTTTTGTTGGATATTCATGTATTGACGGCGGACACCTACGGCTCTGTTCATGAACAATGTGACGGATGTAATGTTTCGGTTCATGTGATCGGAAAATATCAACAAGATCGTGAAAAACTGATCTTTATTGAATCACTAAAGCCTCAACATTGTATTACCATCGGAAACGGTAAAAATGATGCGTTGATGCTCTCTGCCGCCGCTTTAGGGATCGCTCTAATTCAAGAAGAGGGGATAAACACAAAAACACTTTTGGCTTCGGATATTCTCTTTCACTCCATCAATGATGCACTAGATTCTCTGTTGAATCCGCAACGATTGATAGCGACGATGCGGAATTAAAACGGTATTCGCAAAGAAAACGAAATATTTCGTCCCATTCCTAACGTATACCCTTTGTAGGTATCGAGGAAATTGCGGTATTTGGTATCAAAGAGGTTATCGATTTTGATCCCCAACTTCGCGTTATGGTCCATCAGTGAGAGGGCGCTTTCGTACCCTATCCCCCATAGGGTGTATCCTGCTGTATCGGCTGAACCGAAAGGCAGTGTGTTGTATTGAGCAAACGGCTCATACGTTCCCGCCACCTGTTGATCATCATATGCTTTCATATTCACTGAGATGGTATTGTTCTTGAGCGTTCCAAATGCTCCGAGGTTGTGATAGAGTGCTAAGCGGAGATTGTTAGCAGGGATCATGGTTAAATCTCTGTTATTTTGAGTATCCTTACCGTCGATAATCTCGAAAGAACCCTCAAAACGGGTTACTTCCGAGAGATGTGTTTCGAGCGAAAATTCGATCCCCTCCATTGTAGCATCAGTTTGTTGGTTAGACATTTCAGGAACTCCCCCCGTAGCAACGATTGCCCCTGTCGTCGGGTTACGACGGATTCCTGTATTGGCTAGATAGATGTAATCATTGATGTAGGTGCGATAGAGGATAAGAGACGCTTTGGTTCTATCGTCTTTATAGCGTATGGATAGATCTCCTCCGAGTGTTGTCTCTTCTTTGAGATTAGCATTTCCTACCTGATATGCTTGTATTCCTCCGTGAACACCATCGGCATAAAGTTCGAAAATACTTGGTGCGCGGAAGCCTCGTGAGAGATTAGTGGCAATATTCCATCTATCGGTGAGTTTATAAGTCGCCCCTACAGAGCCTCCAAATGCTGAAAATGTTTTATTCCCACCCGTGGTGACTTTGGCATCAACCTCTCGTGTATCGTATCGTAGCCCCCATTGGAATATCCATCGCTCACTATCAGCCTCTTCGAACAGGTAGATTGATTTTCCCGATTCATCCGCATTTGGGACGAGATGACCCTCTCGCACGCTCTGCTCTTTATCATACCCCTCAATCCCGATCTCCCCATCAAAGATTCCCATTTGTGGATGGACGAGGGTGAGTGTCCCATCCAGACGATCCACTTCGATATCGAGATCGATGTTGGAGCCGTTCATCGACTCATAGGGGACATTGGTCGCGGCTTGACGTCGGTTGAGGGTACGAGATAGAGATGGTTTGATAATCCACTCTCCACTTAAAAACTCTCCCTTAAGTTGTGTTTCATTGTTCGAGAGATCTTGCCCTGCTGAGGCGAGGGGGTTGTAAGCAGGTGCTAAACCGTGACCTAGATAGTTTTGAAAGCTCTGCCAATAGGTGTGCTGCAACGCAACATTTCCCCAGTTATCGGTATAACCTATAGCCACTTGAGCGGATGTTGATTCGTAATTCGTATAGGGGAACTCTCCTGCAAATCGTGGGAGATCACCTGAGGGTTCTCCTTGGCTCCATGTATCAGAATCAGGGGTGTGAAGATTGCCGCTTTTGCGTTTGATTACACCGATATTGACCCCAAGTTTTCCCGAAGCGGCTTGTATTTTTACCCCACTTGAACGCTCATCGTTGTTAGTGTGATACTCGCCGAGAACTTCACCTTGGAGTTTTGATTCTCCCTCTTTGGTATAGAGAAATTCAGGTGAGAGGATATTGACAACACCCCCTAGTGCGTCTGAACCATACAGTACACCCTGCGCCCCACGGATCACTTCGATACGCTCCGCCAAAAATGGATCGGTGTTGGAGATATGGCGGATACCGTAGGTTTGAAAATCGGTGCTAGCACCGTTAGAGAGGATTTTGACCCGCTCACCGTTCATCCCCCGAATCACAGGCTTACCCGCTTGTGAACCGGTAGAGAGGTTATTAACTCCAGGGGTATCTTCTAAGATAGCACCTAGTGAAGAGGTTGCTTTGGCGCTGATTTGATCCTTGGTTATCACATCGACTTGAGCCGGTATATCAAATGTCTCATGATCGTGTATCGGTGATGCGGTCACGCTGATGGTATCGAGTTGGAGAGTATCGCCGTGGAGTGATTCTAAAATAATCGCAGCGGTGAGTAGGGAACGGAGTGTTGTATGTTTCATGATTGTCCAAAGATTCTAAATTAACGCGACTAAGTCGCAATTAGAATCTTATCGCAACTAAGTTGCATTAAAAATAAAAGTAATTAAATACTTTTGATTTGATTATCAATCTTTTTGTATTTGTTTGATCCATCCAATCATAGTTTCATTGATAGCATACATAGGTGCTTCTAAAAAGGTAAAGACAACACTATCTCCCATATCCGCAACTCCAATAGAACGAGGACGTGGTGCCATCATTTCAGGTCTTGGGAGTTTTTGCCCGAAACAAAAGATGACCATTTTTGCCGCTTTGATAGAGGGGTTAATTTCACCCTTGATCGATTCGGTATGGGCATAATGATCAAATTCACCGATAAATGCGGCGATGGGATCGGAAGCGATTTGTGATTTTAAATAGTTGATAATCTGATCGATATCGGTGTAAAGCAATTTGCTTTTTTCTACCTCAAGGGTATAGATGGGATATTTTTCCATAAAAGTAGTTTGTTTCAAATTATTGTCCTTGTGATTTTGTTTATTAGATTTCATGTGTGACCTATTACTTCGTTCGCCCTGAGCCTGTCGAAGGGTGGAATGTTCATGGTTCGACAAGCTCACCACGAACGGTGAAGTTTATTTACATCCCAGGAATGCGGGGGATATACTCCATTTTTGACATTTTGTAGTACCAACCCCATCCGATTTTGAGCCAGTGACCTATGATAGGCATCGGGATGAGAAGGGCTTTTTTGTTATCACGATAAACAAATCCCGCACCGTTACCCATATCCATGACGCAGAGGATATTGAGGTGATCTTGGTAGGTCTTTTTCTCACCCGATTTTAGCCCCAGTGAAATGGCACTGTTATGAGCCGCATTACGCGCCATCACCTCAGCAATATGACCTTGTTTGGCTTTCCAGTCCGGTCCCTCTAGTGCCGAAGCGTCACCGATGGCATACCATCTCTCAACCCCTTCAATCTCGCAAAAATTGTTGATTTTAATAAAACCTGCGTTGTTAAGAGGGAGATCTGATTTTAGGATAAGTTCGGATCCATTGCCCGCAGGGATAAACATCGTCATATCACTTTCCAACACCGAATCATCTTCGAATACAACACGTTTTTCTTCGAACCGTTTGATTTTTTTCCCATAATGGGTAGCAAATCGATTGCGTTGAAACAGCATTTGCATCAGTTTAAGGGCTTTTGGTCCCATTCGTGCACCAGGTTCTGCCATTGGGGCAAAAAAGGTCATCTCATAGTTGTCTCGGATTCCAAGTTTGGTGAGACGGTGGTGAAGATTAAAGAAAAGTTCAAATCCAGGACCTCCCCGTACACCGCTTGGGTCATTCGGATTACCGCCGAAACCGAATGCGATTTTTCCGCTCCCTTTCGCGATGAGTGTATCGATTTTTTCTTTGAGGAGGATGGACTGTTCCGGTGCTCCGCAGATAGAGAGGGTATGTTCCAACCCTTCATGTTTGACTTTGGCTGCACCGGTTGCGATGACGAGATGTTCGCTTCTGCGGATTCCCCCCTCTTTGAGGGTGATGGTTTTTTCAGAAGCGTTGATGGCGATGACGCTATCAACAGTAAGCTGAAAGCCGTGTTTAGAGGCTAGTTTATCGAGTGAAAAAGCGACATCTTCAAAACGGGTAGTTTTAACAGGGATCCAGATAGCGATAGGATAGATAAAAACATAGCTTCGATCGCTGATAAGTTCAACATTGAATCCCTCTTTTCGATAATAAATTGCCGCTTCGATTCCAGCGATTCCGCCCCCAATAATCATAACACTTTTCATTAAAATCCACCCATTTTAAACCATAATCTAAGCTTATTATAATTGCCATTTAGTCTATAATGTAATTATAATACTAATGACGATTCAAGTCAACAGTAAGCGGTGTTTTATTCGTCAATTTTTGGTAGTGAAGAGTTTTTGGATGAGCACTATTATTGATCGTAGTATTAAAATAAGAGTATACGCAATAGCGGTATAAACGAGAGGGTGAAGGAAATTCCCCCTAGCATTCATATGCATAGCCCTAGCATAAGGGGCATAAAGGAGATCCGGATGGATAGTAAGTGTCAGTGCGAGTGCAACAAGACAAAATATCACTATCTCTTTGATCACCTTTTTTTTCATCTTTACATCAAACCACGCATCATCAAATGCCAGTACATTGGTTTGAGCATATAGAGGTCAAACGCCCACCAAATCCAGCGCTCTTCACCGACATTGAGTGGGAATGACGGTGCGGCACCGAGGTAGTTGAACTCGGCAAGGATAATTTTGCCGTACTGAGTTTTGAGAGGACATACAGTGTAGCCATCAAACTTCTCAGTCAATGCTTTTTTCTCCATTTGAGCGATGAGGTTAGTAACCATAATCGGCCCGTGATGGCGAGCACTTCCCCCTGTTTTACCCAGTGGAATACCGCATACGTCACCGATTCCGAAAACGTTTGGATAACGAGTGTGTTGCAACGTCTCTTGGTCTACTTCGAGCCATCCAGCAGCGGTCCCTTTTTGCCATCCTAACGGAGAGTTTTTGACCGCGTCAGGGGCGGACATCGGAGGGACGATGTGGATGAAATCATATTCGAGAGGGACACGAACGACCTCTTCGATCATCTCATACTCTTCGAGATCTTCGTCATATGCCCCTTGAGTCAATTTTTTGGTTTCGAACGTTGCGATTTTTTTCTCACCGTCGATAGCGACGAGATTGTGCTTGAATTTATTGGTGATGTTTCCATATAGCGGTTGAACCACTTTGTTGAGTGTTTCATTGACGGCAGGGACACCGAAGAGTTTATCCCCATTCATGGCGAAGGTGAAATCAGCGGTTAATGAGGCTTGTTTGAGGTAATCATTTGCGAGATAAAGGATTTTTTGCGGTGCTCCCCCACATTTGATCGGAGTGGCAGGTTGGGTACAAATAACACGAGGTTTCCCTTTTTGTGCCGCTTCTTTTACATCATTAAACCATTTCCAAGTGATCGGTCCGCCATCGGCTGTCCCTTTCTCTGCATTATTGAGATAGACACTGGATATACCGTTTTTACCGATCATATCGACTGTAAGTCCTTCGATTTTTTCATAGTGGTAAACCAATCCTGTCGCAACAACGAGGAAATCGTATTTGACCACTTCCCCTTTACGGGTTGTAACGGTATTGTTGTCAGGTTCGAAAGAAGCTACTTCGTCTTTAATCCATTTGACATCATCGGGGATGAGATCGAGGTTGCTTCCGATGATATCCTCAGGGGCATATTCACCTGCTGCGACAAACACTTGTCCCGGTTGGTAGATGTGTACTTCATTTGGGGCGATTATGGTGATATCTGGGTT
>Ga0209467_1002972_pt1 | contig 11487 bp, 13 predicted proteins | sample Higcelwee11metaG_FD_187175 | JGI IMG/M metagenome (GOLD analysis project Ga0209467, IMG submission 187175) | Freshwater pond sediment microbial communities from the University of Edinburgh, under environmental carbon perturbations - High... | ecosystem: Environmental > Aquatic > Freshwater >...
TCTCTCAAAAAGTAAATATTTGTCTTTATTTTTGATAATAAAACCAACAATAAAATGACATTTTTTACCATTAATTTCTTCAATTTTTATCGACATAATTATTTTAATAATAACAAAATTATTTTACAGTGACTGATTTGGCGATGTTTCGAGGTTTATCAACATTATTACCTAACTTTACAGCCAGATAATAAGCTAAAAGTTGGAGTGGAATAATATTAAAAATGGCACTCGTCTCCCCTAGTTTTGGAGTTGGTAAATAATAATCAAAATTATCTTGATGGTCTTCAAAAATTCCAATAATACTACCGCCACGAGTTTTAATCTCATTGATAGCATTATTTAAATCGCCAAGCGAATCATGGGGAGACAAAAGTATGATTGTAAAAACATTTTTCTCAATTAGAGTAATGGCATAATGTTTTAAATCACCGGCAGGAATGGCATGGGCATGTTTGTAAGTGCCTTCAATTAATTTAACCATGCCCTCTTTGGCAATCTGAAAATTTTGACCTTTACCTAAAATAAAAATATCGTGAGATTTGGCTAAGACAGAAGCTAATTTTTTAATTTGGTGATGATTTTTAGAATCGGTTAAATATTGATTAGTTAATAAAGATAATTTAGTTAAATCTTTAATGGCTTGATCATATTGATTAGCCACAGTTTTGGCTAATAAATATCCCCAACTAATTTGAGCGACAAAAACCTTGGTAGACATAACACAAATTTCCGGACCAGTATTAGAACTAAATTTAAAATCGGATAAACGAGCCATCATAGATCCAGGCATATTAACCAGAGAAGCAATTTTAGTGCCTTTAGATTTGGCAATTTCTAAAACTTCAATAACATCACTAGTTTCACCACTTTGAGAAGGCGCAATAATTAAATCATCTGGGGAAAAAATATCATAGTAATCATTAGCATCGGCTCCAACCAAGCTAATGGCAGGAATGGCCGCAAACTTTTTTAAATAGTGAGCCATTTGAGCAGCGGCATTACCAGCTGTTCCAGAACCAATACAAAAAACTCGTTTTGAGTGTTTAAGACAATCAACTAAATCGAGTAATAATTTTTTATCAGTCTTAATAATATTATCGATACAGATAGATGATTCCATTATTTCTTTAATCATGAAATAATCGTATTTTCCTTTGTCAGCAGTGGTAGTTAAAACGTCCATTGGTTTTAAAACTTTATCGATTTTTTCGCCAGTTTTAAGATTAAAAAAATCAAGATTTTTTCCTAAAACTACCATTTCAAAATTATCTAAATCTAGATAATCAGTGACAAAAGAAGATAAAGACAAAGTGTCTGAAGACAGATAAAAATCATTTTTATTAGTCCCAATAATTAAAGGTGAACCATTTCTAAGAGCAATAATTTGATTATTTTTAGAATCGATAACAGCAATAGTGTTGCGACCTTTTAATTGCAAAAAAGCAGTTCTAATGGCTTCTAATAAATTTTCATTTTGATGACTTTCAATTAATCTGACAATAACTTCAGTGTCGGTTTCGGATTCAAATTTGTAACCTTTTTTAATTAGGTCAGTTTTTAATTCTAAAAAATTTTCAACAATCCCGTTTTGAACTAGGGCAAAAGATTTATCGGTGGAAAAATGAGGATGAGAATTTATTTGAGAAACACCGCCAGTAGTAGCCCAACGAGTGTGACCAATAGCCATTTGACCATTAGGTAAATTAAGATTTTTAACCTCGCTGATTTTACCAATATCTTTTTTTATAAAAATTTTATTATCGGTACAAAGAGCCACTCCCCAAGAATCGTAACCACGATAATCTAGTTTTTTTAGACCAGAAAAAACAATATTTGAGGCATCAAAAGAGCCTCCTTTATAAGCAAAAATTCCACACATAACATCTCCTTTTAGAGCCGCCAAAAATGACGGTAAAAATAATAGGGATGTAATCACTAAAACAGATTTTTCTTTTCAAAAAATCTTTTAGGTTGTTTAGTTCAACCTGAAGGTATCCGCAGATAATTTCGACAACCTTCTTCCTCGTATCCCTGCAGCTGCGGGGCCACACGCTATTTTAAAATAACGAAAACATCCTAATGAAATTTTAACACAATGATATTATTTAGATTTCGCCGACAGAAATTTCGAGAATAGTGACCGGTTGATCGTTGACTAAAACTTTATCTGATTTAGATTTACCAAGAAGGGCAATTCCAATTGGGCTTTCACAAGAAATCCAATCTGGTTTAAGACGAGCATCATTCTTGCCAACTAGAGTTATAGTAAGCTCGCGGTTATCGTTTTCAAAGCGAACAGTGACTTTATGACCAAAACAAATAGTAGTGCTTTGAGTAGGGGCTGATTGAACGGTAGACATTTTTAAATCGTCGAGAGCTTCGGAAATTTGAGAGTTAAGAACAGTGGCTCTTTCACCCATAAAAATATAGGCGGAATTTTCTTTTAAATCACCTTCAGCGGCCGCTTCATTGCGTTGCTTGTAGGTTCTTTCTAACTCTTTTTGGAGTTCAGCGATTTGTTCTTCTAATTTTTGCTTCCCTAATTTAGTAATCATGAAGCTTTTATATTAACAGATTAAAATAAAAAAGTCTAAATTCTAAATTCTAAAAAAAATTAGAAAAATTGGCTGATGATGATGACAACTAGAGCTCCACAGACAGCAACAATAAAAGACATTAAATTAAAACCAGTAACCCCGACATTAAAAAATCTTTGACCAAGATAACCACCAACCACAGCACCAACAATACCTAAGAGAATTGATTTAATAATTCCCCCGCTAGAACCCGGAGCAATTAAATTAGCAACACTGCCAGTAATTAAACCGAAAATTATCCAAAGTAAGATAGACACTATTTTAACCCCTCTCGGCTTTCGCCGCACCCGCCTGCAGAAGCTATCGCTTCAGCGATTGCGGGCAGGTCTCCCTTTGATGAAAGGGAAACTTTATTTTTTTATTTCTTTGACGATCTTTTTCTTAGTAATAGTTTTTTTTGGTTTGACTTCAACAATATTCTGCTTTGCAGAATCTTCGTTAATAAAATCTTTGGCTTTTTTTAAATAATCTTGAGATTTAGTTTTAACCTTACTAATTACCTTTTTAACTTTTCGACGATTGTCTTTATTTCTTAATGACATAACCCCAGCAGTGACAACACCAGCTCCGACAATAATTCCGGTTACGGCGGCAATAAAAGGGTTCATATTTTTCTTGACTTTTTTATCAATAGTTTTGGTCATATATACATTATACGCTAAGTTAATAATTAAAAATTAATAATTAAGAATTAATAATTTAAAAAATCATAAAGTTATAAAGTAATTTCAATTTAATTTATTTGTTTTTTTGAGTAATGTAATTCTTTGGCGTTTTTGTTGGTAATAACACTTTTACCTGTTTTACTTTCAATATTTTTGCGAGCATTACCAGCCACTTCACCACCTTCTTTGGCAACTTGTTTATTTTTTCCAAAAGTATTTGGTTTTTTGGTTTTAGAAATTTCAGTCGTAGCTGTCTCAGCCAACATATTTAAAACTAATTCTAAATTAGTCATATTATCTCGTAGGTTTTCTTTCTTAAGATTTTTTAAACTTTTATATTCTTTAGTGGTCATACCAGTCCAAGCTTTAGTTATTTCATTAGTTAAAATGGCAAATTCTAATCCCTCATTTACTCCTCTATTTTCCCATTCATCAGTTAAATCTTTACGAATTTCAATACTTTTTAAACGAAGATTAACCCATTCTGAGCTGTAACCTTTTTGTAAATAGGTTTTTAAAGCTCGATTAATGGCAATTTCTGGATCAGCAGTTTCTTCTAATCTTTCATAACCAACACGGGCTAACCATAATTTAAATGGCTCGGCGTTTGGCGATGGTATAGATTGAATAAGACGAAGAAGAGTTTCAGTATCGGCCGCGTCGGTAAGATAATATTTACCATCTTTAGCCATAAATTTCAGTTGTACGATTTTATCGTACACCTCACTTCCTTCATTTCTTAGATTATTTTTTAAATCAGACCAATATCTTTTTGGGATTGAACTGTTAGTTAGTGTTTTAATAATATCTATCACTGAAAAATACCATAATTCTTTGTCTGCATCCCAGTGACGACGAATCTGACTGCCTTCAAAAATAGCCACAACTTTATTATTTTGGGTATTATTCATAACATAAATATACCCGAATTTTACCCGAAGTCAATTAATTAAATTTTACGGTGATATACTTAATTTAATGAAATTTAATATTCGACTGTTGTACTTGTACCTATTTTCTTTCGTTGGTTTGTTAATTACCATAATTGGAGGAATCCAATTAGTGGATTTAGGAATAAAAAATTATGTGTTTAAAGTTTCCGAATATTCTTATTATTCTGACCCAGCTGTGGCCGAAAAATCTGAAATCTCAGTTGAAGAGATGGATAAAAGAAATAAAGCAGAACAATCTAATCAAACTAAAAGATCTTTGTCTAATGCCGTTTCAATGATTTTAATTGGAATTCCAGTGTATGTGTATCATTGGAAAACGATTAAAAAAGAAAATAAAAATTAAGACGGAGTGATTTTTATTTTAACTTTTTAATTGATGAATTATTTATTAAAGATTTTATTTGAGAGATAGCTATTTGATTTAATTTAATTAATCTTTCTGGTTGAGATAAATTTTGTCGAATTAATTCAGCATTTATTCCTTCAAGATTAAAGGTGTCGAATTCGACACGGTTAAAATTATTATTCGCGAGTTCAAAATGGAAACCGAAAACTAATTCAAAATCTACCCCTGCCCCTCCTTTGACTTAAAGGAGGGGTTAATTATTTAATTGATTTGTTTTTTTGAATAAATTTTGAGGATGACAAAATATAGCCATTAGATCCAGCTTCATTTTTAATGTTATTGAATTCCATAACATTAAAATTTGGATTGCGAGTTCAAAATGGAAACCGAACATTTGAAGTATAATTAATTATGAACATATATCTAGATATTGACGATGTCTTGATGGCAAACGATAAAAGAGTCGCAAATTATGCTCATGAGTTTGTTGATTATTTAGTGAATAACCATTCTGTCTATTGGCTAACAACTCATTGTAAAGGAGATGCTAATTTTACTGTTAATCACTTAAAAATGTTTTTTAATTCAGAGACTATTAAATTATTTGAAAAAATATTACCAACTAACTGGGACACTTTAAAAACTGAAGCCATCGATTTTTCTCACCCTTTTTTATGGTTTGATGATTATCTTTTTAATGCCGAAAAAGAAATTTTAAAACAACACAATTGTTTTGATTCGTGGGTGGAAGTTGATTTTGATAAAGACGAAAATTAACTTAAAAAATATTTAGAAATATAAAATGGAAATTAAAACCATTAATCTAACATTTGAATACATTCAAATATAAAGTAATTTTTAATTAAACATTAAATTATCCCAATCATCTTCATTTTCATATACATAATTTTCTTTTTTATTTATTCTCCAATTTGGATGTTTAAAATCTACAATTCCTCCAATAATATCGAATTTATACTTACTTTTATTATCAATAATCCATTTTTGTAGAAATTTATTTTTATCGGCAGTTTCTTGAGATTTCGAAGTAATTCCCGATTTTGTATCAATTAGATAAATTGTATTTTCTTTTTTTACTATAAAATCTGGATAAAAGAGTCTATCTTTTTGTTCTTGTGTATCAAAATATTCAACTGCAAAATAATTTCTTCCACTATCATTTTGTTTATGCCACCAATCTATATCTTGGGACTCTAAAAATTCTATAAATTTTGTTTCGTTTTCTTTTCCTTTATAAACTTTTTTTATGTAAAATTTTTCATAAACATTTTTTTTAACAGATATTTCTTCAAAATCATCAGTAAAACTGTTTTCTTTTTCTGGGATATCTATCTTAAAAATATCTTTTTCCTCTTTTTCTTTTATTTTCGTATCGTATTTATTTCTGAATTCAATTAATGCTTTTTGAATTGCCTTTTTAATTTCACTATTTTTGTTTAATAATTCATTTACAGTTATTGTGTACCAGGTATTTCTATCTAATCCAAATCTGGTGAGAAACCAAACATTGAGAGCCATCTTAAGTTGACTCCAAGATCTAGAAGGATTATATTTTGCAGACTCAAGATCTTGTTTATTTAATTCTTCAAAACACAATAAGTTGTAAAGTCTTTCTATATCTATTTGTGAAAATTGATAATCTAAATTTTTACTCCTTTCTTTTATTTCAGTAACAAAATTATCAAAACTATCTATTTCAGCATCTACAATAATCTGATTATTTACATTATTTTGTTTTAAGTTAATTTTATATTCAACATTTTTTTTATTTTCAGAAAAATCTAAAATTAAATTATCTTTTGTTCCAAAATATTCATCTAAAGTTTTTAAAAATGACTTTTGCCAAAGAGGTGGTGGTGTAAGAGTATTATAATCGGTTCTATGGTGAAAAATTGTTTCCAATCTTATTTGAACTATTTCTTTTTTTAACTTTGAATAATAAATTGGAATTTTGTTCTCATTTTCAACTTCCTTTACATCTTTAATATGGCTTTTATTGTAATTAGTATATATATAAGCTTTATTTAATTCTTCTTGTTCATAATGATGACCTTCAGGCATTCTTTTAATTCTTCCAATTATTTGAGTGTGAAAAGTTGGACTGTGTATTTCCCTAAACATAACTAAAATATCGGCTCTTGGGCAATCCCAACCAGTAGCTGGAGCTACCTTAAAAATAATAAAATTTACTTCATTATTATTTTTTTCTATCAATTCAAGATTTTTTTTGTTTTCTCCTATACCAGATAACCAAATAGCAATTTCATTTTCTTTTACTCCTTTTCTTTTTAAGAAAGATAAAACCATTTCTTTTTTGTTTGTTGACACTTCTTCTTTTTCTTTTTCATCACTTGGTAATTGGATTAAAACAAGTGGATTTATACTAAGATTTAATGATTCATACATTTTTTTCAATTCAAGTCTTTTATTATAAGCAAGTTCAAGCATTATTTCGTCTTCTGTAAACTCTTTATTTTCAAGTTTTTCAACTTCTTCTTTTGTTTGGATAATAATTTTTTCTTTTATAAGCCCACTCTTAATGACGTCTTCTTCTAATACTTCCACAAAACCAGCTTTTTTATCAAAAGCTAAAGCTTTTATTTTTTCTTCATCTTTTGGAGTTGCGGTTACTTTTAAAATAATTTTTGGATCAACAAGATCAATTATCTCATCGTAAAGTAAAGTACCTGTTTCTGTATGTGCTTCATCAATTATTAAAATAATTTCTCTTTCTTTCTTTGTTTTTTTAATAAATTCATCAAAAATTCCATATTCTCCTTCAGTGTGTTCATTTGGTTTTCTTAACTTCTTTGATTCTTTGTCTATTCCTTTAATTTTTGACCAATTAATAAAAAAAATGTTATTTTTATAAAGTTTTCCTTCATTTAAATTATTTACATCTTTCAAATTCATATCAGTGCCTTCATTAAAATAATCATAGAGTTTATTTTTTGATTGAGAATAAGAATCATCACCACCAAAAGAAACCCAGATATAGGCTTTATCTTCGTGAAATTGATAATTATCATCAAGACATCTTAAAAATTCAGCCATCATAACAGTTTTTCCTGATCCAGTTGGAGATTTAAAAATAAGTGGAATTCTATAATTATCTGTCTTCCACAAATCTAAAAAATTAAGACTTAATTGGTCTATCGCAGTTTTTTGAAAATCTTTAAGTTCTATCATATTAATGATCCTTAATTGTTAAATTTATTTCTTTATAAATTTCTAAAATTGGTTCTGGGATATCTTCAACAGTTATTATTTTACTAAGATAGTTAAATATTTTTTTATCAATTCTTTCATAACTAAACACATATAAAACAGCTTTTGTTTCATTAATTTTATCTACCAAATTTTCAAATTCACTCATATCTTCACGAAAATAAATTGCTGTTTTTTTACTTTTATCTTTATTTTCAAAAATCTGATACCATTCATTTATTTCTATTTCTTCAAAAGTATTTTCTTTAATAGCAATCATCTGACCTGATTTTTTTGTTAATTCTTGTCTTTGCTTATCATTTATATTATCTATTCTTTCTACTGGTATTAAATCTGTTTTGAAATATTGAAGATTACCATTTAGACCATCTTTAAAACTATCAATATTTTTTACTCCAGTTATTTTAATAGTATTGTCTTTAAACTTCTTTTCTATTTCATTAAATTTTGTTTTATTTTCTTCTATTGTTTTATCCATTTCTTCAACAATAGAATCAAGATTTTTTAATTGATTAAAAGTAAGTTTTTGCTCAAAAAGTGTTGTTTTATCTTTTCCTTTAAATTTATAACCTTTGATTACATTATGGATTCTTGGATATGTTACTTCTTCACAAATTTTATTTTCATTATTAGTGCACAAAATAAATTTTCTATTGCCCCCATCTTGTTTATTCAATTCTAAAACTGCGTGTCCTGTTGTTCCAGATCCTGCGAAAAAATCGAGAATAATAGAGTTTTTATTAAAATAAGTTTTTGATTGGATTAAGTGTTTTATTAAACTACTTGGCTTTGGATAATCAAATATTTTTTCTTTTGAGAAAATTTCTTTTAATTCATCACTTGCATCTTCATTTGTACCAATTTTTCTACTTAAAAAACTACTCAATGCTTTTATACCTTGTGATTCACTACCTTTTAATGCACGCAGGGAAAAATTAATTGTTCTTATAAAAAATTTTGCTCCAAGCTCAACTTCTTTATCAAGATTATTTTGTGTCCAAATAAAAGGACCTCTTAGTTTTAAATTAGTTGAAAAAATCCCATTTTTGACTGTTATGTCTTCTAACAGTTTTACACTGGATGAACCTTCTCCATAGTTGCCAGCTTTATAAATTCCATCCTTTAACTTTGTGTTTATTAATTTCGCAGGAATTTCTAAATCTTTAATCGAATTAGTTCTCTTAACTAAAGGCTGATCTTCTTCCTCTCCAACACTTTCACCAAATAATTTTATATTTTTACCTTTATTAGAATAAATCAATATGTATTCTGTTTTATTTGTGAATTTATCTGACAAGTGACTACCTTTTCTTTTTCTTTCCCATACAATATTTCCCACAAAACAATTTGAATTAAAAATTTTATCACATAATAATTTTAATTGTGCAAATTCATTATCATCAATACTAATAAAAAGCACTCCATTTTCTGATAGTAAATTCCTTGCTAATCTCAATCTCTTTTCCATAAAATTAAGCCATTTGCTATGCCTATACCCATCATTTTCATCAACATATTTATCATTATATTTCCACTCATCAGCTTTCCCAGTGTTATATGGAGGATCAATATAAATCACATCAATTTTTCCTTTATGGGTATAATTAAGGCAAGTTAGAGCATGATAGTTATCACCTTCAATTAAAATATTATCGTCACTATTGTCAGTTTTAATCTCTTTTTCTTTTACTTTCTGTAAAATCGGAATATTATTTTCACAATCCAAAACAACTTTCTCGGGTTCTTTTTCACTATCCCAAACAAGGCCATATTTCTTTTTTAAATCTTTATCTTGTTTTTCAACGAGTTTTAAAAGTTCTTCTTTACTTAAATTTGAATAATCTTTTGACATATTTATATTCCAATTATACAGCCGTCAAAATTTAAAACCTTAACCTAAATTAAAATTATTTAACAAATTAAATTTTTTTAGTTTATTATTTTGATAATGTATTTATTTTTATTTGTAGTTTTCATAATTTTCGTTTTTATTGGAGTTCTTGCCAAAATTATAGAGGGAATTCAATCCGACGATAATAATGGTTACGAACGTGGAAATAGAAACTTTAAAAAAGGTTTTGATCCGAGTAATTATGAAACTAGACAAACAATGATGAACTCTTCAGAAAGAGTTTTTTTTGAAACTCTAAGACGAGCGATTGGTGACAAATTTGATATTTACCCTCAAGTAAATTTGGATAAAATTTTTAAAACTAAATATATTGGTAATAAATTTGATTTTAGAGGGGCAAGATGGGCAATAGATCGAAGATCGGTTGATTATTTATTAGTAGTAAAGGAAACTCAATCGCCTAAAATTGCTATTGAATTAGACGGGGCAAGTCATGAAAGACAAGACAGAATTGAAAGAGATGAAAAGGTTGGCAGTATTTTTGATTACAATGGAGTACCTTTAGTTAGATTTAATGTAAATGATAATTTTAATGAAACTGAATTAAGATCAAAATTTGAAAGATTTTTTTAATACACTTTGTCGTAGCAGTTGGCGGACTTGGTGAAACCGGCCAAGACGGCAGCGGCTTCGGAACAGAACCATTGATCGCCTTGGTCTAACTCGAGGGCCACATTACTATAGTTGCCACAACCGGCGAAAAAATAGGTTTTTTTGCCATCTTTGACGTTACCTTTAATATTACATTTGGGATTTATAGGATTGGTAAGTTGAAGACATTGACTACTAAAAACTCCAAGCTTAGAATCTTTGGTTTTTTGAAAAGCAGCTTTTAAAATTTCCGATTTTGACGAAGCAGTGGAAGTAAAACGGGCCCAACCAGAAAGAATCATTTGTTCATTAATTAAAATATCATCAATATAAACTAGAGCTAAAAATCGACCAAAATGATCGTTGATGTCCCCTTCTAGTCTAACCTTTTTACCACTGATTAAACTGGTGAGTTGGTCGGTAGCCTGTTGACTGCCACAAAGACCAATTTCGGGAGCGTTGACACTCATTAACCTGATTGTTTGGTTGTTGGTTAAAACAAAAGTGTCGCCATCAATAATTCTTTCAACTTGATAAGTGGTAGGTGAAATTGATTTGGGTTTTAAAAACAGAAAAGCGAAAACACCATTAATTATTAGAGAGATAATTAACACTAAACGAAGCATTAAAAAATGATAACACTATTTAAATCTGATATTAGAATAGGTTTCTTCAATTAGAGGTTTATGGTCTGGAGTTGCAACAGAATAAAACAAATGATGATCTGATAATGATCTAATTTCTGGAATATCACTTTGTCTGTTGGCTACATACTGATCAACTTCGTCTGGAGTTAAATCGTTTACCTTGGCAACTTTAGCCATACTAATTATTTGACCTTCAGAAGCATTAAAATAACGCAACTTTTCATTCATTAATTAAATACTACCATTAAATTAAAAATAAAAATTGTTTTTCAGAAAGGATGTCATTTTTCGTGATAATATTGTATTTAATACTAGTTAATTAATAAAAATATGAAAAAAGAAATTGAAGTCAAAAAAGTCAGTAAGAAAGTAAATAAAAATAAAAAAATGATTATTGTCCACGGGTCAGTTTTAGCTGTATTATTGGCTTTTGGAATTATTGGTTATGTCCGTTTTTGGAATGTAGCCACGGTTAATGGTAAAGGAATTAGCCGAGTTAGCTATATTAAAACTCTAGAACAACA
>Ga0209467_1002973_pt1 | contig 11484 bp, 14 predicted proteins | sample Higcelwee11metaG_FD_187175 | JGI IMG/M metagenome (GOLD analysis project Ga0209467, IMG submission 187175) | Freshwater pond sediment microbial communities from the University of Edinburgh, under environmental carbon perturbations - High... | ecosystem: Environmental > Aquatic > Freshwater >...
TAGATCCATTTTGTGGTTCTGGAACAACAGGTGTTGTATCTATTAAGAACAGACGAAATTTTATTGGTATAGAACTTGTTAAAAAATATCAGATTATGTCTCAAAAAAGAATCAAAGATGAAATAGATAATTATGGATTATTCAAAGATGAATATGAAAAAAATATAACAATTGCTTCAACTTGAATCAGCGGTTTGTCACGGTTACTGCAACTCGCTGCACTCGTTTACGCATGAACCGCGCCAATTCCGTTTCCCAGGTTTAGCATATTTTAGATGGGCCCTTCTGGTGAGGAATATGAATATAATATTGTGGAATATAAAAAAAGAAATGGATCCTCAACCAATTATTGATGTAGTGCAAAAGTATCAACCAGATTTAATTGCACTAATTGAAACTAATGAAATACTGATTAAACTATTGGAGAGTAGAACAAGTTACTATCATGTTCATCCAGTTACAAATAAAAAATCTTCAATGTTTTTATTGTATAAAAATGTGCATAAAATACCAATGCTAGTGCAAGAATACAAGAAAAGAATGAACATTTATAGATATTCATACGAAAATGAGGAGATGCATATTATTGTAATTCATTTTCCGTCAAAGATATTCTTGGATGAGAAGAACCAATTATCTGAAGCGATTGATTATTATCAAGAAATTGAAAAATTTGAAAAATCGACAAACAATAGAAATTCTCTAATAGTTGGAGATTTTAATATGAATCCCTTTGATCAAGGAATGATTGCAGGAAATAGTTTTAATTCTGTTTCTAGCGAAGAAATTGCTCTTGAAGGAACTCGGACATTAATGCGAAAAAAATATGAGTACTTTTATAATCCTTCATGGAAACTATTTGGTTCAAACACTAACATATTTGGTACTTATTTCTTAAAAAATCCAGATCATTCAAGTTTTCATTGGAATATTTATGATCAAGCATTACTTAGATCAACAATGCTTCAAAAGTATAAGATTGATTATTCAGCGATCTATGATGACGTACTATTTAATAAAAATGGAAATTGTTTTTCTGATCATAGTCCGGTACACATACAATTATTAAGGAGATAATCATGTCAGATTATGATGATCTTTGGGGTTCTGTGGATCGGCAGAGTATTGATAAATTTCCATTAGATTTATTAAAAACTCAAGCAGTTTTATTAGGTGAGAAAACAAGAGATATTTTAAAAGGAGAGGTTGAAACAACAACCGATGAAGAAGTTATATATCACACATTATATGTTATAGCTCCAAAAATTGAGAATTATAGATATGCACTGATTAAAACAGCATCAACAAGTCGGCCATATCCAGTTTTTATATATGATAATAGTCAAGATGAAAATGCAATAAAAGTGAAATCACCACGAAAAGTAGTAACAAATCCATTTGGAATGAATAGTGCAATATTATCCATTGCTCAAATGAGTAGTTTTTTAGGGTCTTTAGAAAAAGTTGAATATGTTGGGAAGACAATTCCTGAACCAGATCATAAAGCATCAAATTATGCAGAATTTGAATTGGCAATAAGAAAAATACTATCTTCAAAAGAAGCAATGTCAGTAATTCATTCACTTTTAGCACAAAGTAGATAGATTTTTCTAACAATCGATTAAAACTGAGTTAACGGTTTGTCACGGTTCATGCTTCTCGCTGCGCTCGCTAACGCATGAACAGCGCTAATTCCGCTTGCTAGGTTGAGCGTATGTTGGATGGAATAGAGAAATATAACGAGGAGTTTGTATGAATATTTCAACAATATCTGATATGGTTAAAAACGGTGATCTAAGCCTTGGTGCTGCTAAATATCTTATTGATTGTAAATGTGAATGCGAATGCCTCGATTTTAAAGAAGACCTCTACTTAGATAATGATTATGAATTATGCGAATTTGCCCGCGATGCACTAGCATTTAAGAATATAGGTGGTGGATATATTGTTATAGGTGTCAAAGATAAAACATGGGAGTTTTCAGGAATGTCTTATGGCTTTCCATATGATTCAAAGATGTTAAGAGACAAGGTTAATAAAGCAACAAGTGTTGACTTAGATATTAATATGACTGAGCATAAAATTGAGATCGAAAATGAAATAAAGAAATGCATTTTGATTCTTATTCGAAGCAGTCGAAAACGTAGTAAACTTAGAACTCCTTCAATTTCTGGAAAGGATTTTAAGACAGAATATAAACATGGCATTAGAAGAGGTGACATTTATTTTAGAAAAGGTGATCAAACAGTCAAGATGACAAAAGAAGAGGAATTGGAAGAAATATTAAATGATTTGGAACAGAAAGAACAAACAGCTCGATTGGAAGATGGTAAAACGAATCCATTTTTTATAACTGATGGTTCATATCGACTGTTGGAAAAGGGATATGATTCATTTATTGGAAGAGATGAAACAAAAAATGATTTTTTAAAACTTATAAAAAAGGATCCAAGAATCTGGATCATAAATGTACATGGCGCTGGCGGTGTAGGAAAATCAGCTTTAGTAAACTGGGCTGTTCATTATTTTTATCATGAACAAAGCTTTGAATCAATTCTGCAATTAACTGCTAAAGATACAGTATTATCAGAATATGGAATTGTTGAAGCAAAACGTAATTTATTCTCTGTAGATAGCCTTATAGACAACATACTTCAATTATTTGGAGAAGATACAGAAATTGATCTAATAGAAAAGAGAAAAATTGCATTGGATTATCTAAACGCTTGGGAAATGCTAATTGTATTGGATAATATGGAAACTGTTCATGATGATAGAATAATGGAATTTATTCGAGAATTTCCTCCAACTTCCAAATCAAAAGTAATTTTAACAAGTAGAACAAAAACGAGTGGTTGGGAATTAGCTTTTCCCTTAAAAGAGTTATCAAAAGATGAAGCTTTAAGGTTTCTATCAATAAAAGCGAAAGAGCGTGGCATTTCTTTCCCGCTTGAAGAATTTGGGGAACGCTGTTACCAGGCATCTGGTGGTCTTCCTTTAGCACTACAATGGATATTAGGTCAGTATACAAAAACAAAAAACATATCAGGAATAATTGAGAGAACTGCAAATAAAGACAGTCCTGTTCTTGAATTTTCATTTCGTAATATATGGAATATATTATCTCGAGAAGCAAAAGAAGTACTTGCAATTCTACCAATATTTGATTCATCGCCGACATCAAAGGAACTTGCAATAGCATTGAATCAGGAAATTGATAGAGTGGATCAGAGTTTATCAGAACTGCAAGAGTGCACTCTTGTAAATAAAACTCCTAATAGTGATGGGTATTATTTGTATACAGCTCTTCCTATAACTCTAAATTTTGCAAAAAATATGCTTAAACAAATGGGTTTATTTGAGCTTGAGTGTCAACAGCGTTATCAAAAATATAATTCACAAATACTTTTACATGAAGTTGAGATACAAGGCGTTCAAAGTATGTTCAGTCGCCTTGGAGTGAAAAACGAGATTGAAAAAAAAGCAATTATTCTTATTAGAAGAGCTGAGACAGAAATTGCTCTTAACCATCTTGCCAATTCTGATAGTTATATTAAAGATGCATTAGATTTAGCCCCAACAAGTACTGTAGTATTGGCAATGGCAGCAAGACTCGAAAATGAATTACAAAGAATTACTTCTTGAATCGATTTGATTAAGAAAGCTGAAAGAAATGTAAATAAGGCAAATGGAAAATTAGTTTATGAAGTAATGTACGAAATATACGATCAAAAAAGAGATAGAGAAGGTAAGTTATATGCTTTAGGTAAAAGTCTTCAATATGGAGGATATGATAAAGTAACAAAACATAAATTTGGAGTCGAATTAAGTAGAGCAGGAAAAACTGAAGATGCAATAAAAATATTTACTGAAATAATTGAGGAAGAATCAAAGTATGATCCTCCTCACGACACGTTAATTCTTGCATTATCAACACGATCCTTAAACTATAAGCGACTATCAAAAATGGAATTGTATAATCATGATCGAACAATGATAAAAAACATCGTAAAAAATTACCCATTTCTAAGTGGATTACTTAGAGAATTTGAATAAAAATCCATCTAACAATCGCTTCAACCTGAGTCAGCGGTTTGTCATGGTTTGTGCTACTCGCTTCGCTCGTTTACGCACAAACCACGCCAATTCCGCTTCCCAGGTTAAGCGTATGTTCTATGGACGCTCCGCGCGGGGGTGTTGTAAGTTCATTTTAGGAGAACTGCATGTCAACAATGTTCAATGTATATCAAAACTATGCAGAACTGTATGATGAATTAGTTAATTATGAAGATCATGAATGTAATTTGGCTACATTTCTTCGCAATAATATTGAATGGAAATCAAAAACTGTATGCGAGTTTGGAGTAGGAACTGGGCGAGTCACTAAGCTTTATCTTCATGATATAAAAAGTTCAGATCTTTTCGATAATTCAAATCATATGATCGAAAGAGCTAAGAGCAATCTCTTAGAATGGTCTACAAAAATTCAATTTTTTGAGACCGATAACCGAGAGATTGATACAATAGAAGGACAATATGATATTGTAATTGAGGGTTGGAGTTTTGGACATTTGGTAGTTGAAGAAAATGATAAAAAGGATTATTGGATCGATAAATTAGTAAATGCGTCTTTTAGGATTTCTAAGGAGAAGATAATATTTATTGAAACAATGGGAACTAATGTAGAGAAACCAGAAGCTCCAGGAGAAAACCTAAGGCATTTTTATAATAAATTGCGAGATTATGGATTTAATGAAAGTGTCATACAGACAAATTTCTTGTTTGAAAGTTATAAAGAAGCTGCAAGAATTATGGGTGGATTCTTTGGAGAAAAGATGCAGAGTGAAATAGAAAATAAAAAGATAAAAGAAGTTAAGGAATATACTGGAATATGGATTTATGATAAGAAAAAGACATAGAACAATCGCTTCAACCGGATAGCGCTATTGTCACGGTTTGTGCTGGCCGCTTCGCGTCCCTGACGCACAAACCGCGCCAATCTAACGCGCTACCGGTTAAGCGTATGTTCTACGGACCCTTCGGGCGCGATGATCATTGTTTTATTTAAGGAGGATCAATAATGGATAACAACGAGTTGCACAAGGAAATTGATTTAATTCAATCTTGTATAACAAGAATGGCAAACAATTCGTTTTTACTAAAAGGTTGGTTGATTTCAATCATAGCAGTAGTCCTTGCTTTATCAGAAAGCACGGTTGATCCACTCCTGCTATCGACCATATTAATTATTCCAGTTATTAGCTTTTGGTATTTAGATGCGTTTTTCTTACGAACTGAGAGAATGTATCGTCAAATGTATATATGGGTACTCGAAAAGCGTAAAAAAGATGATATAGAATTACAGTATGATTTATCCCCTAAGAGGTTTGAAAAATCGGTTGATAGCATTTGTAAAACAATGGTTTCAGTCACACTCAGATGGTTCTATGGAATACCACTGTTATTAGTTATTGGAATTGCATTATATCATCTTATTAAGATTCTAATCTGTAAGGAGTAGAAAATGCCAAAGAGACAAGTATTTTATAGCTTTCACTATGATAATGATGTTTTTCGTGTTCAACAGATACGTAATATTGGTGAAATAGAAGGAAATGCAAGCGTATCTAAAAATGATTGGGAACAGATTCAAAGAACTTCTAACGGAATTGCAAAATGGATTAATGATAATATGTATTATCGTTCATGCATTGTTGTTCTTGTTGGAAGTGAAACAGCAAACAGGCCTTGGGTAAAATATGAAATTAGGAAAGCATGGAATGAGGGTAAAGGAGTAGTTGGCATATTTATTCACAACCTGCGTGATCCAAGAACATCAAATCAATTTCCTCTTTTTGGAAAATCAAGTCAAGGTATAAATCCTTTTCAGCAGTTCATACTCGAAAATGGACAACGATTATCCGAGTATATTTCCTGCTATAATCCAAGTTCTGATGATACATATAATGATATTGCACGAAATCAAAGTAGGATAATTGACGAAGCTATAGCTAAAAGAGATAGCACTAATCTCAAGATTCGATAGCATTCTTAATAACATTGCGCCACAAATTAATTAGGAGGAAATATGAAAAGGTTTGGTGAGAAACTATATCGGCAAAGCTATTTTGAAACAAAGAATCAATTTTTTTCAACTGACTCGTTAATTTTAAGTGAAGCACGTTTAATAAAATCTCAGTCAGCAGACAATACCTATGATGTGTTTATTTCGCATAGTTCAAAGGATAAAATAATAGCTATCAATTTTAGGAAAGAGCTTGCGATAAAAGGAATATCGTCTTATATAGATTGGATTGATGATTCAGAAACAGGACGAGAAGATATTACTCCTGTATTAAAGAAAGTAATGAATAATTCTCGAACTCTTATATATTTGCACACACACAATTCAACCAACTCAAAATGGACTCCTTGGGAGATTGGATATTTTGATAGTAAAAAGTCTATAAAGTATATTGGCGTTGTACCTTTTGTAAATGATCAAAGTACAACTCCAAAGTATGATGGACAGGAATACTTGAAACAATACAATGAAATTGGATCTGATTATCTAGTTTCGTTTATTAAAAATGGTATTCCAATATAAAAAAATATAAATCGTAGAACAATCGCTTCAACCGGATAACGCTATGTCACGGTTACGTGCTGTCGCTTCGCTCGGCACGAACCGCGCCAATACGCGTTACCGGTTAAGCATATGTTCTATGGACGCTTCGCGCAAAAAGATTAATCGGATTAAAAGTTTATTCCATTTAGCGAGGAAGACATGAAAGAAATACAGTCAGAGGAAAAGATGTTATTTAGAACGTCAATTAAGAAAAGTAAAAAGAGAGAGATTTGGCAGATAAAAGACCAGGATCATGCAATTTATTCTCTAGATGGGTTACATGAAATAATTGAAAGTGTAATAAATTATCTTGGATTTAATTTACTTGATAGAACTAAAATATATGAATTGGTATTTGGAACAAAGGAATATCCAAATTTTCAATTTAAACTTGAGAAAGATAAAATTGGTTCAGATTATATTGATTTCAAAATTAGTGAAAATAGAATAGGGGATTCAAAGTTAACTGTTTGGTTGCCAAAAATATTGTTCAGTTCTTTTAATGATTATCCAGAAATATTATATATAAGTATTCGAGAGTCTGAAAGGCAAAATATTGTATTTATTGAAAAGATTTAATATATTGATGAATTAAAACATTGTATTGAATTAGAATGATGAGAAAGTAATTCATAGAACAATCGCTTCAACCGGATAGCGCTATTGTCACGGTTGTGTGCTGCGTCGCTGCGCTTCTGGCACAAACCGTGCCAATGACGCGCTACCGGTTAAGCGTATGTTATATAGACGCCATTAGGCGCGTTGGAGTCTAAATGATAGATATGTTTGGACATGGAGAAGCAGAAAATGAAGAGTTCACAATATACAACGATAACGGCATATTTCGTAATAAATACTGTTCATTTAGTATTAAAAATAATTTTGAATCATTTGTGCTAATATCTGGAAATAAAATTAACTTTAATACATTTTTTGAATATACGAATGATTCTGGCTGGTATCCGGCAGAAGTATTTCTTAATCAAAAGGATCAAGATAATATTGAGATGTCATTTTCCAGTATAAGCAATCCATTGCGCGATAGAATTATGATGAAATTAAATGAATTACCTTATGCTGAAAGAAAAAAGGGAGTATTGTTTTCTGAAAGTATCAATCTTAAAATATTCCCAGAAATGGGTGACCATCAGATGTATTTTAGCTTTAGAAATAGTTTATTTGATAAATCTTCTATTCCAATCTTAAGTATTGGTTATGGGCATATATGCGAAGAAATACCAGAATTTAATATTAATATATCTAATGTCAAATCAAAAGTTAATAAAATTAGCAAGATAAAAGAGTATCCTGGACCTTATCGATGGTTTCATTATCGGGATTATATAATTAATACTGGGAATAATTATGGAAAAACTATACACTTTGAAATAGGGTTATATTTATTATTCAATACAGAATTTGATGAATTATATATTGATTTTCCAGATGAAATATTCAAATACCTAATATAATATAGTTATAAATATGTATTTTCTAATATATAACAATCGCTTCAACCGGATAGCGCTATTGTCACGGTTTGTGCAGTATAGTTTGAGTTGAAGAAGCCTGGTTTAAGAGGCACAAACCGCGCCAATGTACGCGCTACCGGTTAAGCGTATGTTAAGCGGACGCTTCGCGCAGAGAATATTTTAAGGAGTAACTATGTATGATGAACTGACACCCACAATCAAAGAAATTGAAAAAATTGCAGATGCGTGCTCTGAAAAATACTCAGTTGCTTGCTTTACAACACTACTTGATTATTTTTTAAGATGCCAAAATGGTGGTACAACAGAAAATCGCTCAGTTAAAGACGAGGATGAAAAATCACCTGGTGCAAGTGAAACAACACAGCAAAGACCATTGATAGATAGTGATCTTCATATTAAATTTAAGCAATTCATGAAAAAGTATAATATAGCACTAGAAACACTAAACGAGGTATTTTATGTTGATGGTTCAGATATTCTACCACTTTATGATGATCTAAAGACTGTTCGTTCGAGTGAACTTCAAATACGTGTGGCTTTACTTCAGGCAATAGTTACTGCAATAAAAAGTGGTTCTTTCGAATTTGATGGAGAAGCTGTAAGAGCTGAATGCCAGAAACGTAAAGCTTATGATATGAACAACTATACAAAAAACTTTAAAACAAATTCATCACTTTTTGAGAGTTTTGAGTCTTATAAAAAAGGAGATATAGTGAGGCTTTCAGAAGATGGAAAAGCTGAAAGTGCTAAAGTTTTAGTGGAAATTGAAAAATGAGCATATTAGATGATGCAAAAGAAACTCTCGAAGGCCTAAAGGAGTTAAGGAAGGATATTAAAAAAGAAGATACAGAGCGTATAAATAAACAAAACCTACGAGCTAGATCCGAAGGACTTTCGAAATCTTATTTCTCCACTATTGCTCCAAGACTAAAGAGACTTGATTTTATTAGCATTGAAATATTCAAGATATACGATGAAAATTTTACGCGATTATTAAAACTATCAAGTCCAAATAATAGAAAATCAAGCTATCTTGAAACCATTGAATTGCTACTTAAAAAGTTTAAAGAAGAAATAATTATTCCACTATCAACTCATCCTGAAAATGCAGTTTCTAAAGGATTTGATTCTCTCTTCGGAGATTTAGGAAATATTCCAGAGAAAGAATACCTTGCAGAAGCAATTGGATGTGCTGAAGCAGGATACAAAAGGGGAGCAGCAGTATTAGGATGGAGCGCTGCAATATATAGATTTCATTCAATCATAGAAAAGATAGGATTTTCCAGCTTTAATTTAGCTTCAGCTAGGATCGCTGGGGAGACTCAAGGTAGATTTAAGAGATACAATAAGAAATTTAACCTAACTGATCGAAATGATCTCAATGAAGTATTTGATACTGATATTTTATATGTTATGGAAGCCATGGGCTTAATTGATATGAATGAACATACAAGACTGAGAAGTTGTTTTGATATTAGATGTCAGGCAGCACATCCATGTGAAGCACCAATCACTGATTACAATTTGCTTTCTTTTTTCTCTGATATCAATGAAATAGTTTTTAAAAACGTTAAATATAAAATATGAAGAATACGCTTAACAATCGCTTCAACCTGAGTCAGCGGTTTGTCACGCATTTTGCTGTCACTTCGCGAGTACACTTCGTTCGGCAAAATACGCGCCAATTCCGCTTCCCAGGTTAAGCGTATGTTATGTCGACGCTTCGCGCGAGGAATTATATGGAAGAATTAGAACCTATTGATGAGCAGTTGGTACGTATTTCAAGAACTCAAAGCGAAGGTAGTACTATATGTTTTTCGAATCAAGATTATGATGTGATGTTTGGCAAAGACTTAACTAGTTTTTCACTTGTAAATCATAAAGAAAAGTACGGTATAATATATGATATTAATTTTGGTTGGAGTTTTCCGCAAAAGCTAATTCATAAAAATATTGTAGAAACGATAAAAAATATATCTTATGAGATAGATATTGAAATAAGAGAAAAAATATTGATTTTGTTAAATGAATATCCCTATTATGAAGATAATTATTGCACACTCGATGTTGGAAGAGAAGAATTAGAATTAGAACTAATTGATAATGGATTCTTACGTTATTTCTGGTGTTTCAGGAATGAAAAGTATCATAATAGTTATATACCGTTAATTAGAGCGACACATTTTGAATATGAATATGAAAAAATAAAAGTAAGATTAAGTAACAGAAAAAATATAAAGTATAAGTATAAACTAGTTAAAAATGAAAAGCAAGATTATAATGGCGGTGCAGATATAATTTATCATTACAAAATTTCAAAAAAAAACATGTTGCGCTTTGGTGTTGGTCTGTGGTTGATATTTGGAATGGACAATCATTGTATATATATTGATGCTGAAGAAAATATGATGAGCACTATATTAAAGAGTTTGATTGGAAAGTAAAAAAAAGTCGAGAAATAGAAACCCTAGTAGATATATTTTCTAAGTGATCTACTAATAAAATTGAGTGTGAATTTAGTTGTGTTAATATATGATTAAATAAACTCAGTTAAGATCTGTTATATTAAAATATACATAACAATCGCTTCAACCGGATAGCGCTATTGTCACGGTTTGTGCTGCTCGCTTCGCTCGCTTGACGCACAAACCGCGCCAATGTACGCGCTACCGGTTAAGCGTATGTTAGAACGACGCTGCGCGCGAGGCGGAAAAGCAAATGATAAATATTACTCAAGCGATCGAAAGCGATCTGACAAAATGGATGCTTCTTGTTGATAAAGTAAGGTGGAACTTTCCTGGATTGGAATCCGATGAACAACTTGAAGATTATAGAAATGTTGTTATCAAAAACATGAAGCGAGGGACGGCGCTTTGCGCCAAAGATAATGAAATGATTGTAGGAATCCTTATTTTCTCGATTAAGCAGAAAAGACTAGGATGTATGGCTGTTGATCCGGAATATAGAAGGCAAGAAATTGCTTCGAAGCTAATAGAAAATATGCTTTCATTTTTTAGAAAAGGAGACGAAATAAGCGTATCAACATTTAGAGAAGATGATTTAAAAGGGATCGCACCTCGATCACTTTATAAGAAGCTAGGATTTGCTGAAGCAGAATTTATTATAGAATTCAATTACCCGAACCAAATGTTTAGATTGCAAATGTAAATACTATAGTCATAGCTATTAAGAGAAAAAAAGTTCTAACAATCGCTTCAACCCTATAATTTGCCCTGTCATGATTCCTGCTCGAAGGTTTATGGCAGGAATCACGCCAGGCTAAATTAAGGGTTAAGCGTATGTTGGACAGACGCGCTTCGCGCGCACAGAGGATAATTCGAAATGATTAATATCATAGCAATA
>Ga0209467_1002974_pt1 | contig 11481 bp, 11 predicted proteins | sample Higcelwee11metaG_FD_187175 | JGI IMG/M metagenome (GOLD analysis project Ga0209467, IMG submission 187175) | Freshwater pond sediment microbial communities from the University of Edinburgh, under environmental carbon perturbations - High... | ecosystem: Environmental > Aquatic > Freshwater >...
AAGCTCCATGGCCGCCTCGAAGGACAGGCCGTGGTCCTGCATGAACACGCGGATGCGTTCCAGCCCGGCAAAGGCCGAGTGCCCCTCGTTCATGTGCACGACCATGGGCTGCACGCCGAGCCGGGCCAGCGCCTTGACGCCGCCGATGCCGAGCAGGATCTCCTGCCACAGGCGCATCTCCAGGCCGCCGCCATAGAGCCGGGCCGTGATCTGCCGGAATTCCGGAGGGTTCTCGGGCAGGTTGGCGTCGAGCAGGAACAGGCGGACCTTGCCGACCTTCACTTCCCAGATGCACGCGTGGAGCGCCTGGCCCTGCAGCTCCAGGCTGACGCGCGCGGGCTTGCCGTCGATGTCCAGGGCGGGCTTGATCGGCATCTGCTCGAAGTCGTAGCCCGGGTAGCGCTCCTGCTGCCAGCCGTCCGGGGTCATGTACTGCCGGAAGTAGCCCTCGCGGTAGAGCAGGCCCACGCCCACCAGCGGCACGTTGAGGTCGCTGGCGGACTTGAGGTGGTCGCCGGCCAGCACGCCCAGACCGCCGGAGTAGATGGGCAGGCACATGGCGATGCCGTACTCCAGGCTGAAATAGGCCACCGCGGTGTTGGCCTCTGGCGCGTTGGGGAACCTGAAGGGCGAATGGCGGCGCACCAGGTAGTGTTCCAGGGAGCGCTTGGCCTCGGCCAGGCGCTGGATGAAGAAGTCGTCGCGGGCGAGTTCCTCGATGCGGCGCTGCGGAAGGCGGTTCAGCAGGGCGATGGGGTTCTGCTCGCAGGCCACCCAGAGGTTGTGGTCGATTGTCGTGAAGATGTTGGTGAGCTCGTTGTTCCACGAGAACCAGAGGTTGTTCGCGATGTCCCAGAGCGCCTCCAGTCTCGGCGGCAGCTTGGGGACGACGCTGAACACGTGTAGCGCCTGCATTGATGCTCCTTGCTTCAGGGCGTGGCTGGAATCTATTCCGCAGTGAGGGTATAAAGCCGCAAGGGAAATTGCAAGCACAGGGATGGTGACAAATTCGGCACAATTTCCCGCATTGACAGAGCGGCGGATTCGGAGGAAAGAAATGCTCCCGACATCATGGAGGATATGGTGGACCACAGCCCAGCCGACCCGGCCCAGCTTCCCGCGCCCATAGACGTGCGCGTGCGCTTCCTGCACCCGGTGTGGGACGAGCACGAACTGGCCTACGGCACGACCCTGTCCGCCGGGCTGGATCTTCGGGCCTGCCTGGACGCGCCCGAACTCACGATTTCAGCCGGCGGCCGCGCGGCCATCCCGGCCGGCCTGGCCATCGAGATCCGCCAGCCCGGCGTGGCCGGCTTCGTGTTCTCGCGCTCCGGCCTGGGCACGAAAGAGGGCCTCACCGTGAGCCAGGGCGTGGGCGTCATCGACCCGGACTACCGGGGCGAGATCGTCGTGTCGCTCCTCAACACCTCCGGCCAGCCCCGGCGCGTCCAGCGAGGACAGCGCATCGCGCAGCTGGTCTTCCTGCCGGTCCACACCGCCCGGATACTGGCTGCCGATGCGCTTGGCGAGACCTCGCGCGGCGCAGGCGGATTCGGCCATACCGGCAAGATATAGCACATTTTTCCCCTCGCAAGGAGCTTCTTATGAGCAGCAAGTACGACGCCCTGGTGTCCCGGGACAAGACCGTCCTGTGCCAGACCTACGGACGCTATCCCCTGGCCATCGAGAAGGCTGTTGGATCGCGGTTGTACGACCTCGACGGCCGCGAATACGTCGATCTGCTGGCCGGCATCGCCGTGGCGGGCCTGGGGCACAGCCATCCCGAGCTGCTGGCCGTGATGCAGGAGCAGGCGACCGAGCTCATCCACGTGAGCAACCTCTTCTATCAGCCCCGGCAGGTGGAGCTGGCCGAGAAGCTGCTCGCCACCACGAACATGCTCGACCGGGCCTTCTTCTGCAACTCCGGGGCCGAGGCCAACGAGGCGGCGATCAAGCTGGCGCGGCGGTACATGCGCACCGTGCGCTGCAAGGACGCTCACGAGATCATCACGCTCTCCGGCTCGTTCCACGGCCGCACGCTCGCCACGCTCACGGCCACGGGCCAGGGCGGGCGGATCAAGGAGGGCTTCGAGCCCCTGCCGGCGGGCTTCGTCACCGTGCCCTTCGGCGACGCCGCCGCCCTGCGCGCGGCCGTGACCCAAAAGACCGCCGCGGTGCTCATCGAGATGGTCCAGGGCGAGGGCGGCGTGCTGCCCCTGCCCGAGGCCTATGCCCTTGAGGTCCAGGACATCTGCCGCGAGGCCGGCTGCCTGTTCATGGTGGACGAGATCCAGACCGGCCTGTGCCGCACGGGCAGGTTCTGGGCGCACCAGCACTTCGCTCTCTCGCCGGACGTCATCACCACGGCCAAGGGCCTGGCCAACGGCCTGCCCATGGGCGCCATGCTCTGCAAGGAGTATGTGTCCAAGGGCTTCGCGCCCGGCAGCCACGCCACCACCTTCGGCGGCGGCGGGGTGCTGGCGGCCGTGGCGAGCAAGGTCGTGGACATCATGCTGCGCGACGACCTGGCCGGCCGGGCCCGCGACCTGGGCGCGCTCGCCCTGGACGCCTTTGGGAAATTGAAGGCCAGGCGCCAGGACAAGATCGGCGACGTGCGCGGCCTGGGCCTGATGCTCGGCATCGAGCTGACCTTTGACGGCGCGTCCGTGCACGCGGCCCTGCGCGAGCGCGGCTTCGTGTGCAACCTGGCGCACGGCCGGGTGCTGCGGCTGCTGCCGCCCCTGGTCATCGCGGCCGACGATCTGCTTGCCTTTGCCGCGGCCCTGGACGATATATTGGCCGAGGCCAAGGCCTAGGAACGCGAAACAAACGGCGGAGACGGCCAGGGCCGGGAGCTGCCATGACCGAGATCGACCCCATAGCCAAGGGCGCTGCGGTGGAGAGTCCCAAGCCGGCCACGTCCGTGCCGGACGAACCCCGCACGCCCTGGGGCCGGCAGATCAGCTCGGTGCAGCCCCACCCCACGCCGACCATCGCCGCCGTGCCGGAGGAGCAGTCCCGGCCGGACGACAACGCCAGGCGGCTGCACATCGCCCAGGCCAGGGCCGACATCACCGGCACGGGCTCGCTTGTGGATGTCATCGTCTGAACAACCCTCAACACCTACGGAATGCCCTCGCAATGACCAGCGCAACGACCAGCGACCTGCTCAAGATCGAATTCTCGCTGCCCGCCGCGGACTACGACGCCGCGGTGCTGTTCCTCTCCGAAGCGATCCAGCACGGCTGGGAGGAATCCCAGGCCGTGGACGGCGCCACGCACTTCCGCACCTACCTGGAGAACCACGCGGCCGGTCGCGAGGTGGCCCGGCGGATCGCCGAGACATGGCCGCACTCCGGCGTCAAGACCGAGGAGAGCATGTCCGAGGACTGGTCGCAGTCCTGGCGCGAGTTCTTCACGCCCATCGAGTGCGGCGGCCGCTTCGAGATCCTGCCGCCCTGGCTGACCCAGGAGGGGCACGGCGACCTCACGCCCATCATCATCGAGCCCAAGATGGCCTTCGGCACCGGGCACCATCCCACCACCGCCCTGTGCCTGGCCTGCCTGGCCGACCTGCACCGCGGCGGGGCCATCCGGTCCGGCCAGGAATTCCTGGACCTGGGCACGGGCTCGGGCATCCTGGGCATCGGCCTGGCCAAGCTCGGACTCACCGGCCTGGGCCTGGACATCGACCCCCAGGCCATCGCCTGCGCCGAGGAGAACGCCCGCATCAACCACGTGGACGCCAGCTTCCGCGTGGCCGTGGGCGGCATCGCCTCGCTGAACCGGGGCGAGGCCTTCGACGTGCTCGTGGCCAACATCCTGTCCAAGCCGCTGATCTTCATGGCCCCGGACATCGTGCGGCGCGTGCGGCCCGGCGGCTGCCTGGCCCTCTCCGGCATCCTGGTTGAGCAGGCCCAGGACGTGATCCGCGCCTACCGGCGCCTGGGCCTGCCCGAGCCGGAGCTGCGCGAGGGCGGCGAGTGGTGCGGCCTGCTCTGGCCGCATGTGGACGTGGCCGCCTGATGCCCTCGCGCTCCGAGACCATCCTCGGCCTGTACCGGACCTTTGCCGGACGCCTGGGCCCCAGCGGCTGGTGGCCCGGCAGGACGCCGCTTGAGGTGGCCGTGGGCGCGATCCTGACCCAGAACACCAACTGGCGGAACGTGGAGCGCGCCATCGCCAACCTGGAGGCGGCCGGCGCTCTGTCGGTGGAGGGGCTGCGGGCGCTTCCAGACCCCCGCCTGGAAGACCTCATCCGGCCGGCCGGCTATTTCCGCATCAAGACCGCGCGCCTGCGCCAGTTCCTGGCCTTCCTGGAGCGCGAGGGCGCGCAGGACGTGGAGGATCTGCGCGGGCGCAGCCCGCACGCCCTGCGCGAGGATCTGCTCGCCGTGCGCGGCATCGGCCCGGAGACGGCCGACGCCATCCTCTGCTACGCCCTGGACATGCCCGTGTTCGTGGTGGACGTGTACACCGTGCGCATGTTCGCCCGCCACGGCCTGGTCCTGCCCGAGGAGACCGACTACAACGAGGTGCAGGATCTGGTGCAGACCGCCCTGCCGAACGACGTGAGGGACTACAACGAGTTCCACGCGCTCATCGTGCGCGCGGCCAAGGAGTGGTGCGCCAAGAGCAAGCCCCGCTGCGCCGAGTGCCCGGCCCGCGCCCTATTGCCCGACCCGGAACGGCTGCCCTCATGAACGCGGCGCTGCGGCACCTCCTGCCCGTCTTGGCGGCGCTGGCGCTCCTCGCGCCCTGCGCCTGGGCCCAGCCGGGGCACCTGGAAAAGGCCCTCCAGCGCGAGCGCCAGAAGGCCGACGAACGCAAGGGCGTGGTGCAGCAGCTGGCTGAACGCGAAAAGGCGCTGGCCGGCAGGCTCGGCGAGATCGAGGCCCGCATGAGGGCCGCCGAGGAGCGCATCGCCAAGCAGGAGACCGCCCTGGACGTCATCCGCAAGGAGGAGGCCCAGTACGCGAGGCTCTACGACGAGGTGCGATTGAGGCGCGAGCAGTCCGTGCGCGAGCTCAAGCGGCTGGTGGAGCTGCTCTGGCCCATCGACGCCCAGGGCATGCACGAGGGCGCGCGCGCGGCCGACGGCTGGGACGCGGCCGACCGGCGCTTCCAGTGGAACAGCGCGGTGTATGCCAGGACGCGGGCCAAGCTGGCGGATGTGCGCCGGCAGGAGCAGGAGCTGGCCGGGGTTCTGGCCCGGCAGCAGGAGCTGGCCGGCCAGGTGGACAAGCAGCTCGCGCGGGTCAACGCGGACAAGGACACGCTGCTGCGCGACCGGCTGGCCGTGAACGCGCGCATGAACCAGGTGAGCACGCAGCGCCGCGATCTCGAAGGCGAGCTGCAGGCCATCCTCAGGACCATCAAGCAGCTCAACTACCAGCTGGTGTCAAGCCGCAGCCGCAAGTTCGAGTCGTTCAAGGCCGCCCTGCCCTGGCCCGTGGCCGGGCGTGTGGTGGCGGGCTTCGCGCCGGACGGCAAGCCTTCGCGCCGGGGCGTGGGCCTGGCCACGGGCCAGGGCTCAACCGTGCGCAGCGTGTTCTGGGGCAAGGTGGTGCACAACGACGTGCTGCGCGGCCTGGGCAAGGTGGTCATCGTGTACCACGGCGACGACTACTACAGCCTGTACGCCTATCTGGCCGACGCCACGGTGCAGCCCGGCCAGGACGTGGAGAAGGACGAGGCCATCGGCCACGCCGGCTACTACCCGGAGGCCCACGGCAACGGGGTCTATTTCGAATTGCGTTTTCACCAGAAACCCATTAATCCCCTGCTGTGGCTCATGCCCGCCCAGTAGAGGCCGTCTGGAAGCCTCTTCGGATCCTCGGAGGAATTATGCGCACCGGCACCTGGTTTGTCTGCTTTCTCGTGCTCCTGACCCTGACCGTCGCCCCCGCGCCGCTTGGCGCGGCCCCTGGCAAGGACGACCAGTTCGAGGCCCTGCGCCGCTTCAGCCAGGTCATGGACCTGGTGGAGACCCACTACGTGAAGAAGGTCGGCAAGGCCGAACTCATCCAGAACTCCATCAAGGGCATGCTGGAACAGCTCGACCCGCACTCGGCCTTCCTCACCCCCGAGGACTTCAAGGAGCTGCAGGTCACGTCCAGCGGCGCATTCCACGGCATCGGCATCGAGATCAGCTCGGAGAACGGGCGGCTCATCGTGGTCTCGCCCATCGAGGACACCCCGGCCGACAAGGCCGGCCTCAAGAGCGGCGACATCATCCTGGAGATCGACGGCGAGTCCACCATGGAGCTGGGCCTCAACGAGGCCGTGAAGAAGATCCGCGGCCCCCAGGGCACCAGCGTCACCCTGACCATCCTGCACAAGGGCGCCCAGCAGCCCGTGGACGTCACCATCGCCCGAGGCACCATCCCCATCGTCAGCGTCAAGACCCAGGAGCTGGAAAAGGGCTTCGTGCTCTGCCGCATCACCCGCTTCAACGAGCACACCACCAAGGAGCTGCGCGACAAGCTCGGCGAGTACACCAAGAAGACGCCCATCCAGGGCATCGTGCTTGACCTGCGCAACAACCCCGGCGGCCTGCTCGACCAGGCGGTCAGCGTGGCCGACACCTTCCTGGGCGACGGCCTCATCGTGTACATCCAGGGCAAGGATCCGCAGTCCCGACGCGACTTCACCGGCCGCAAGGAGGCCGGCGAACTGGCGCAGACCCCGCTGGTGACGCTGATCAACGCCGGGTCGGCCTCGGCCGCGGAGATCGTTGCCGGCGCGCTGCAGGACCGCAAGCGCTCCCTCTTGATCGGCGAGAAGACCTTTGGCAAGGGCTCGGTGCAGACCGTGGTCTCCCTGCCCGACGGCTCGGGCATCAAGCTCACCACCGCGCTCTACTACACGCCGGGCGGCCGCTCCATCCAGGCCGAGGGCATCGTGCCCGACCTGGAGATCCCCTTCGTCGCGCCGGTCAAGGAAGACGGCCAGGCCCTCAAGGACCGCTTCACCTTCCGCGAGAAGGACTTCAGCCGGCACCTGGAGAACGGCGCGGCCAAGAAGGGCAAGAAGGGCGCCAAGCCCGCCGCCGTCGAGACCAGCGAGGCCGCCCGCACCATGATCGAGAAGGACAACCAGATGCGGCTCGCCCTGGAGATGGTCAAGACCCTGCCCAAGATCCGGGACATCCGCTAGCGGACGGCCCCGTGGCCAAGCCCGACGACGACAGCAACCGGGCCGGTGATTCCGGCCCGGTTTTTCATTGGACAGCCGCATGAACTGGAAGAAGAACCCCGGCCTGATCATCGCCCTGGCCCTGGCCGCCGGGCTGGTCATTGGCTTTCTCGTGGCCCGGCAGTTCCCGGGCAGGCCCACGCCTCCCCCGCCCACGGCCAACGCAACGGAAGCGCTTGCCGCGGCCGAGTTCCAGCGCCGCCTCGACGCGGTGGACGAGGCCCTGCGCAAGAGCCTGTCCGCCCTCGGCGCGGGCCAGGCCAAGGTCGAGTCCATGGAGCCGCGCAAACACGCCGGCCGCGAGTTCGGCTTCCAGACCCTGCGCCTGCCGGAAGTCGGGCGCGAGGCCCTGCGCAGGCAGCTCGCCAGGGAGCTGGCCGCCCTTGTCCCCCAGGCGAAGCTCTCCGAACCCTCGGCGCACGAATGGGACATCGGCATCGACGGCACGCCGACCCACCGCCTGCTCCTGCCGGTCGTGGCGGAAAGGCCCGTCCCGACGCCCGGCAAGGCCCGACTGGCGCTGGTCATCGACGACATGGGCGAGGACGTGGGCCTGGCCCGCGGCCTGGCCGCCCTGGACGCGCCCATGGCCTTCGCCGTCTGGCCGGACAGCGGGAACCGCGAGGCCGTGCTCAAGGTTCTCCGCGCACGCCAGCGCGAGATTCTCATCCACCTGCCCATGCAGCCCAAGGGCTTTCCGCAGGTCAATCCGGGCAGGCACGCCCTGCTCGTGAACATGACCGCCGAGCAGATCCAGGCCGCCACCCAGCGCGCCATCGAGCGCGTGCCGGGGGCCATCGGCATCAACAACCACATGGGCTCGGAGTTCACCGAATCGCCCTTCGCCATGCGCGCCGCGCTTTCGGCCATGAAGGACAAGGGCCTGTTCTTCCTGGACAGCCGCACCACGCCGCACACGGTGGGCGAGCAGGAGGCCAAAAAGCTCGGCCTGCGCCACTTTCACCGCGACGTGTTCCTAGACAACGAGCAGGAGGTTCCGGCCATCCTGAAGCAGTTGCGCCAGGCCGAGAGCATCGCCAGGACCAAGGGCCAGGCCATCGCCATCGGCCACCCGCACCCGGCCACCCTGGACGCGCTCAGGCAGTGGCTCAAGGACAGGGACGCCTCCGTGCATGTCGTGCCCCTGACAGCGCTTTCTCCGGAATAGCGCGCCCGCTGTCGTCCGTCTGACGCGCATGCCGCACGCGCCTTGCCAACACACGGGCAAAGGCTGTATCCTGCCGCCAGTGCCGCGGCGCTAAAGCATTGACGATTTCGGTCCGATTCTTGCTTTAAGCGATCACGACTGGCCGTGGCGGCCAGGATCGCCCCCTTGCACCTGGAGAAGAGGCGCACATGAGCAAAATTCTCGAACAAGATGAAGTCGATGCGTTGTTGCGCGGCCTTTCCGGCGGCGAGGTGGAGACCACGCCGGATTTGCCGGAGGACGACTCCGGCATCGTGCCCTTCGACCTCACCAACCAGGATCGCATCATCCGGGGCCGCATGCCGGTCCTGGAGATCGTCAACGACCGCTTCGCCCGGCTGTGCACCAACGCGCTGGCCAACACCATGCGCAAGCGCGTGGACATCAACCCCATCTCCATCGACATGAGCAAGTTCGGGGACTTCATGCGCTCGCTGCCGGTCCCCACGAGCATCTCCATCTTCAAGCTGGAGCCCCTGCGCGGCAACGCGCTCCTGGTGGTGGACTCGCGCCTGGTCTTCGCCCTGGTGGAGAACTTCTTCGGCGGCGCGGGCAGCCAGCCCAAGGTGGAAGGCCGCGACTTCACGCCCATCGAGCAGGCCATCGTGGACAAGGTGGTCAAGGTCGCCCTGGCCAACATGGAGGAGTCCTGGAAGCCGGTTCACGAGGTGCATATCGAGGTGGTGCGCTCCGAGGTCAACCCGCAGTTCGCGGCCATCGTGCCGCCCAGCGACGTGGTCATCGTGGTCACCTTCGAGGTGGAACTGGAGAACGCCATCGGCTCGCTGATCTGCTGCCTGCCGTACGCCACCATGGAACCCATCCGCTCCAAGCTGCACGCCTCGTTCCAGTCCGAGCGCCTGGAAGTGGACCACGTCTGGATCAACCGCTTCAAGGAGCGCCTGTTCGAGACCCCGGTGGAATTCCTGGTGCGCCTGGGCCGCACGCGCATCACCGGCCGGCAGCTGCTCAACCTTGAGGTGGGCGACATCATGCTGCTGGACACCGACGCCGACGCCCTGCTTGAGGTCGAGATCGAGGGCGTGCGCAAGTTCTTCGGCGTGCCCGGCCGGGTCAAGGGCAACAAGAGCTTCAAGATCATGAAGGACGAGCAGCTGCATTTCTAGCCGCCCCGCTCCCCGCAACGCTTCCGGGCCGCCTCGCGCGGCCCGTTTGCGTTGAAACGCCTTGACTTCGGCCCCCTTTCGAGTGCATTTCCCCTGCACGCGAAGAGAAGCGGCCATGCCGCCCAATCACATCCCTCGGAGGACTTCATGACGATCGAACGCACCTTCTCCATCATCAAACCCGACGCCGTGGCCGCCAAGCAGACCGGCGCCATCCTGCAGATGATCCTTGACGCCGGCCTGACGGTCAAGGCCATGAAGATGATCCGGCTCACCCGCGCCCAGGCCGAAGGCTTCTACGCCGTGCACAGCGCCCGCCCCTTCTTCAAGGATCTCGTGGAATACATGATCTCCGGCCCGGTGGTGGTGTCCTGCCTGGAGGGCGAGAACGCCATCGCCGCCTACCGCGACCTCATGGGCGCCACCGACCCGGCCAAGGCGGCGGACGGCACCATCCGCAAGAGGTTCGGCAAGAGCATCGAGGCCAACGCCTGCCACGGCTCCGACGGTCCGGACACCGCCAAGGTCGAGGTGGCCTACTTCTTCAGCTCCCTGGAAATCGTGGGGTAGAACCATGAACAACAGCGTCGGCTTCATCGGCGTGGGCAACATGGGCACGGCCATCATCAAGGGCTTGGCCGCGCACGGCGTGGAGGTCCACGGCTGCGACCTGGACAAGGCCCGGCTGGAGAAGCTCGCCGCCGAGGCGGGCCTCAAGCCCGAGGCCACGCCCAAGGAGCTGGCGCGCGCCTGCCGCTACGTGCTGCTGGCCGTGAAGCCGCAGCACCTGCCCTCCGTGCTGGAGGACATCGCCCCGGAGCTGACCCCGGCGCACTGCCTGCTGTCCATCGCCGCGGGCGTCACCCAGAAGCGGCTCACCGAGCTCTCGGGCGGCCGCTGCCCGGTGGTGCGCATCATGCCCAACACCCCGGCGCTGGTGGGCGCGGGCGTATTCGCCCTGTGCTTCGATGACAAGGCCCTGGACGACGAGCGCCGGGACTTCGTGCGCCGGATCATCGCGCCCCTGGGCCAGGTGCACGAGCTGCCGGAGAAGCTCTTCGACGCCTTCACGTCCGTCGCGGGCTGCGGCCCGGCGTACGTGTTCTACGTCATGGACGCGGTTGTCGAGGCCGGGGTGAACCTGGGCCTCACGCGTGCGCAGTCCACGCAGATCGTCAAGGCCCTGTTCAGCGGCTCGGCCAAGCTGGCCGAGGACGGCGGCCTGCACCTCGCCGAACTGCGCGAGATGGTCACCAGCCCGGCCGGGTCCACCATCCGGGCGACCATGCACTTCGACCGCATGGCCCTGCGCGGCATCATCATCGACGCCGTGACAGAGGCGTACAATCGCAACGTCGAGCTGGGCTAGACGCTCAAAACTCGAAACGGAAGGGCCGGCGGAAGCAGTTCCGCCGGCCCTTTTTCAGTGCGTCTCAGGCAGGCGTCACCCGAAAGCCAGACTGAAGCCCGCGTGGATGCCCTGGAGCACGAATAGGCCCAGGAACGCAGCAAACACCGCGAGTCTAAACAATCTCTTGAGTTTCTCTACACTCCATTCCCGGTCCTGCGGGCCGAGATTGGGCTTCCACTTGGCCTCGCCGAAGTACACCGCCGGCCCGCCCATGCTGGCCTCAAGCAGCCAGGCGCAGGCGGCCATGGGCCAGCCGGCGTTGGGACTTTCCATGAGGCGCGCGTCGGCGGAGAGATGCGCCTTGGCCTCGCGCCAGGGCAGGCGCAGCAGCGCGCCCGCGGCCAGAAGGAACACGGCGGTCAGCCGGGCCGGGATGAAGGCCAGCAGGTCGTCGGCGCGCGCGGCCGCCCAGCCCAGCTCGCGGTACTCCTCGGTCTTGTAGCCCCACATGGAGTCCATGGTGCTCACCGCCTTGTACGCCCACATGAGTGCCGGCCCGCCGAGCACCAGGTAGAACAGCGGCGCGAAAAATCCGTCGC
>Ga0209467_1002975_pt1 | contig 11478 bp, 10 predicted proteins | sample Higcelwee11metaG_FD_187175 | JGI IMG/M metagenome (GOLD analysis project Ga0209467, IMG submission 187175) | Freshwater pond sediment microbial communities from the University of Edinburgh, under environmental carbon perturbations - High... | ecosystem: Environmental > Aquatic > Freshwater >...
CCGAAGTGGTGCATCAGTCTGCCAGTGGCGCTGAAAAGACTGCCGCAGCTGCCGCTCAACTGGCCGGTCAGGCCCAGGATCTGCAAAATCTGGTGAGCAAATTCAGGTTGTAGTCTTCTTGCAGTAATCCAAAGGAATCAGTAGTGCTTGTCACTGAAAAGAAAAGGCCCCCTCTGTACAGTAAGATTCTGACTGTACAGAGGGGGGCTTTGATACGTTACAAAATATTTTGAGGAAACAGACTGCTGTGCATCTGGTATGGCTTTTTAGCAGCCAGCCGCCTTCAAAAATTTAGCACTGATATTCTTGCCGGCTTTTTCTTCAAATTTAACTTTAACTTCATCGTCAACCATAATTTTCTTTCCGCTTAACTTGTCTTTGGTCTGATCATCAGTCACTTCTATCACATACTCTTTTTTGGTGGCGTCGTCCTTGACAATAGTTGTATAGCTGCCATCGGCATTGGGGGTGATCTTGGTGACGGGCCCTTTAATGCTTGCGGCTGATGCCAGTGAGGCGACGGAGAGGATGGTAACTGCTGCAACAATGGATACAAGCTTCTTCATGGTTCTGATTGCTCCTTTCAGGATAGGGGGAGCTATTCCCCCGGTGGTTGTGACGGTTAATCCGCTAAAAAATATAAAAGTGCAGGACAAGGGTCAGGCTATTTGATTCCTGCCATTTGTTTTTGCCCGGTAGAGGGCCTGATCAGCCTGTTCAAGCAGCTCTTCCGCTGTTCCAGCATCCATACCGGGAAATGATGCAACACCGATACTGATGGATACCTGTAAATTGGCAAGTGCATCCGGGAATCTGACTGCATGTACCTTTTGGCAGATCCGTTGTGCTACCTTTCTTGCTTCATGGAGGCTGGTATCAGGCAGCATTGCCACAAACTCCTCGCCGCCATAGCGAAAAGTGAGGTCGTAATCTCTTAGACTTGCCGTTATTTCTTCTGTTATCCGTTTCAATACCTGATCACCAGCCTGATGACCAAAGGTATCATTGATTTTTTTAAAATGGTCAATGTCAAGCATCAGAACAGAGATCTGTCCGTCGGTCCGGGCTGCTCGCATCAGTTCGATAGTGAGGATATGGTTAAGGTAGCGCCTGTTGAAGGCACCTGTCAGCGAATCCTTGTTAGAAAGCAGTTCAAGTTCCTGATTCTTCTTACGAAGCTCCTCTTCCCGTCGTTTCGTGTTTAGATGTAATCTGGTTCGAGCTGCAAGCTCCTGAGGGTCGTAGGGGATATGAATAAAATCACGTGCACCATCTGTCAGGCCTTTTAATTTTACTCCGAAATCAGTACTGCTGGTCAGTATCATAACCGGAATATGTTCGGTTTCCGGTTTTGAACGTATCGCTGCCAGGAATTTAAGGCCATCAAGCCGGGGCATCTCAACATCACACAGGATGATGTCGGGAAGCGTTACGGAGACTTTGGATAAGCCATCCAGCCCATCTTTGGCTTCCATGATTTTGTGAAAAAGGCCGCTTTGTTCCAGGTCGGAAACAATTTGACGGCGTGTGCCGCCGTTGTCGTCAAGCACAAGGGCTGTTGCGAGAGATGTCTGCAGATTCATGCGCTGATTTCTTTCAGACGGCGTTGACCCAGCTCATGACATCGTGCCGGGAAAGGAAGAGCGGTGACCTGCCCTGTGGTAGCTTGTAGAGGACTTCTGTGGCAAAACGCTGGTGAAGCTGGTGGGCCTGATCGTGGGGAAGAAAGTCAAGCAGGAGTGCAAGCGCAAGCAGTGTGTTTCTGTCATGGTGGGGGCGAGTCCCGGTGTCGTTGGCGAGAGGGGAGGTTTGTGCTGATCCATAACCATCGAGTGGGGATTGTGTGCCAGTACATGTTGTCAGGTTCTCTTGTGTGCTCATGCTTTATGCCCTTATCGCTCATTGTAAATGGACTGGAAAATTGGTATAACGATCTTACGATGATTACCGTATTTGAGTAATTTTGAAAAGTGTGTTCATCAAAAATGGTAATTTAGTAGGAGTCTATATCCGTATATGGTGAGTGTGTCAAGTGTTAGCTGTTGGTAATGAATAAATTGTGCAAGTCGTTTGACTGATTGTGAGATGAGGTGTTGCGATGGTAGTTAAAAATGCAAAAGTAATTGATCTTCACGATGGTGGAAGTACACCGGATGGCGCCGTTCCATCAATCCGTGTTTTAGAGGCAGCAGATGATCAGTTGCTGAGTACCAGGGATGTTTTGAGCAGGATAAAGGATGAATTGGGACTTGATACCGATCTGGAACTGGCGGAGGTCATGGGGGTTGGCATCCGGCGTATCCATAACTGGAAACATCGCAATACCGTGCCAACCGAGGAGATTGTTGCTGTCTGCGGCAAGGAAGGACTTGATCTGCAGTATATTCTGACCGGCCAGAAGATCGGATTAGGCAGATCCGGCGAGCTTGAGGAGGATAAACAGACCCAGTCGCAGTGTTTTGAGGGCGATTGCGCCAACAAATCCCGTGACACCTTTTCCCAGACATCCTGCGGGAATCCGCGGATTCATCCACCCTATAAGGCCTATACCCAGCGATCTGAGAATGGTGAGGTGCTGACCTCGTTTACGTCGCCGCAGATTGTTGATGTGCTTGCTCCGGGACTCAATTGGCTTAACCATTCTCTGGGGGTAGCCCCTGAGAACTTTTTGCTGATCAAGGTGTTGGGTGATAATATGGCACCCTGGCTGCAGGATGGTGATCTGGTTATGGTTGATACCGGTATCAGGACGACCATTACCGGTGGATGTCTGGTACTGCGGTATGCTGACGGTATGATGATGGTGCGCCGAGTATTCCGTAATCAGGATGGAACTTTTTTGGCAAAGTGCGACAATGAGTGTAGTCCACCGGATATCATTGATCCCAATAATAATATGACCTATCCGATTGTGGTGGGTCGTGTGGTGAGGCGTTTGGTACGCTGACCGTTACCGTTGGTAGTCAATAGGGCGGCCAATGGCCGCCCTATTCTTATTAAAATTTACAGTATCCCCACGATTGCCCCGGTCATTAATGATGCCAACACTCCGGCGATCAGCGCTTTTACTCCCATACCGGTAATTTCGTTGCGGCGTTCAGGGCAGAGTGAGCCAAGCCCTCCGATGAGAATACCCAGGCTACCCAGGTTGGCAAAACTGCACATGGCGTAGGTCATGATAATCCGGCTTTTTTCTCCAAGAGCGGCCTGCGGTAGTTTGACAAAATCAATATAAGCCAGCAGCTCGTTAAGAACAATTTTTGTGCCCATCAGTGATCCGGCGGTCTGGGCCTCCTGCCAGGGAACGCCGATCAGCCAGACAACCGGAGCCATGACGGTTCCCAGTAAACGTTCCAGCGTTAGTGGGCTCCCCTGCAGGTCAGGCAGGTGTCCCAATCCGATATTGACCAGCTTTACCAGTGAAACAAAAACGATCAGAATCGCCACGATGTTGAACAGAAGCTGCAAGCCGTCCCAGGTCCCCTTTGAGAGGGCATCCATGGCGCTTGAGGCCTCAGAGGGGGAGATCTCGTTTCCAAAGGTAGGCTGTTCTGTTTCCGGGATGATGATGGAGGCCAGCACCAGTGCAGCCGGCGCATGGATGATGGAGGCGGTCAGGATATGGGCCAGGGCGTCGGGAAGACTGCCTTGTAATACCGTAGCGTACAGCATCAGCATGGTGCCAGCTATGCAGGAAAGCCCGGTCACCATCATGGCAAACAGTTCGCTACGGGTCAGTTTGTTCAGGTAGGGGCGAATCAGCAGCGGTGCTTCAATCATACCCAGAAAGATACAGCCGGAGGCAACCACACCCAGTGCCCCGCCAATCCCCATGCTCTTTCTGAGAAACCATGAAAAGGCCTGTACCACCTTGGGCAGAATACGCCAGTAGTACAAAAGGGTGGTAAGAGCGGCAATCACCAGTACCAGTGGCAGCGCCTGAAAAGCCAGTGAGAAAGAGCCGCCCGGTTTTGTTTCTACAAACGGCAGCGGACCGCCCCCCAGATAGCCAAAGACAAAGGATGTGCCAGCTTGTGTCGCATCTTGGAAGGCGATTACAATACTATTCAGTACCAAAAAAAACTGGCGGAACAGCGGTACTTTTAGCATAACCAAGGCGATTACCACCTGCAGCGCCAACCCGGCAAGAATCATCCGCCAGTGGATAATCCGGCGATTCTCGCTTAGCAGCCAGGCAATCCCCAACAGGGTGAAAATTCCTGCAATGCCCTGAATCATTACATCTGCTCCTTTGGTAGCAAACGTCGGTCAGTTGTCATAGCGTTCCAGAATCTTTTCAATGATGTTGGTGGTTGATTTACCGTCCACAAAGGGAATCAGCTCCACCCGGCCACCATTGGCTTCGACAATCTCTTTGCCCACCACGGTGTCAGCTGTATAATCACCACCTTTTACCAGAATGTGCGGTTTCAGGGCGGTAATCAGTTCCAGAGGTGTGTCTTCATCAAACAGGCAGACATAATCGATGCAGTCCAGAGCTGCCAGAATATGTCCCCGTTCATCTTCAGCAATCAAGGGGCGTTTGGGGCCTTTCAGGCGACGTACCGAGGCATCACTGTTTAATCCCATAACCAACAGGTCACCCAGGCGACGGGCCGCCTGCAGATATTTGACATGCCCGGCATGCAGCAGGTCAAAACAGCCGTTGGTAAACACAATCTGTTTACCCTTGGCCCGTTCTCCTTCAAGAATTGCGGCAAGGACATCCCGATTCTTTATTTTGCTGTCACTATCTCGATGTGCTGCCGCAACAGCATCAATAATTTCGGCTGGGGTGACGGTGGAGGTGCCCAGTTTGGCAACGGCTATTCCGGCAGCGATGTTGGCCAGGCTGGCCGCTTCAGCCAGTGTCAAGCCACCGGCTAGGCCACAGGCCAGCAGGGCCAGTACCGTGTCTCCGGCGCCGGTGACATCAAACACCTCTCGGGCAACGGTGGGGATATGGACGGTCTCGCCATTGCCGCAGAAGAGTGACATCCCTTCTTCGCTACGGGTGATCAGCAGATTGTCAAGCTGAACCTCAGTCATTAAGGTCTCTGCAGCAAGGCGAAGGCTCTCCTGATCACGGATCGGCACTCCAGAGGCTGCTTCCGCTTCTTTGCGGTTGGGGGTGAGGCAGGTGGCACCACGGTATTTGCGGTAATCCGTTCCTTTGGGATCCACCAGTACCGGAATATTGGTGGATGCAGCTGTGGTGATAAGAGCGCTTAACACAGCCGGGGTAAGCACCCCTTTAAGATAATCGGATACCAGTACCAGGTCAAAACCGCCCAGATGCTGCAAAAGCCAGTCAGCCAGGTGCTGTTGATACTCTTCCGAGATCGCCTCTCTGGTTTCGCGGTCAATCCGTACAATCTGCTGGTTGGAGGCGATAACACGTGTCTTGCGGCTGGTGCGTCGCCCTGGTTCCTGGTAGACCGGAGTGGTGTCAATGCCCAGCCGTGAGAATAACTTCAAGAGCGCCCATCCGTTTTCATCTTCCCCGATTACCGAGGCCACGGTAACCTGGCATCCCAACGCCAGCAGGTTGTTGGCCACGTTACCGGCACCACCAAGGCGCAGGTCTTCCCTGAGTACATCCACCACCTGTACGGGGGCCTCTGGAGAGATGCGCTCTGTTTTGCCCCAGAGGTATTCATCCAGCATCAGGTCACCCACCACCAGACATTTAAAATACGATGCCCTTTGGAAGAGCGACTCAACCATTTTGCGATCCATATTAGTGCCCTTCTCCGGCGAACGCACCGAACAGGCCCTGTTCAATCAGGTCGCAAAGGATATGAATGACGGTGATATGCCCTTCCTGTACCCGTGGTGTGTCGTTGGATGGAATAATCAGGGGGATATCGCAGAGTGCTTTGATACTGCCACCATCCTTGCCTAACAGGCCGATGGTGGTGCAGCCAGCTTGACGGGCAACTTCCAGTGCCTTCAGCACATTGGGGGAATTTCCGCTGGTGGAGATGCCGATAACGGCGTCTCCCGGAGCAGCCAGCGCCTCAACCTGGCGAGAGAAGATCCGTTCGAAACCATAGTCATTACCGATGGCAGTAAGGATGGAGGTGTCGGTTGAAAGGGCAATGGCTGGCAGGGCAGGCCGTTCCATCCTGAAGCGGCTGACAATCTCACCGGCAAAGTGCTGGGCATCGGCTGCAGAACCGCCATTTCCCATAATCAGCAGCTTATTACCAATTTTGAAGGTCTCAATCAGCCGTTCAGCCAGCTGCGCTATCGGCAGAGTAAGTCCGATCTCAATCTGCTGAAACAGAGCCAGATGATCCTGAAGCTGTTTTGAAATAAAATGTTGCATGGGAATATCTCCTTAAAGCTTGGCCAACTGAAAAAGCTTCGTGTGTGGCAATGTTGAATCAAATCCGGGGAAAGGGGTATCGTCAAGACCACACACCGCTTGTAGTTGCGGGTATGTTGTCGTCAGCGCTGTCATGGTTCGGGCAAGTCGCCTGATCGTAAACAGTGCCGGAAGTTTATGCAGGGTAATACCACAATGGAGGCAGGTTGCTCCTGATTTGCAGGCGGCATGATACTGACGGCCATGCAGAAACAGTTCAAAAAGGTGGCCATGGCGCGCTGCCGACAGCAAAAGCTTCAGGGTTTCGTTCAGTTTCTCCTCATCCGTTTCTTTGGGGAGATATATGGCCAGATGTTCCTGGGTACCCCAGCGTTGTTGGCAGATGGTACGAGCTGTTTCAACCAGCCTGCGTCGACGTTCAAGAGAACCCAAAAGGGCGGCTGGTTGTCCTTCAACGGTGACTGTTGCTGCAAGGTAGGTCCGAAAACCATGGGCATCTGCCCGATAGCGGTAATCCTTCAGGCACCATGGGCCACCGTCCAGTTCTTCATCAAATAAACCGATTGTTTCACGCATTACCTTTGATATGGCGATGGCTACGAAACTGATCTCACAGGTCTCAAGCGTTGTGCAGTTGCTTTTTAATAACTGAGTCGGAAGCGGAATCTCTGGAAGGCAGCGGGGGGTAACAAGCCCCGCCTGTTCCAGTGTGGTGGTTTGAAGGAGCTGTTGAATACAGTGCGGATTTATGATGGTGGTGGGACGGAGGATTATGCACCAATCAGCTTCAGATCGTTTCAGGGCGCGGTTTACGGCAGGTACAAAACCGATGTTGCGTTCCATGGTCAGGTAAAGTGCGCGTTCTCCAAGGTGGTCACAGATCTCTTCCAACATCAACTCGGTGGTGCGATCACAGCCATTGTTGATGATAATCAGGCGGGCTGTTTGCGCACTTTCCATCACAGAAACGAGACAGCCCCTGGTTTCAGCCGGGCTGTTCCATACCGGAATAATAATGTCAAGTGTGGGAGTGGTCATTGGATGCCAACAGAAAGGGTGGACAACGTCCACCCTTGGGAAAAGTTGTTGTTAAGACAGTCTCGCTAGGAGGTTATTGCAACTCGACGTAACAGATGCAGTTCATCAAGTACTTTACCTGACCCCAAGACCACGCAGTCCAGAGGATTTTCAGCAATGAGCACCGGTACTTTTGTTATTTCGCGTAACAGCAGATCAAGGTTGCGCAGTCCCGCGCCACCACCGGCCAGAAAGATCCCCTTATCCACAATATCGGCTGCCAGTTCAGGCGGGGTACGTTCAAGGCACTGCCGGACGGTGTCCACAATGGCGTTAACCGCTTCCTTAAGGGCATCACGGATCTCGTCAGAGTTGATCTCGATGGTTTTAGGTATACCTGATACCAGGTCGCGTCCTTTGACCGCCATGGTCAGTACTTCGGGGCCGGGATAGGCTTCGCCGATCTCGATCTTGATCGCTTCTGCCATCCGTTCGCCGATCTGAAGATTATATTTACGTTTTATGTATTGGACAATTGACTCGTCCATCTTGTCGCCACCCATGCGAGTGGACTGGGAGTAAACGATCCCGGCCAGAGAGATCACCGCTACCTCGGTGGTGCCGCCGCCGATATCAACAATCATGTTGCCGCTGGCTTCAGTGATCGGTAAACCGGCACCAATGGCAGCTGCCATCGGTTCTTCAATCAGGTAGACTTCACGGGCACCGGCAGATTCGGCAGACTCCTTGACCGCCCGCTTTTCCACCTGGGTAATGCCGGAGGGAACGCAGATGACGATCCGGGGGCGGACCAGGGTTTTGCGGTTGTGTACCTTGTGAATAAAGTAGCGCAACATCTCTTCGGTGATGTCGAAGTCGGCGATAACACCGTCCTTCATCGGGCGGATGGCGGTGATGGAACCGGGGGTACGGCCCAGCATCAGCTTGGCCTCCATTCCGACCTTCAGCACCTTCTGCTGTCCGGTCGGGGTTCTTTGGACGGCCACCACCGACGGTTCCCGAACTACAATCCCTTTGCCTTTCAGATAGACCAGTGTGTTGGCGGTGCCAAGGTCAATGGCAAGGTCGTTGGAAAACATTCCAAAAATAGAATCAAATATTTTAAACATAGTAAGTTATGTCCTTTCACACTAAATGACCTAAAAATTTAACAGAGCAAGTAATATAATGCAAGGGAGAAAACGGACTTGATTGCAGGTCGATACCACGCTATCTCCTTGACTTTGCGTGGAGATGTCGGTAGTTTTGACAAATTTACCAGAAGCGTTATGGAGATAAAAATATGGATTACAAAGCAACCCTGAACCTGCCCCAGACCGATTTTCCGATGAAGGCCAATCTGTATCAGCGTGAGCCTGAACTGCTTAAGCGCTGGCAGGAGCTGGATCTGTACGGAATGATTGAGGCGGCTGGCAAGGAAAAACCGGTTTATATGTTGCATGATGGCCCTCCCTATGCCAACGGCCACACCCATATCGGCCATGCCCTGAACAAAACCCTGAAGGATATTGTGCTGAAGGTCAAGCGGATGGAAGGGTTCCATGCCCCCTATGTGCCGGGCTGGGATTGCCATGGTCTGCCGATTGAGCTGCAGGTGGAGAAAAACCTGGGGTCAAAGAAACACCAGATGACCAAGGCTGAGATGCGCAAGGAATGCCGTGTCTATGCCAAGAAATTTATTGATATCCAGAAAGAAGAGTTCAAGCGTCTGGGCGTATTGGGGGATTGGAACAATCCTTACATGACCATGACCAATGAGTATGAAGGACTGACCGCTGCCGAGCTGGCCAAGTTTGCCCACAACGGTGGACTGTATCGCGGCAAAAAGCCGGTGCACTGGTGCTCTTCCTGTGTGACCGCCCTGGCTGAGGCAGAGGTTGAGTATGCTGATCACACCTCGCCGTCCATCTTTGTCAAGTTTGCCCTGCAGGATGATGTTTCTGCTGCTATCCCGGCCTTGGCTGGCAAGCCGGTCTTTGTGGTGATCTGGACCACCACCCCCTGGACCATCCCGGCCAACCTGGCCATAGCCATGCATCCTGAATATGATTACTGCGCGGTTGAGGTTGATGGTCAACTGCTGATTGTGGCTGAAGGGCTGAAGGATCAGTTTCTGGCTGCCAACAGCCTGTCCGGTGAGACTGTTGCCACCTTTAAGGCCGGTCTGCTGGAGCGCAAGCGTTGCAAACATCCCTTCTACGACCGTGATTCCATTATCCTGCTGGGGGAGCATGTCACGTTAGAGGCCGGTACCGGTTGCGTCCACACCGCCCCTGGCCATGGTCAGGATGACTACGAGCTTGGCCTGCGGGAAGGGCTTGATATTTACAATCCGGTGGATAACCACGGCAAGTATATCGGCAACCTGGAACTGTTTGGTGGCGAGAAGGTTTTTGAGGCCAATCCCAAGGTGATTGAGAAGCTGCAGGAGGTTGGTGCCCTGGTGGGTGTCAGCAAGATTTCTCACTCCTATCCCCACTGCTGGCGCTGTAAGAAGCCGATCATCTTCCGGGCCACCGAGCAGTGGTTTATCTCCATGGACGCCAATCAGCTGCGTCAAAAGTCCCTTGAGGCGATTGACAAGGTACAGTGGATTCCCAAATGGGGCCGCGACCGGATCTACGGCATGGTGGAAAACCGGCCTGACTGGTGTATTTCCCGCCAACGCTCCTGGGGTGTGCCGATCACCGCCTTCTCCTGTACTGATTGCGGTGAGTTTCTGGCTGACGGTCCCACCATGGACCATGTGGCAGAGCTGTTCAAACAGCACAGCTCCGATGTCTGGTTTGAGTGGGAGGCCAGCCAGCTGCTGCCTGCGGGAACCAAATGTCCCAAGTGCGGTTCAGCTGCCTTTGCAAAAGAGAATGACATCCTGGATGTCTGGTTTGATTCCGGTGTCTCCCATGCTGCAGTGCTGGAGCCTAATCCCAAACTTTCATCACCGGCCGATCTCTATCTGGAAGGCAGTGACCAGCATCGCGGCTGGTTCCATTCCTCCCTGCTGGAGTCTGTTGGTACCCGTGGCGTTGCCCCCTACAAGTCAGTATTGACCCACGGTTTTGTGCTTGATGGTCAGGGGCGCAAGATGAGCAAGTCCATGGGTAATGTGGTGGCACCTGAGGATGTGATCAAGAAGTTCGGGGCCGATGTGTTGCGGCTCTGGTGTTCAGCCCAGGACTATCGTGATGATAACCGGATCTCGGAAGAAATTTTGAACCGGGTGGCTGAGGCCTACCGCCGGATTCGTAATACCTGCCGTTTTATGCTGGGCAACCTGTATGATTTTGATCCGGCAACTGACAGCGTTACCTTTGCCGAGATGATGCCGATTGACCGTCTGGCCCTGCATCATCTTGAACAGCTGAAAGAGCGGGTGCTGGCTTCCTACGCAGATTTTGAATTCCACAGCATCTATCAGGCAGTCAACGGCTTCTGTACCGTAGAACTGAGCGCCCAGTACCTGGATATTCTCAAGGACCGCCTCTATACCAGCCGCAAGGATGCTGGCGAACGTCGCAGCAGCCAGACCGCCATGTATCTGATTACCGATACCCTGACCCGCCTGCTGGCTCCGCTGATCTCCTTTACCGCTGACGAAATCTGGCAGTACCTGCCGGGCGGGCGTGAGGCCAGTGTTCACCTGGCAACCTTCCCGCAACTGGTACCCGGTAACAAGGACGAAAAACTGGCAGAACAGTGGGGGCGACTGTTTGATGTGCGTGCCGATGTCCTCAAGGCACTGGAACTGAAGCGGGTGGAAAAGACCATCGGTCATCCTCTGGATGCAGCAGTCAAGCTTTCCGCCCCACCGGAAACCATCGACTTTATGAATGATTATCTGGATAAACTGCGGGCGATCTGCATTGTTACCAGTCTTGACCTGGTGGAGGAGCTGTCGTCAGAAGCCTACGATGGCACCGCCGTTGAGGGGTTGAAGGTGCTGGTTGAAAAGGCGCCGGGCGAGAAGTGTGAGCGTTGCTGGTGCTACAGTGAAGAGCTGGGCAGCAATGCTGAACACCCCACCATCTGCCCGAAATGTATTGCAGCGGTGATATAGTATGAACCGTTGGGGGATATTTTCCATTATTACGATTGTTGGCCTTGTGGTT
>Ga0209467_1002977_pt1 | contig 11478 bp, 13 predicted proteins | sample Higcelwee11metaG_FD_187175 | JGI IMG/M metagenome (GOLD analysis project Ga0209467, IMG submission 187175) | Freshwater pond sediment microbial communities from the University of Edinburgh, under environmental carbon perturbations - High... | ecosystem: Environmental > Aquatic > Freshwater >...
ATGCGCGCAAGCGGGAAAGCGCCGCCCTGAATCCGGCGTCGTCGAAGGCCATAATCTCCTTGATGTGGAGCTCGGCGCAGTCGTAGCCTGCCGCGGCGATATCGTCGAGGTCCTTTATGAAGCCGAAACAGCTCAGTCGCATCTTCATCGCCATCTCCTCGTGTCGGGCTTTCAGTCGAGCTGCATCTCCGTCGCCATGAAAATTCCCTTAGTTGTCGTCTCGTACTGGTGCCAGGGGTAGACGCAATCCTTGTCATACATGGGTTCATGGGTGCAGCCGGGCGACATGGGGTCTTCCCTGTAGAGGGTCGAAAGATCCTGCTCCCTGTACTGCTGGATGCGCCCATAGCCCAGGATCTGCGTATGCACTTCCCGGAAGGGCTTGTCGCCCCAGTGGGTCCGATGGAGCCCAACGTTGAGCGGTATACCCTCAGCGAAGCACATGTTCACTTCCAGGTTTCCGAGCTTAATTTTCGGAGATCGGTAGAGCCGCACTCCCTTATGTCGCTCAACCTTTGTAGCCTCGTAGACGAGAGTCCATTTCTTCTTTATCTGTTCAAAAAGGACATCCTGGTCTTTGTTGCGCTCGAAATCCTCGATGACGAGGCAGCGTTCGATCTCTTCTATCGCCAGGTTCGTGACCACCGTGGACCTGAAAAATCCCAAGCCCTGTTGCCTGATGAGGATGGGTCTTTGCGCCAGGTTTAACACGATGCTCTTCTCGGCGAGGGCGAAAGAACTTTCATTGAGAATGTATTTTGCGGAGAAAAAAGGTTCCGCGAAATCCAGGTTCCTGACGCTCATTTTTTTTCGCCTTCCTTTATCGCATCGTGACGGTCGAGTGCTTGCCGCACTCTGCCAGCAGCATGCCGAGGCGGTCGAAGGCTTCGACTCTCACGCAGAGAACCGGAATTCCGTGAGCCAGGGCGTTCAGTTTTTCCTCGAGGAGGCCGAAGGGAATCTGACCCATGAGGACGCAGTCCACGCCGCTGGCGGCCAGCTTCTCGACATCGCGCAGCACGATCTCGTCATGCTTTTCGAATTCGCCCGCGTTGAAGAGATCGAGCGCCCGGTTGTCGCCGGCGAAATGGAGCGAAATCCGTTTCCCCGCCGCGAGCGCCCTGGATTCCAGCCCCTCCTTGACGAGGGGCACCGTGTACTCGGTCGTCGTGATGACGCCAATACTCGAATATTTCTCCACGGCGCGGTCCAGCAAAAATCCGTCGAGCTGCAGGCAGGGAACATCCACCACCTGCCGCGCGAAGGCTGTCGCCCTGGGCATGAGGCTGCAGCAGGACACGACGATGTCGCAGCCCGATCGCTGGAGCTCTTCGGCGAAATTCGCCCAACGCAGCAAATTTATTTTTGGAGTGACGCCGACGGGCGACAGGAAGTTGGCTGCTTTTACATTGCCGTCGTATATGTGCAGGAGCGCGACGCCGGGGAGACGAGCTTTCATGAAGTCCTCGACCATCCCGATAGTGGAGGGCGTCGTATGCAGAAAACCGATTTTAGAGGGGCACCCTGCGGCCTCGCTTATTCTTGCGTCGCTCATCGATATGCTTCGTCCCTAAGCCTTCGGCCATTCGAAGAATTCGATGAGGCCGATATCCTTGTGCCGAAGGAAGCATATGAGATTCTTCTGGAATACGCCGCTCGTGATAGGCTCGTAGATGCTGTATTCTCCCGTAGCCATGAGCCTCTCCACCGTCGAGCGGATGTCTTCGACATCGTAGCAGAGATGATGCAGCACGAAGGGCGCGCTCGTCGTCGCGAGTTCGCCCGAGATGAACGAAGGCTTCGCCTTGTCGGCGGGAGCCATGATCTCCACTATAGTGTCGCCCAACTTTACGCGCTGGACGAACATGTTCTTGGGCACGTGATGCTTTACCTCTTCATGTACTTTGACATAGCCGAGCTTCAAAAACGCATCGACCGCCTTTGAAATATCGAGCGCCGCGTAGCCCAAATGGTTCAGTTTCATATTTCTCCCTTTACTTCACGTAGCCGAGCAGCCGGGGCAGGAACATCGAAAGAGGCTCAAAATAAGTAACCAGCAGCAATGTGGCGACTGATGCCCCAAGGAATGGCCATAATGCCTTGGCCACCTTCTCCATAGGGCGTTTGGCTATATTGCATGCGATATGCAGGCATAATCCGACAGGGGGAGTAATCAAGCCGATCATAAGGTTCAGGACGACGATAGTACCCAGCATTATAGGACTGATTCCGAAGGGTTTTGTGATCTGAAGAAGAATAGGGACGAGGATGATCAACGCGGCGGTGCCTTCCATAAAGCAGCCCACGACAAGAAGCATGATGTTGATGGCGAACAGCAGCATGTACTTGTTCGTGAAGGTCTGGCCGATGAACAAGGCCATGGTTTGCGGTATTTGCTCGACGACGAGAGCCCAATTGAAAACGTTGGAGAGCGCGATGAGGAGAAAGACGACACCAGTCGTCTTGGCAGTCCCGATGAAGGATTCCTTAAGACCTTTCCACGTGAGATTCTTGTAGACGAAGACGCCGATGAATAGTGCGTAGATCACGGCGACGGCCGCCGCTTCGGTGGCGGTGAAGATGCCGCCCAGGATACCGCCCAGGATTATGAGTGGCATCAACAAGGGCACGATGCCTTGGGCCAGGGCTTTTGCCATCTCCTTGAATGTCGGCCAACGATCCGATCTCGGATAACCGCGCTTATGAGCTACGATGGCGTTCACGATCATCTGGCTGATGCCGAGAAGAATTCCCGGCACGAGGCCCGACAGAAAAAGAGCGGCTACCGATTGAGAGCTGATCAGCGAATAGACTACGAAGGGAATGCTCGGCGGAATTATGGGACCGATGACCGAAGATGCGCAGGTTATGGCAGCGGCATAGTCGGCGTCATAGCCGTCAGCCACCATGGCCGGGATGATGAGTGGTCCTTCCGAGGATGTATCCGCCACCGCGGAGCCAGTGATGCCGGCGAAGAACATAGAAGTCAGGACGTTTACATGGCCTAATCCGCCTCTCAGTCTGCCGACGAAGACATCGGCCAGGTTGACGAGGCGCTTGGATATGCCAAGATGGTTCATCAATTCGCCGGATAGCACGAAGAAGGGAATGGCCATGAAGGGAAAGGAGTCCAGCCCTGTGAACATGCGCTGGGCGATGAGTCCTACCGATATGCCTTTCTGGAGAAGATATATGAGACTTGAACAGCCCAGGCTGAAGGAAACGGGAACACCTATAACGAGGAATGCGATGAAGCCAATTACGGTTAACAGCATTTTATAATCCTACTTCCCCGTTTACGGGCTTTTCTATCCTCAAAAAGAGACGAATGATTATAAGGAAATTTTCGATGGACATGAAAATTGCCCCAACGGTGACAGACAGATAGGGAATCACCATTGGCATCTCCATCGCGGAGGATTTCTGTATCTTCAGAGTGTCGAGATAGACGAAGGATTTGATCATGACGACGGTCAGGAAGATCTGGATGATGATCTTAGCGATGATACGCAGTGCGTGAGCAAGGACAGGAGGACATTTATCGACGAGCAGATCGATGCCGACATGACTTCCGTCTGCCATGGCAAGCCCTGAACCCAACATTCCCGCCCAGACCATGAGGTAGCGGCTCAACTCCTCAGTCCACACAAGAGAATTGCCCAGAACATAACGGAAAAAAACGCCAGCAGTGATGTTGATCACCATCATGGCGATGATGATTGTGACAATCCATTTAACGGCCTTTTCCAAGCTCGTGATGGCTTTATCCAAAAAACCGAGGTTCTGCATCCTGCCTACCATTCCTTGCTTCATACATGATTGCGAAAAATTCCGCGTCTGATGGCGCGTTGAAAGGCGTGGACGACGTCCAAAGGCGTCGTCCACGTCAAGAACCTATGCTGTTCCTTACTTCAGTTTGGCTTTCTGGTTCGCCACCACGTCGGCTACAGCTTTCTGCGCCTCGGTGATGAGGGAGGGATCCACTTTGGTCTTGAGCCAGTCGATGACGGCGGGCTGCATGGCCTTCTTGAACTGATCCATTTCCTCCTCGGTCGGGGAATAGATCTGGAGCTTGTTGTCAACGAGGACCTGGATGCCGGCCGCGTTGATGTAGGTGAGGACGCCGCGACCTACCGTGCTGCTCGCCTGGGCGGAGTCGAGGACGATGTACTGGAGATCCGCGGGCAGACTCTTGAAGAATTTCTCGTTGATGATGAACCAGTCGACGCCGTAGACGTGGCCGTCGAGGGTCACGTACTTCTGCACTTCAAAGATCTTGCCGGAGAGGATGGAGCCGACGGGGTTTTCCTGCCCGTCGACGACGCCGGTCTGGAGCGATGTGTAGGTTTCGGTCCAGGCCACGGGGGTGGGACTGGCGCCGACCGCTTTCAGCATGTTGACGTACACGGGGGTTTCCTGCACGCGGATCTTGAGCCCTTTGAGATCGGCCGGGCTCTTGATCGGACGCACGTTGTTCGTAAAATGCCTGAAGCCCACTTCGGCGAAGGCGAGAGCGCGCATGCCTGTCTGCTTAAGGAAGAGATCCCTAAGCTTGTCGCCGAAGGGTCCGTCCATCACATCCCAGGCCACCTGGCTCGTCGGGAAGAGGAAGGGAATGTCGGTGACGGCGGCCGTGGGGAAGAAGTTGGCGATGACGCCCGAGGCGATGCCGGCTTCGACAGTGCCCGCCTTAATGCCTTCCACATACTCGCGTTCGGCGCCCAGGGAGCCGGCGCCGTACACTTTCACCACCAGCCTGCCGCCTGACCTGGAGTTGACCAGGCTGGCGAAGGCGAGGGCCTGGGCCTGCTTGCGAGAGACGGTCGGGTCCGTCGAGTCCGCGTGCGCGAGCTTGAGCTCGAAGACTTTTTGCCCAAAGGCGCCCGTGAGCGCGATTGTTACCATCAAAACCACGATTAACAGTTTCTTCATTCAAGTGCCTCCTTGAAATCTGGAAAAAATGATGGACTTTATCTCCGACACACAGCCTTTCAGCTCGGCCATGCTATCGTATAGAGATGCTTGCCGCCGTTCGTCGGGCCCTTGAGAATGGCCTCAACCTCTTCCTTGTTCCGCTGGGTCATGAGTTCCGTCGGCGGCAATTTCCCGATGGGGAACTTTTCGAGAATATCGTCGTGGAGTTTCACCAGGTAATCGCAGACATTCTCGATGGCCTTGAAGGCTTTGCTCGGCTCGGCAAGGCTGGCTTTTCCGATGACACCTTCGGGGAAGGTTATGCACTCGATTCCCGTACCGCCGACGATGCAGTGACCGGGAATGGGGTTGCCGTAGATATCCCCGCCTTTGTCGACATGGCCGGGAGGAAGGAATCCCTTCGGGGTCGTGTCCTCGGCGTGCTCGAGCTGGCACATTTCGGGGAAAAGAGCCATGGATACCGAGGTCTCGGCCTCGCAGGCATGCTGGAAGGGATAGTCGAAAGGACCGCCGTGCGCTTTATCCATGAGAGCCTGGCCCATCACCCGGGGAAGATCGACGAATATTATGATGGCCGGCATCTGGTACTTTTTGCCCCATTCCTGGATCGCTGAGGGGATGGCGTATTCCTGCCCGTGCATGCTGATGAATATCTGCTTCCTGAATCCTGTATTCCAGAAGCCTGAGATCATCGACCTGATATGGTCGCAGAATACATTGTCGGGAAGGGGAACGGTTCCGGGCTGACCGATGTGATGGAAGGGATGAGACCCATACCACATGGGCTCGGCGACGGTGCAGCCGGTTTTCTTGGCTACCATTTCCGCTATCCTGGTGACTATATAGGTATCCTCGCCGTAAGGACCGGCCTTGCCGTGATTCTCCGTCGAGCCGATCGGAATGATGATGGTGTCGTCTTTCTTGAGTCTCTCTTCGGCATCGTATTTTGTCATGGTCTGGAAATAAATCTTGGAAGGCTTTTCCATGTGCCCGCCATCCCGAATCGGCAAATTCCAATCGCTCATCTTCGGTCTCCTTATTCGCCGCGGCTTAAAGCCTATGGCTCTTGAGCTGGGGGGCGTATACCCAGACGAACTTGAGCTTGGTCGTCCCCGTATTCACGATCTTGTGCAAAGCCCCAGGAGGGTTGTAGACGCAGATGCCCGGCTTGAGGTCGATCTCCTCGTCCTCGGTGATGAACTTGCCTTCGCCTTCCAGGAAGAGCATCACTTCCTCCTCCGTCTCGTGCCTGTGTTCGGGAACCATCGATCCCGGCTCTGTCTCGTTGACGCCGAGGGCCAGGTTCTGCGAACCCACCGTCTTTTCAGAGATGAGTATCCACGAGGCGCGGGGAGGTATTTTCCTCTCCGGTTCCACCTTGTTGATGTCGACTACCTTCAATCCTGCCATTCCTCTCTCCTTGAAATTGATTGTGCGTCAGCCGATGAAAATGCCGCCATTAATGTCAAGCGAAATGCCGGTGATCCAGTCCGATCTGTTAGACGAAAGGAAGATCACGGCGTCCCCGATGTCCTCGGGCAGGCCGTTCTTGGACACCGCCCGTCCCGCGTTCCACGACGCGAAAACTTCTTCCGGATACTGCTTCGTCTGATCCGTGAGGATGGGTCCCGGACAGATCGCGTTCACATAGATGTTGCTCGGCCCCAGCTCCTTGGCGAGGCACTTGGTGACGCCGATCAGGCCGGCCTTGGACGCGGCGTAGTTCACGCCCACGCCCGGGCGCCCTGTCCTGCCGCCCAGGGAGGCTATGTTCACGATCTTGCCGAAATTCTGTTTCTTCATGACGGGAGCTACCGCCTTGCAGCATAGGAAGGGACCTGTCAAGTTCACTTTAATCACCTGCTCGAAGAGTTCGAGGGTCATCTCCTCCAGAACCTTGTGGCGGGAAATACCAGCGTTGTTCACGAGCACGTCGACGCGTCCGAATTTGGCCACCGTGTGGGCGACAGCCGCCACGACATCGGCTTCATCGGTGACATTGACGCCGAAGGCCGCCGCTCTCGTTCCACTCGGATCGAGTTCCTTCGCCAGCTTCCGGACGGATTCCAGATTCATGTCCCATAGGGCGACGAAGGCGCCTTCGGCGGCTACCTTCTGGGCAATGGCCTTTCCCAAGCCCAGCCCGGCGCCCGTGACGATGACTACCTTTTTTTCCAGCTCCATTCCTTGCGCTCCTTTCCTTGAACAGCGTGCCGCGAATTAAAAATCATCCAAGGGCGTGAAGCCCCCGTCCCACATCGATCCCATGTCGCTCATTTTCACGTCGAAGACGGCGTTCTTCGGAGGAAGGGGCTCGTCTTCCATGAACTCCGGTATGGGGAAAAATCGCTCCGAAACGCCTGCCCTTTCGTTAAACTCGCGCTCGGTCTTTATCGTATCCCAGGCCAGAAGCTGGACGTCGTGGAAGGAGAGATCCCAGCCGTAACGCCCTTTGAGAAGGTTGCCGAACTGCTCGGGCCGCTTCACGAAGGGAGGCCGAACGAAGAGGCAGAGGCCGAGGGTGTCGAGGAGGGCGGCGCGGATCTGCAGCTTCCTGGAGATCTCCACCTGGCCGTCGGGTTTCAGCACATCCATGTACTTCAGCGTCTCGAAGGCGTTGCCCGCCGTATGATCCGCCCCCATGGGGGAGGTGATGTAGGTAACGCCGTTGCCCTTGACGCCGCGAGGATCGTAGCCGGGAATAGCCTGTCCCTTGATGACGGGAATCCGCCGCGCTCCCAGCACGCGGCCGGCCAGCTTGGCTCCGTGGCCGATGATGCGCCCGAGCCAAGTGCCCTGCCCTATCTGGCGGATCAAGTCCTTGGCTCCCTCGGCGTCGCCAAAAGGAATGACGCCGGCTTCCATGGCCACGCCTATAGCCGCTCCCGTCTCGATCGAATCGACGCCGACCTGATTGCAGAAATGGTTCATCTCGGCGATATCGTCCAGGCTGCCGATGCCGCAGTTGGAGCCGAGGAGGCAGATGCTCTCGTACTGGAGCGAGGCGACGATTTTTTTACCGGTTTTATCGGGGAAAAGGTTCGAACACTGGATGACGCAGCCCGTGACGCAGGGCTTGCCTGTCTGTCCGCCGCGCGCGAGTATCTCCTCGCGGACGCGCTCTCCAGCGATGTCGTCGGCCTTTTCGAAGGTACCCGAGCTGAAGTTGCGCGTGGGCATGAGGCCCGAGGCGCTCGCCAGGGCGAGGATGGCGGGAGTGCCGAAGGTGTTCCGGTTTTCGGTCTTCGGATCCTTGAGAAGGGCTTCGGCCATCCACCTGGAGGTTTCCTGAAGGAGGGCCTTGTCGTGGATGGGAGCCTTGTATGTCGATCCTGTGTCGTCGACGACGATAGCCTTGATACCCTTGGATCCCATCAGCGCGCCCAGCCCCCCGCGCCCCGCGAAGCGTATCTGAACGTCGCTGTCGTCGGGACAGGCGATGCCCGCGGCGTACATAACCATTTCACCGGCCGGTCCTATGCAGAAGATGCCTACCTTGGAGCCATATTTTACCCGCAGCGCGGCTATGGTTTCATCGACGAGCTTGCCCTTCAGTTCGGGCGCCTCGACAAGGCAGGAGCCTTCGGCCCTGATCTCGAGAACGTCGGTTCTGCCGGTTTCGGCGGGCGTATCTTCGATGATCAGAGCCCTGACGCCGAGCCTGGCAAGGCGGCGGCCGGCGCCTCCGCCGATGTTGCATTCCTTGGCGCCGCCCGTGAGCGGACTTTTCCCGCCTATGGACATCTGGCCAACCGTGGTGACGTTCGTGTCGGCGAGGAGTCCGGAAGCGAAAATGAGCTTATTGCGCCTGCCCGTGGGCTCGCAGGTAGGCGGCACTTCCCTCAGGAGGACGTGGGCTATGAGTCCCCTGCCACCCCATCGCGTCTCTTCTTCGGTTACGGGAAGAACGTCGATCCGCCGCTTCCTCGTATCCACCCGTAGTATCTTATCCATCGTCCTCTCTCACTCCGCCGCTATTCGGATAGCGCTGCCCGATTTGACCAGGATTTCATCGATCGCCTTGGCTACGGCCTCGGGCACATCGACTCCGGAAATCCGGCTCTTTTCTTCCTTCATGAATTCCACTTCGCCCGGCAGGAGAATCGCCGCGGCTCCCGGCTGCCTGCGGAGGCTCTTAATCTCCTCGGCATAGGCCTGGACATTCACGGCGAAAAGTCTGGGATCGATAAACCGCGCGATATCTATGGCGATAAAGCTCGCCCCCACGCCCGTGGGGCCTTCAAGTTCGTGGAAGCTCTTCAGCTTCAGGCCATAGGAGGATCCCATGAGAAGGCCGGCCATTATGTCGATGACCATGGCGAGGCCTGAGCCCTTTGGGCCTCCGAGGGGCAGCAGGGAACCCTTAAGGGCTTTGTTGGGATCTGTTGTGGGTTCTCCAGTCTCGTCGCAGGCCCAGCCTAGGGGTATGCTTTCTCCGCTCAGTGCGGCCAGCCTGATCTTGCCCCGGGCCACGACGCTCGAAGACATGTCGAGAACGATTGGGTTCCCGCCCGCGAGAGGAATGCCGACGGATATCGGGTTCGTCCCGAAGAAGGGATCGGCGCTTCCGAATGGAGCCACCGAAGGATTCCCGTTCGTCATGCAGATCGCGATGACATCGCCCGACGAGACAGCTGTCGAGGTGTAATACCCCAGGGCGCCGACATTGTTCGTATTCCTCAATCCCACCATGGCTATGCCGCCGCGTCTCGCCTTCTCGACGCACAGTCGCATGGCTCTGTAGCCGGCTACCTGGCCCAGGCCGTCGTTGCCGTCCAGGAGAGCGGTGGTCGCGTCTTCCCTCACGATATCCACACGCGAGGGAATCGTGAGCATGCCGGCAGCTTTGCGTTTGGATATCTGCCTTAGGAGGTTGATGCCATGAGTGCTTACGCCGCGCATATCGGATCGAACCAGGATTTCGGCGGCGATTTCGGCGCTGCCATCTTCCTCTCCAAGCCCGATCAGGATTTCTCTAGCCGCATCGCGAAGCAACCCTTCGGCTATTCTCATATCAGCCTCACTCTTCTTCCACTAAACCCAGAGACTCAAAAACCTTCCCTAAACTGTTAAGCTCGACGCTGCTTACGCCGCCTTTGAGCTGTGCCGCCTTGCCTTCCTCGAACTCCACACGCTTCAGGGATTTTTCTAGCACTTCCCTGCATTCGGCAGCCCGCACGATCACCATGCCGTCTTCATCGCCAAGGATGAGATCGCCAGGGAAAACGGTTATCTGACCGAAATTCACGGGATAGTTGATGATGCCCATCGTGGATTTTACCGTGCCTCTGATGCAGAAGCCCCGGCAGAAGACGGGAAAGCCCATCCTGGCAATTTCGGCCGAATCGCGTATGCAGCCGTCGATAGCCAGTCCCTGAATGCCGCGCGCCACGGCCGCGGTAGCCATGAGGCCGCCCCAATAGCCGTAGTCGCCCGCGCCGCCGACGCTCGCCACGATGACGGAACCAGCGGGAGCCTTCTGGAGAGCCTTATGGAGCATCAGATTGTCCCCAGGCGCGCACTGCACCGTGTAGGCCGGACCGCAAATCCGGTCGCCGCGCGCGGCGGGTCTTATCGCCTTTTCCACGAAGCCTTTTCTTCCGGATGCTTCGTAAACGGTCGCCACATCGAGCCGGCCGAAAGCCTCGATTAACTCCGGGTCCAGGTCGTTTACGGCTTTCAAGACATGGGTCATATCTTCCCCCTCGTGTTTCCAACCAACTTATCTATCGTTATGAGCGAGCGCTGCAGATGGTTCCTCATCGCCTTCTCCGCCGCGTCGGGATTTCCGTCAATAATCGCCCTGAGAATAGCCCTATGCTCCTCGCAGGTCTCGTGCAGGCGTTTGGCGTCGAAGTTGGACATGAAGTTGATGCGTATGCGGACGATGTGATCCAGAATGTTTCCATAATATTCGGTCAGGAAACTGTTGCCCGCCGCGTTCACGATGATCTCGTGTATATGATAGCCGGAGAGGAGGGACTTTCTCACGCTTTCTATATCTTCCAGCCGAAAGGATTCGTGGTTGTGAAAAATATCCTCGAACTGACTCCTGTCATCCAGACTGGCCGCTATGCGCGCCGCGGCGCTTTCATAGATTTCCCTTATCTCGAAGACCTCGCGGATGAGATCGAGGCTGATGGTCGAGACGAAACAGCCTTTATTGGGTATGATGACCACGAGCCGATTCCGTTCGAGCTGCTGGAGGGCTTCCCTGACTGGTGTCTTGCTGACCCCGAGATTCTCGCAAAGCTCCTGTTCGTTCAGATACTGCTGTGGCCTGAGCTCGTTATGCACGATCTGTTTTTTTAAAATGTCGTAGACCTGGAGCTTCTTGCTTACTCTACCTGTCGGCTTTTCCAGGACGGTTTCTATTTCTCCCATTTCGTTATCCTCATGTATTCTCATCTCTATCTACCAAAGTCCGGCCGATATATCGCCGATACATTACCAATATTCTCACCCCACTTCCAAGGATTGTCAACAAAAAGATTTTATTTCAGTAAAGTTTTACGAGAGGGATTGGATGAGATTTTTTCGCTG
>Ga0209467_1002978_pt1 | contig 11477 bp, 10 predicted proteins | sample Higcelwee11metaG_FD_187175 | JGI IMG/M metagenome (GOLD analysis project Ga0209467, IMG submission 187175) | Freshwater pond sediment microbial communities from the University of Edinburgh, under environmental carbon perturbations - High... | ecosystem: Environmental > Aquatic > Freshwater >...
TGCCGTTTGCACCGGATATGGCCACCATTGACCGAATTAAACACCAGCGTTTTCGATTTTTCAGATATTGATAATGATAAAAATATGGTTACGTCTGTTTTATACCCTGTTTGCCGCCGTTTTAATGATGTTTATGGCACCAGGGACCGCCGATGCGGACGTCGATTTTGACAAACTATACGGATCGGACCTCGGCATGGGGGTCGGGGCCAGGGCCATGTCCCTGGGCGGGGCGTTTGTTTCCGTTGCCGATGATCCGACCGCCGTTTACTGGAACCCTGCCGGACTGACGGCGATAAGCGGCCTTCAACTATTTCTGGCTGCGGAAACGCCAAAAGATTTCAACGCCGCTTCACTGGTGTTTTCGCCGAAAGCGCCTTTTCTTTCACAAATGGACGTAAGTTTCGGACTCAGCCATGTCACGCGGCTTCGGTTTCAGGGCGATAGCGGCGGCGGGGACTGGAACAGATATCCCTCCCACCTGCTCGATCTTTCCATGGTGAATGTGGGGGATGATTTTACGGGCGATATTGATTCAAAAACTACTGACACGCGCCTTTCTTTGGCGTTTACGCTGCCCTGGCACAAAAAGATGTCCCTTGGCATCAACTATATTTTTGTTGCCTGAGACACCGACCTTTGCCGGACCGGGGGTCCGGAGCCGGAATTTCATGCCATCAGCCTGGATTACCAGACCCTGGACGCCGGCCTTATGTACCGATTCTCCGAAACCGCCCGTCTGGGCATCATGGTTAAAAATATCCTTGAAATATCCCGGTCCAATTCCTCCACGTTCGGGTATCCCGAAGGCTCGGGTTTTTCCCTGCCAATGGGCGCGACCATCGGCATTTCAAATACATTCAGGGATTTTTTATTTGCTCTGGACAATGAGGTCATCTACGGGCATTACGGCAATGGCGACAAGCGGGCAAAATTCTGGTTCATCCGGGCAGGCGCTGAAAGGGAGATCGATCAATTATTTACCCTTCGATGCGGATTCATTGTCCCGGCTATGGCCGAAACCAGCAGCGTGGGCAATATGCGCGATGACCTGCCCTGGCCGAAAATGAGCGGAACCTTGGGGCTGGGCGCAAAATATGGCAGATTCATCCTGGACTTGGCGGTTTTCGGGGATCCGGCAAAAAGCTATGTGGACCAGGCCATCCGCATCCGGGGGGCGGTTTCTCTGACGGTTCGTTTATGAAGCTGACGGCTGTTTAAAAATGATAATTTTTTGTGGCGATCATGAGCAGGTAGGCGCCTGCCCCTCCTGCTGCGGCTGCGGCGATATCCAGCCAGTCAAATGTTCCGCAGAGAAAATAGGCCCGGGTACTTTCAAAAAAAGGCAGATACCGGAAAAATTCAGGGGTGATCCCGGCCGCCGCCAGCTTATATTTCTGGCCCAGCTCAAATCCGCAATTGATGAAAAACCAGACGGCGCACACGCCCAAATACGTTTTCCGCCTCTGGGCCACAAACGCCGAAGTCATGAGACTGAATGACAGCACATGGAAAAAGGCTGGCAGCCGCTCCCCGAATTCTCCCAAAATACGGACACCGGGATCAGACAACTGAAGGTGCATGCCGAATAACCGGGTAAAATACACGGCATCGGGGTTGCGGTCCGTTACATAAATGACAGCACCCGCCACCAGCATGAGAACGCCAATAAGAAACTGCATTCGATTGCGCAGGAACGGGACTTCCGAGCTGACGGCCATTGGCGGCGATCCTTTCAATGCTTTTTCACAGATGATGAGGTTAAAACAATATACTATTTCCGCCCCAGGCAGGCAAGCAATCCTTATCTGCCTCTTTATCTGTCATTATTTTTTTTGACAAAGCGCCGTTTTTCGGGTACTTCAACCAAAACAAACGGTTCACTGAAAATTCATCACGGGGTTATTTGGCCAATTTTTCAACTAAAAAAGGAGAATGATCGATGATGCGAATCCAAAAAAAAGGAATGGTTCAAGGATTACGGAATTTTGCGGTACTGGGCGTATTTTTACTGGGTTTGATGGCCATTGTGGGATCGAGCAGCGACGATGCCAAAGATGTTGTGGATATTGATTTTGAAGAAGACACCACCATCGAACTGGCCCCTGTGACGGCTGACAAAAACGAACAGATCGCCAGCGCGGTGGGCGACAATTGCGGCACTACTTCCGTCAATGCGGAGATTAAAAAACTGGAAGATGAAATTGATGATCTGGATCAGATCGATGTAAAATCCGTGGAACTGAAAAACATTACCGTCCAATATCTTGCCTCATGGTTTCCCGCTTCCATCAAAACCCTGACCTGCAAGCTGACCATCAGCGGGGAGCAGGACACCGAAATCGCCGAAATGGCCATTAATAATCCTTCGGGTACGAGCACCCTCACCCTGACGGAAGACCAGGAAAACGTCATCAATTACTATCTGAACAACCGGGGACAAGAATTCACCTATTGCGTGGAATGCGACAACGACGAGTTCCTTACTGACTACACCGTTGAATATGCCGTTGACCTGGAAGTAAGAATTGAAGGGGAGTTTTAATCCGGGATTTTTCAGGCATCTGGTTTAAATAAAAAGAACCGGGGCATGGGAGCGTATCCCCATGCCCCGGTTCTTTTATTTTACGTTACGAAAAGCCTTCCCTTTCATTGATATATTTCCAGAACTGGCTATGCAGACTGAAAACGGGATAATGGATCTTCTCGTTTTTGTATTTTTCATACCAATAGTTCATCCAGTCCTTCACGAGGCCGTCGGCGGCCATCAAATCATCGGGCGAAGGCTGGAACCCATTTTTACCCATTATTCCAAGCATCTGATTTTCCGTCTGGGCAATGGAACCCTGAAGCTCATGCCGGTCTTCCTCTTTAAAAATAATGCCGCGGTGGATATGCTCACCCCGCTGCCATAAAGAGCCATCCAGTGTTTTTTCATCCTTGTTCAGTACGCTGAAGGAAAGTTCAGGATGAAACGCAACGGGTTTGAAAAGGGACAGGCAAGGGGCGGATGCGCCGGTAAAAAAATGAGTATTTCCGAAGGCGGAGAGGCGAGAAACCATGGAGCCGCAAGTCTGACTCCGCCGGATAAACCCGCCCGCGTGCATGCAGATATCCCGGTTGCTCCCGGCAGCCGGTGTGGCTTCAGGATCGAAATGGGTCCGAAGGTTAGCCATCATCTGCTGAACGGACATTTCCGGCTCAATAATGGTTTGCTGAAGGCAGTGGCGGCTGGACTTAAGTCTGCGGCGGGAGGCGGCGAGAAAAGGAATCAACCGGGTATCGAACGCCTTTTTAAAGCTGAAATCGCCCTTTCCCCTAAAAAACCCGCCTTTGCGGGCCTTGTCCTCTAATCCAGGCGATTTCAAATCATAATCTTCGCCGATGGTCAGGCAATTGGAAATAGCGCCGAACGTGGTCACCTGCTTTGCGGCCCAGAAACGGCCCGCAGTCTCCAGTGCCCACGCGCAGGACGGGTCCACAAGGATAAAGCTGTTGTCATAGCGCATACGCTTGTCCCGGAATCCGCATTCCCCGCCCTGCCCATATTTTTCCATGAGCTCAATAATGATGTGCATGGCATGTTCGGCAGAGTCCCCCCGCTCCAGCCCCAGCCGCAGCAGGTCCATACCGATGAGACCCCGGGTTTTTTCAATCAGTCGGGTATACACCGCCTCGTTGCCGATGACCACCCCCCGGTCATTGGCCCCCATTTCCGCGCCCCATATCCAGAACAGCTTGCTTAAAATCACCCCGTGCCGGGCGGGGGATTGATCGATGGAAAGATAAGTGGTGTTCAGCTTTTCGGGTTTTTGGCTTAGCCCGGCAGGAATTCCGACCACAAGCTGGGCTTCGTCGGGCTCGCGGTCGCTGTTTTTGGCAAAATACACCACATCATTTTTGATGAGTACATGAGTATCGCACATGGCCGTCTTCTCCTGCCCATGACGGTTATCGGCGGATGCTTCCCGGCAGCATAAAATTATACCGCTGCCGGAGGATTCGGGTCTTCATAAACCGGTCAAGCCGTCTTAAGGATAAAAAAATCGTCCAAATAAATGCATCATTTTTGTAATATGCGTCTATTTCCGGGCGGCTCAGCGGTTGCATCTCCGGGGTCAGTTTTTCACATTCCATCCGCGCATTGATGTTTTGCATGGCATGTTCGATGAGATCATCCCGCCCTTCCTTGTAAAAATTAGCCACCAGATCCACCAGAATCATCCGCACATCATGGTACCGGTCCAGCACCTCGCGCAAAAATTGCCAGCGTACCAGCCAGACCAGAAACGACGGGCAACTTTTGAGGAAAATGTCCGTGTCAAGCTGTTCACGGCCATTTTTTCGGAGCATCGGGGTGGTGATGTCAAAATACAGGGGAGTGAACCGGTTATTTTTTGACTTTTGAAAACTCCAGTTGGATAACTGGCCGTCCAGGCCGATGGAAAGACGGTTGGGGTTGTCACGATTAAATTTAAAAAGCGCTATCAGCGGTTCGAGGGCGGCGTTCATGATACGGTCAAGATCGGAATGGGTTCCGGATTTAAGCACCTGATGCCCGATGGAGAATTCCGGCAGCCGGGTCTGGGCCATATAAAGAATTTGCTCCCCATGACGGTTTTCCATATTAAAAACATCATAATCCACCACCCGAAAACCGCATTTTTCAGTCAGCAGATTGCAATACTGTTTAACGACAGTTTTATAGGCCGTTATCTGGTCAAGATTCTCAAAAGGCGGCATGCGCTTGAGCGCAATCTCCGGCATCGCGGGAATGGCAAATGTCGTGGAAATTTCGCCATATCCGAGAATGACCGGCGGGATGCCGCTCCGGTCCGGATATGCGGGATTTAAATTATTTTCAAATTCTTGCAGCGCTGTCTCATCGACATGCATGGTTTAAGGGTTCCCCTGCTTTTTATCCTTCATAAAGGCGTCCACAAATCCATGGGCCTCATGAACCGCCATCGCCATCCGTTCCAGAATTTCCCCGGCAAGATCAGACGTGATTATAAGCGGCGGCAAAAACTGAAGCACGGAGGCGTCATTTCCCGCATACACACACAAAAGCCCGGCGTCATAGCAGGCTTTGGAAAGCAGCGGCCCCATATCCGGATGCGGGGTTTTAAGTCCGCTCATCAGCCCCAGTTGCCGGAACTCGGTGATCATATCCGGATACTTTATTTGAATATCCGCCATGCCCTTCTTAAAAATGGCGGACAGCGCGCTGACATGGTCTAAAAATTCCGGTTTTGACGATATCTCCAGCACTTTTCCGGCAACGAGACACCCGATGTCCGCGCCGCCGGAGGTGGAAATATGGATAAAGGGGTCGTCATGAAACACGGATTCCAGATCTTTGCGAATAATGGTGGCGGTCACCGGATACATCCCGCCCCCCAGGCCCTTGGCGCTCACCATAATATCCGGAACCGTTCCATAGTTCTCAATTCCCCAGAACCGGCCGGTTCTGCCTAAGCCCGTCTGGACTTCATCAATAATGAGGAGAGAGGCGTTTTCCTCGCATAACCGCTTGACTTCATTAAAATAATCATCATCCGGGATCGGCATGCCGAGGGTGGCGGGAATGGTTTCCAGAATCACCGCGGCAATATTGGGGCATAAGGCATTTTTAAGCGCGGCCGCGTCATTAAACGGCACCTGGCCAAATTCAGGGGCGCTTGACAAAAACGGATCCCGGTATTTTGGATCCCCGGCCGCCAGAGCCAGACCCGTATGCCCGTGATAACCGCCGATGGCTGAAATCACGCCACTGCGCCGGGTGGCTTTGCGGGCGATTTTAATGGCCGTGTCAATGGCTTCTCCGCCGCTGACACCAAAAATGACGTATTCCAGATCTCCTGAGCATAATTCGGCCAGTTTTTCGGCCAACTCGGCTTTTTCCCGGCTGACAAAATGATGGTTGCCGATATCCAGGGTTTTCATCGCATCCGCAAGAGCTTCCACAATCAGGGGATGGCGATGGCCCAGGTTATAGAGACCGCCGTTGCAATGGCAGTTGATCAGGCGCTTTTCTCCATCCATGTCCCACACATAAGGGCCGTCACGCCGCCCGAAAACAAAATCAATCTGATAATCCTGATAAAACCGTGCTTTTCCGGAACTCACATGATCGGCGAATTTTTTAAAAACCGCATCTTTGGAATCAAAGGCCATTTTATTCTCCGGTTTAAAAAGGAGCCGTTATTCAGGCGGATGCCAGCATTTTCTTATCTGCCTATTTTTATAGCGGAAACACCTTGGATAATCAAAATAATTTATCCCAGCCCTGCGGGCCAATTTTATGTTGCGCACAACCCGCTGTTCAGGTTAAATAAAACGGTTTTTACCGGATAAACCCGGACACAATGTCATTAAAATGGATGTGCAACACACCCCATGCGCCTCAAACGACTGGAAATCAGCGGTTTCAAATCCTTCCCGGACAAAAGCATCATTGACTTTCCTCCCGGCATCTCGGCGGTTGTGGGCCCCAACGGGTGCGGCAAGAGCAATATCATTGACGCCATCCGATGGGTCATGGGGGAGCAAAGCATCAAACAGCTCCGGGGAAAATCCATGGGGGACGTTATTTTTTCCGGAACCAGCAAGCGCCCGCCCCTGAACATGGCGGAGGTTTCCCTGACGCTTGCCAACGACTCGCCTGACACGGTGGACGAAACCGTTAGCCTGCTGTCGGAAATCATGATCACCCGCCGGCTCTTCCGTTCCGGGGAGAGTGCGTATTTCATCAACAAGCAGCCCTGCCGTCTCAAGGATATTTTGAATGTCTTTTTAGGCTCCGGCATGGGGACTCGCTCCTGCGCCATTGTTCAGCAGGGCAATATCGGCGCCATCACCGACGCGGCCCCCGAGGATCGGAGGACGTTTATTGAGGAAGCCGCCGGCGTCACCCGGTACAAAACCCGCAAAACCGAAGCAGTCAGCAAAGTCAACGCCACCAACCAGAATTTGCAGCGCCTGGAAGATATTGTCGAGGAAATCAAAAAGCAGATGAACAATCTGCGGCGTCAGGCCAGAAAAGCCTTGGCGTACAAGGATTTTCGGGAAAACGTGAAGCAGTCCGATCTCCTGGTTTCCGCCTATTATTATGAACGCTATTCCGCACAGATCAATGAAGCCGAAAAACTGCTGGACGACCTGAAACAAAAGGATTCATCCCACGCAAAGGAACTCCAGGAATTAAAAGCGGCCCTTGACCGGATCAAAAATGACCGGTCAGCCAAGGACCAGGTTATTGCGGAAAAAAAATCGGCAAAATTAAGCGCCGAAAAATCCATTGACCAACTGAAAAATGATCTCAAACATTTGCGGGATGAAGAAAAACGTCTGGATGCGGAAATTATCGGGCTGGATGCCGCCATTCAGAGCCTGGAAACCAAAAATAACCAGTTAAACGATGAAATCGCGGAAGAAACCGAAAAACGGGGGAGGCTGGCCGCTGACATCGAAGACGCCAAAATTTCCCTGGGCGAAAATACGCTTGCTTCCGGGGATATCCGAACCCAGCTTGACGGGCTTCAGGTCATGCAGGATGATTTAAAAAAACAGCTCATGGGGCACATGACCCAAAAGGCCAAATACCAGAATATTTTTAAAAACGCCCAGTCCACCAAGGAGAACCTTCGTCAGCGGCTTCAGCATCTTGAAAAAGACGCGGATGCGCTTTCCATAAAAATTTCGGCCCTTGAAAAAAACGCGCTTGATGCCGGAGAAACGTTGGCGGCTCGTCATGAAACCCTGGAAAGCGTCCGGCGGCGCATCTCGGAAAAAAAGGAAACCCTGGAAGACCAGACCGCTTTGCTGGGACAGCAGATTAAAGCCGTGCAGGCGCTGTCCAACGACCGCAACCGGGTTAAGTCCGAATTTGCGGCCTTAAAGAAAATGAGCGATAATTTTGAATGGTATAAAGAGGGCGTGAAAGCCATCATGACCCGAACAACCGCCCCCAGCGGACCGGTGGAAACTGATACGGGCGGCATCCATGGCATCACGGCGGACATGATTGAACCCGGTCCGGGATTTGAACTATCCCTGGAGGCCGCCCTGGGGGAATCCCTTCAGTATATCCTGGTCCGGGACCAGGAAACCGGCATCGCATCCATCAATTATCTCCGGGAAACCAACAGCGGCCGCGGCGGCTTTATTCCCGTATCCGCAACCATTGAATCCGGCGCACAGGCGGATGCCGGGGTGATGGACAATGCCCTGCTGGTTCATCACGTGTCCGCCAAACCCGGCTTTGAACGCACTTGCGCGGATCTGCTGCGGGATATCGCGGTGGCGGAAGATTTTGACAGCGCGCTTACGATATGCGCCACGCCTCACCCGTACCGGAAAATCGTTACCCGGCAAGGCGACATTATTAATGCAAACGGCATCATGGTGGGTGGCAGTGCGGAAAAACTGTCCGGCATCTTTGAAAAAAAACGGGTCTTAAAGCAGTTGGAAAGCGACCTGTGCCGCCTTGACGAATCTCTGGATACCGGCCGCAAGGCACAGACAGCCCTGGAATCCGCAGTCAAAGGGCTGGATAGCGACATCCAGAAACTCACGGTTCAAAAGAATCTGGTGGAAAAAGAAATTCAGGAAGCGGAAAAAGCCCAATACCAGGTCAGCGAAACCCTGAAACATACTCGGAATCACCATGGAATCATCACGTTGGAACGGGAAAAGCTCCTGGGTGAAAAATCCGATATCGAGGATGAAATCACCACTCACGACCGGGTGTTAAATGAGATCACAAAAAGTGAATCGGCCACGGAAGAAGAAATCAATGCCATTTCCCAAAAGGTTGTATCCCTCTCCGTCCAGATGACCGAGTTTAACCGAAGGGAAATGGATATGAAACTGGCTTTGACCCGGCTCCAGGCGGAATATGACAATGCCCACAAAACATTGAACCGCCTGCGTCAGTTCCAGATGGATGGCTCCCGGCAGGTGGAAGGCATCAAGAATGACATCCATGTGAAAACCCAGAAAAAACAGGCCGCAGGAGAGGCGGTGAAAGTTCGGGAAGCCGATCTTTCCATCAATATGGGCCAATTGAACCAGCTCAACCTCGCGCTTTCGGATGTGGATGCGGATTACCGGCAGATTGTGGACGAAATCACCAGAACAGACCATCACATTTCTGATGCGAAGACCGCCATTGAAATGCTGCGCCAGAAAACCCATGAACTAGAACTGGAACTTTCCGGCCTTAAAATCAAACGTGAAAATGGCGTCAGCCGGTTTCTGGAACGCTATTCCCAGTCCTTTCCGGAAGCTGTCGCAAACGTCCGGGACACGGTTCTGGCCCCGGAGTTTTCCATTGAAAAAGCCGAGGCCGCGCTGGCGGCTTTCCGGAAAAAAATGGAACGTATCGGCGAAGTCAATCTCGGCGCCATTGACGCCTATGAAACGGAAAAAACCCGGTATGAATTTCTGGTAAAGCAGCGGGATGATCTGGTGGCGGCCATTGAAGATTTGCAAAGGGTAATCAAAAAAATCAACCACATCACCCAGAACCTGTTTCTGGAAATGTTTAATCAAATCAACGATCAGTTCAAGGCCATGTTTCCGAGACTGTTCGCCGGCGGGTCCGCGTGGCTGGAACTGACCCAGCCCAATAACCCGCTTGAAACCGGCGTGGAGCTGATGATCCATCCGCCCGGCAAAAAAGTCACCCGCCTGAGCCTGCTCTCCGGCGGGGAAAAGGCGCTTTCGGCCATCGCGTTCATCTTCTCCATTTTTCTCATCAACCCGTCGTCCTATTGCCTTCTGGATGAAATCGACGCGCCGTTAGATGAAGCAAATACTTACCGGTTTAATGAATTGCTGCGGATTATCGGCGAAAAATCCCAGATCATCATGATCTCCCACAACAAAAAAAGCATGGAATTTTCAGACATGCTCTTCGGGGTCACCATGGTTGAGAGCGGCGTTTCCAAACTGGTTTCCGTTGACATTGAAAAACTGGCCAAAAAAGATGAATCGCAGAAATAAAGTATACGGCACAGGAGGGGCATCATGCTGAAAGGAAGATCGGTTCTCATCACCGGCAGCACGAGCGGCATTGGCAAAGGTCTGGCCGAGGCTTTCGCGGGTGCGGGCTGCAATATCATGATTAACGGATTCGGCGATGCGGAAGAAATAAACGCTTTTGTAAAAGAGATGAAAGCAAAACATCATATCAGTATATTCTATTCATCGGCGGACATGGGAAAACCGGTCCAGATTAAAAAAATGGTCAAGGAAGCCCATGACGTATTCGGCGGGGTGGATATTCTCATCAATAACGCCGGGATTCAGCATGTTGCGCCCATTGATGAGTTCCCTCCGGAAAAATGGGATGCCATCATCCGTATTAACCTTTCATCCGCCTTCCATACCATCCGCTCGGTCCTTCCGGAAATGAAAGCAAAACAATGGGGCCGGATCATCAATATCGCATCCGCCCACGGCCTGGTGGCGTCCCCGTTTAAATCCGCTTATGTCGCGGCCAAACACGGACTGGTCGGACTGACCAAAACCGTGGCCTTGGAGGTCGCCGAACAGGGAATAACCTGCAACGCCATTTGCCCCGGTTATGTCAAAACTTCTCTGGTGGAGAACCAGATCGCCGATCAGGCCAAAACCAGGAACATGACCCCGGATGACGTGATTCGGGATGTCATTCTGGCGGCCCAGCCCACCAAAAAATTTGTCACATTCGAAGAATTAAATGCCCTGGCGCTGTTTCTGGCTGATGAAAAAGCGGCGTCAATCAATGGCGCGGCCCTGTCCATTGACGGGGGATGGACGGCGCGATGATGCGAAATACCAAAGTTGTTTTATGTTTGTGGGTGCTTATCGTTGCATCAACCTCAATGGCGGCAGGCGAGGAAGACACCCACCGGCTGTATGCCCAATTGCTGTCAACATACGTCCATGACGGCCTCGTCGATTATCAGGGATTAAAAGCCAATGAAAAAAAACTGGATGCGTATCTGGACATTCTGGCCGGCCTTGACCCGGAAAAACTTTCCCCGGACAACCAATTCGCCTTTTACGTGAACGCCTACAATGCCTGGACCATCAAACTGATTTTAACGGGATATCCCGGCGTCAAATCCATCAAGGACATGGGCACATGGTTTGCCAGTCCCTGGAAGAAAAAAATCTGCCGGATCAATGGAAAACTGTTGACGCTGGATGATATTGAACACAATATTCTCCGTCCCCGATTTAAAGACCCGAGGGTCCATTTTGCCGTTAACTGCGCGTCCAAGGGATGCCCCAGACTGCTTTCCGAACCTTACCAGGGTTCCATTTTAAACCGCCAGCTTGATGACGCAGCCAGGGGATTTATCAATGATCCGGAAAAAAATTATCTTAGGGACTGTTCAAAAATAATATAGACTTTTCATTCCATTTCTGGCATGATGCTGGGCATGGAAAAAATCGACCGAATGCGCATTCGACATCAATCTATA
>Ga0209467_1002980_pt1 | contig 11476 bp, 9 predicted proteins | sample Higcelwee11metaG_FD_187175 | JGI IMG/M metagenome (GOLD analysis project Ga0209467, IMG submission 187175) | Freshwater pond sediment microbial communities from the University of Edinburgh, under environmental carbon perturbations - High... | ecosystem: Environmental > Aquatic > Freshwater > Pond...
CCTTTATCTCGCCGTGGATCAAAAAGATCTCCCTGGTTCCGTCTTTTAAGTGGTCGAGCCATTCCATGATCTGGCTTTGCCCGGCGTGCGAGGAAAAGCCGCCGATGGTATAGATTTTGGCGGCCACGGCCACCTCCTCGCCCAGGATGCGGATAAACGGCGCGCCGTCCACGATGCGCCGCCCAGGCGTCCCCATGGCCTGATAGCCCACGAACACGATGCTGGCCCCGGGCCGCCACAGGTTGTGGCGCAGGTGGTGCTTGATGCGTCCGGCGTTGCACATGCCGCTGGCGGAGATGACCACGGCCGGGCCGTCCAGATCGTTGATGGCCCGGGATTGGTCCGTGCTCTGGGTGAAACGCAGATTGGGCAGGGCCAGGGGATCCTCCCCCTGGTCGAGGAAGGCCCGGGTCTGGTCGTCCAGATATTCGGGGTGGCGGCGAAAGATCTCCGTGGCCTTGATGGCCAGGGGGCTGTCCACGAAAACCGGCATGTCCTCGGGAAGCTTTCCCTCCTTGCGCAGGAGATGCAGGCAGAAGATGATCTCCTGGGTGCGCTCCACGGCAAAGGCCGGGATGATGACCTTCTCCCGCAGGCCGTAGCTGCGGGCGATGGCCTCGGCCAGCTCGGCCCGGCTCTGGGTCTCGTTTTTATGGTTGCGGTCGCCGTAGGTGCCTTCCACAAACAGGTAGTCGGCGTGGGCCACGGTGCTCGGGTCGTTGACCAGAAGCTGGTTGGGGCGTCCCAGATCCCCGGAAAAGACCAGCTTGGTCTGCGTGCCGTTTTCCTTGATCCACAGTTCCACGAAGGCCGACCCGAGGATGTGCCCGGCGTCGCTGAAGCGGGCCGTGATCCCCTGGGCCGGGGAAAAATCCTGTCCGTAGGGCACGGGTTTTAAAAGCGGCATCACGGCCCGGGCGTCAGCCATGGTGTACAGGGGCTCGGCCCGTTTGCCGCCCCGGCGGCGGCTGGTGCGATTTTTCCACTCGGCCTCGGATTCCTGGATGTGGGCGCTGTCGGCCAGCATGATCTCCAGCAGGTCGCGGGTGGGCGGGGTGACGTAGATGGGGCCGGAAAACCCGGTCTTGACCATGCGCGGCAAGAGCCCGGAATGGTCCATATGGGCGTGGGTGATGATGAAAAAATCCATCTGCGCAGGATGGTAGACGGAGGTGTCCAGGTTGCGCCGCTCAATGGCCTCGTTGCCCTGATGCAGGCCGCAGTCTATGGCGAAACGGCTGCCCGCCGCCTCAAGGGCGTGACAGGAACCGGTGACGGTTCCGGCGGCGCCCAAAAATCTGATCTTCATTCCCGCTCCTTTGGGCCGCCGGGCATCCCCCCGGCGACTTGAAATGCATCCGCAATACAGGCACTATGCGCGGACGCTCGGCCCTGGCGATCCTCTTTTATCCCAGGCGGCTTGAAATGAAAAGCCGCCGTCGCAACGCCGCGCCGCCCCCCGACAAGGAGAACGCATGAACGGTTCCCGGCAGTATCTCATCGACGACCTGTCCATGAAGGAGTCCTGGCGGCTCTTTAAAATCATGGCCGAACTCGTGGACGGATTCGACTCGTTAAGCGACATCGGCCCGGCCGTCTCCATCTTCGGCTCGGCCCGCATGACCCCCGAGGAGCCCCTGTACCAGCTGACGGAAAAGCTGGCCGGGCTTTTGGCCAAGACCGGATACACGGTCATCACCGGGGGCGGCCCGGGACTCATGGAGGCCGCCAACAAGGGGGCGGCTGCGGCCGGAGGCACCTCCGTGGGCCTGCACATCCACCTGCCCTTCGAACAAAAATACAACCAGTTCCTCAACCTGCGCTGCGACTTCCGCTACTTTTTCGTGCGCAAGGTGATGTTCGTGAAATACGCCATGGCCTATGTGGCCATGCCCGGCGGCTTCGGCACCCTGGACGAACTCTTCGAGGCCCTGGTGCTCATCCAGACCCACCGCATCAAGCCCTTCCCCATCATCCTCATGGGCTCGGACTACTGGGGCGGGCTCGTGGACTGGCTCAAAAAAGAGGTCATCACCCGCAAGTTCCTTGGCGTCGACGACCTGGACATGTTCCGCGTCTACGACACCCCCGAAGAGGTGGTGGCTTTCATCAAGCGCCACGTCATCATCTGAGGTCCACGATGGAGACGCACCTGCGCATCCGGGACGCCGATCCCGGATCGACCCTGGGCATCGTCCGGGAGCTTTTCCGGGAATACGCCGCCGCGTTGGGGTTTGGACTGGAATTTCAAGACTTCGAGGCGGAACTGGCCGGGTTGCCGGGGCCCTATGCCCCGCCCGGCGGCTGTCTGCTTGTGGCCGAGGCCGGGGACGGCCCGGTGCGCTTCGGGGGCTGCGTGGCCCTGCGCGATCTGGGCTGCGGGGTGTGCGAGATGAAACGACTGTATGTGCGGCCCTGGTTCCGGGGCCAGGGGTTGGGGCGTCGGCTGGCCGAGACGGTCATCGCCCGGGCCAAAAACATGGACTACGCCCGCATGCGCCTGGACACCATCGCCACCATGGCCCAGGCCAACGGCCTGTACCAAAGCCTGGGGTTTTCCCCCATCCCGGCCTACTGCCCAAATCCCATCCCGGGGGCCCTGTTTTACGAACTGCGTCTGACGCCCGCCGCCGCCTGAGGGCCGGGAACGTCCCCAAACGCCTCCGCAGGGTCGTCTGGCGCCCCCAATCCCGACAACAGACCGCTGACCTTCCTGGCCTTGGTGATCCCGAAGCCGGGAAGCGCCGCCAGGTCTTCCAGACTGGCCCGGCGCATGGCCGCGACCGACCCGAAATGCGTAAACAACAGTTTCGCGGTCTTGGGGCCGACTCCGGGCAGGCTCGCCACCTCGCTTTTCAGGGCCGTGTTTTTGCGCGCCCGGCGCTGCCCGCCCAGGCTGAAGGCATGGGCCGCATCGCGCAGGCGTTGCAGAAACAGCAATTCCGGGCTGCCTGGGGCCATGTTCACGGGATTTTTGCGGCCCGGCAAAAACACCCGGTCTTCCATGTCTGCGGCGCTGCGGCCGGACTTGGCGATGGAGGCCAGGGGGAAAAGCCCGGCCTGCCCGGCCTCCTCCATGGCCCGTTCCACGGCGCGGATCTGGCCCTTGCCGCCGTCGATGAGCAGCAGATCGGGAAACGGCGCGCCCGAGGCCAGACGCCTGGGCACGAAACTGGCCAGGGAAAGGTAGTCGTCCGAGGAGCCCTGAAGCTCCGGAAAGGCGTAGAGGCGGTAATCGGATTTCTTGGCTCGGCCGTCCTCGAAGACCACGCACCCCACCCGGACATCCGCGCCGCCCAGATGAGAAACGTCCACGGTCTCGATGCGCCGGGGGGATTCCGCCAGATGCAGGGCCTTGGCCAGCCGGGCGGACATGGCCGCGAAATCCGCCTCCCGGCCCCGTTCGGCAAAGGCCCGGGCCGCGTTGACCTCGGCCAGCTCCATGAGCTTGCGTTCGTTTTTGCCGCGCGGCCCGGCCAGCCTGACCGGCCCGCCGCGCAGGTCGGCCAGGGTCTCGGCCACCAGCTCCCAGCCGCCGTCGCCGTCCTCGACGGGCATGGCGGAGGCGGAAACGGCCGCCTCGGGCAAAAGGATGCGCGGCGGCACATAGCTCTCGGCGCGGTAAAACTGTCCCAAAACGCCCCGCACGGCCTCGGCCGCATCGGCCGGGTCCAGGTTCGGCCAGTAGAAATCCCGCTTGTCCAAAAGCCGCCCCTGGCGCACGAAAAGGATGCTGGCCCCCAGCCCCCGGGGGGCCTCCTCCCCGGGCTCGAAACCGTCTTGGGCCTGGGCGCGGCCGCCGCCCGGCCCGGCGGACAGGCCCAGCACGTCCAGATCCACCGGGTCCGGCAACACCGCCGCCTGCCCCTCCACGGTCTTTTTCACCGCCCGGATGAGGTCGCGCAGCTTGGCCGCCCGCTCGAAATCCAGATTCTCCGAGGCCATGAGCATCTCCCGCTCCAGCCCCCGCAAAAGTTCGCCCGAGCGGCCGGACAAGAAGGCCTCCACCCGGCGCACCAGCTCCATATATTCGTCCCGGGGCACCTCGTTGACGCACGGGGCCAGACACTGGCCGATGTGCTGGAACAGGCACGGCCTGACCCGGTTGGACAGAGCCCGGTCGGAACACTTGCGCAAGGGGAAGGCCCGGCCGATCTCCTTCCAGGTGCGCCGGGCGGCGGCGGCCGAGGTGAAGGGGCCGAAATAGGCGCTCCCGTCGCGCTCCACCTTGCGGGTGAACGTCAGGCGCGGATAGGCGGCGTTTTTGTCGAGCTTGAAAAGGATGTACTGCTTGTCGTCCTTTAAGACCACGTTGTAGCGCGGCCGGTGCTTCTTGATCAGGCTCGATTCGAGCAAAAGGGCCTCTTTCTCCGTGGCCGTCAAAAGCACATCCACCGCCGCGATGCGGGCCACCAGGGCCCTGGTCTTGGGGGTGTGGCCGGAATCGGCCCGGAAATAGGAGGAAAGCCTGGAACGCAGGCTTTTGGCCTTGCCCACATAGAGGATTTTCCCCTGCGCCCCCTTCATGAGGTAGACGCCCGGGGAGGCGGGAAAATCCGTGGGCTGGAAGTGAAAGGGCCGGGAGCTCATGGCCTTGGGCCGCGACTCCGGGAGGGCCTCACAACTGGTTGACGATGAGTTTTTTCCACAGGGAGTAGGCGTTCCGGGTGAGGTGGATGCCGTCTTCGGTGAAGTTGGGGCCGAGCTTGCCGTCGTCGGCCACAAATGCCGGATAAAGATCCAGATATCTCACGAACGAGTTGAATTTTTTACACATATCCGCCAACTTCCGGTTGACGGCCACGATGTCGTCGTTGTTGATGCGGGCCACCCGGGTGGGCAGGATGCTCTGCACGTAGATCTTGGTGTAGGGGGAGACTTCCTGCACGCGACGGATCATCTTTTCATAGTTCTCCACAATGCGCTGCCCGGCCCCGATTTCGTTGACCCCGATCATGAGGAACATCTTCTGGGGCTTGCGCTGGGCGATGGGCTCGATGCGCCCGAGCACGTCGGCGCTGGTGGAGCTGTCGATGCCCTGGACGTAGACGCGCTCCTGGCCATCGAAGATTTTGTAATAGTCAAAGCCCCTGGTGAGGCTGTCCCCGCAAAAAACGATCTGGAGGGACAAAAGGAGGGGTACGACGGGATTCATCCGGCAGCGGCTCCCTGGGATCGTGTGGTGGAATGCATGGTCGTGGCGAATCCGGTCGGCCGGGTGGAGACTCCAGGGCCGGCTCCGGATTGGCCCGTGGAACATGCGTACGTCATGACAACAGCGTCAGTGATGGAAGTATAGGTCGCCACGGCGGGCTGGTCAAGCCTGGGCCCCGGCAGATTTCATGCGAAGGGCGGCCCAGACGGGAAGAGCTGCCCTGGTCGTGAAAAAGGCGGCGGCTACTTCTGGACCTTTTCCCAGTCCTTCATGAAGGTCTCAAGCCCCTTGTCCGTCAGGGGATGCCGCGACAGCTCCCGGATGACCGCAAACGGAATGGTGGCCACGTCCGCGCCGCACAGGGCGGCCTCCAGCACATGCAGGGGATGCCGCACGCTGGCCACCAGCACCTGGGCGCTGAAATCGTAATTTTTGAAGATGGCCACGATCTGCTCCACCACCTCCATGCCGTTTTGCGACAGGGCGTCCAGGCGGCCCACGAAGGGGCTGACGTATGTGGCCCCGGCCTTGGCCGCCAAAAGCGCCTGCAGGGGATGGAAGACCAGGGTGACGTTGGTGTCGATGGCCTGGGAGGTCAGTTCCTTCACCGCCGCCAGGCCTTCGAGGGTCATGGGGATCTTGACCACCACGTTGGGGCCGATCTTCACCAGTTCGTTGGCCTCGGCGATCATCTCGGCCGTGGTCTGGCCGATGACCTCCAGGCTCACGGGACCGGGCGTCTCCCGGCAGATTTTTTCGGCCAGGGTGCGCCAGTCCCCGGACTCCCGGGAAAAAAGCGTCGGATTGGTGGTCACCCCGTCGATGAGCCCATAGGCCCGGGCCTGGCGGATCTCGTCCAGGTTGGCGGTATCGAGGAAAAATTTCATGGCATGTCCTTCACGGTTTCGGAGAGGGGCGTCAGGCGTCCTTTTTGGCGTCCCCGGCCTCGGACCCGACGGCCGCCGTGTCCCCCTGCAACATCTTCACGTATTTTTCCCGGCATTCGTAGCTGCAAAAATAATGCACCTTGTCGCCCTCGCGCACCCGGATGTCGCCATCCTTGGAGACAAAGGCCCCGCACATGGGGTCTTTGACCATTTCCCCGGTGACCAGCAGGCTTTCCTTGTCCTCTTTTTCCTGGGCTTTCTTGCGCTTCTTGTCTCCCGTGAAAAGCTTCCACAGGATGAATCCGGCCAGGATGAGGATGAGCCATCTATACATAACGCCTTCCTTTTTGTTTCAAAAAAAGACCTCTCACGGACCCTGGAATATGCTATTCCCCTCGATTTTGAAAGGGATTTTCGTAAGCGCCGCGCCAAGCCCCTCCCCGTCCGGAAAGACCAGGCCCGGCGCAATGTCGTACAGGGGAACCAGCACGAAGGCCCGTTGGCGCAGGCGCGGATGGGGCAGGGTCAAAAAGGGGGTATCACGAAGCGCGGTCCCGAAAAGCAGCAGATCCAGATCGATGGGCCGGGGGCCGAACCGCTCCCGGATGCCTTCCGGGGGACGGCCCATGGCCGCCTCCACGTCCTGAAGCGCGCAAAGGAGCGATTCCGGGGTCCAGGCGGGACCAAGGTCCAGGGCCGCCACCCGGTTGTGGAACCAGGGCTGGTCGGCCTTGTCCTGGGGCTCGGTGACATAGCACGGGGAAACCGCCGCGACACGCAGGCCGGGCAGCTCCCCCAATCGGCGAAGGGCCTCGTCCAGGGCGGCCCGGGCTTCGCCCAGGTTGGCCCCCAGCCCCACATAGGCGGTGGTTACAGGCTGGCGATCCGTGACAGGGCCTCCTCAAGGCGCTCTTTGCCCACCGTCAGGGCGATGCGGAAAAAGCCTTCGCCGGGCGCGCCGAAGCCGTTGCCCGGAGTGACCACCACGCCGGTCTTTTTGAGCACCCGGGACACGAACCCGGCCGAGGTCTCGCCCGCCGGGACGCGGCACCACAGGTAGAAGGAGGCGTCGGGGGTGCGGCAGTCAAGCCCCATCCGGCGCAGGGCGGGCACGGCCAGATCGCGGCGTTCCTTATAGATGGCCCGGAACGAGGCGGCATACGGTTCGCCCTGGGTCAGGGCCGCCACCCCGGCCTCCTGCACGGCCTGGAAGATGCCCGAGTCCACGTTTTCCTTGATTTTTCCCAGGCCTTTGACCAGACTTTCGTTGCCAACAGCCATGCCGATGCGCCAGCCGGTCATGTTGTAGGTCTTGGACAGGCTGTGGAACTCGATGGCCACGTCCTTGGCCCCGGGAATCTCGAAGATGGACAGGGGCTTTTTGGCCGCGTCGAAGTACATCTCGGTGTAGGCGGCGTCGGAAACCAGGATGGTCCCGGTGTCCCTGGCCTTTTTCACCAGCTTCTCGTAGAATTCGCGGGGAGCCGTGGCCCCGGTGGGGTTATTGGGGTAGTTGACGAAGATGACCTTGGCCCGGTCCCACTGCGCGTCGGAGACGGCGTCCAGGTCCGGCAAAAAGTCGTTGTCCGGGGTCAGGGGCAGAATCAGCGACTCCCCCCCGGCAAATCCCGTGGCCACCGGATAGACCGGATAGTTGGGCGAGGCGATAAGCGCCAGATCCCCGGGATCGATGAAGGCCAGGGGAAAATGGGCGATGCCCTCCTTGGACCCGATGAGGCTCACCACCTCGTTGTCCGGGTCCAGGTCCACGCCGAAACGGGTCTTGTACCAGTCGGCCACGGCCTTGCGGAAGGACAAAAGCCCCGTATACGAGGGATATTGATGGTTTTCCGGCTTTTTGGCCGAGGCGTGCAAGGCCTCGATGATGAACTCCGGGGTGGGCAGATCCGGATCGCCGATGCCCAGGGAGATGATGTCCATGCCCTGGCTTTTCACTTCCGCCTTGAGCCGGTCGATTTCAGCGAAAAGATATGGGGGAAGTTTGGCCACGCGGTCGGCGAGTCGAAACTGGGTCATGCGGTCGCTCCTTTCCAGCGGGATGTCGCGCCCGGTTGCCGGAAAAACAAACAGCCAGCGGCGCGGTGTGGGTTCATAAAAAGAGGTGGCGTCCCGTGTCAATGAAAAGGCGGCCCGGGCCGCCCGGCCCTCCCCCGCCGCACCGTGCGGACGCCCCCGTCGTCCATCCCATGGTGGACCGCTACATGGAGCATCTCCTGGTCGTGAAGGGCCTTTCCGAAAACAGCCTGTCCGCCTATTCCCTGGACCTGGAATTTTTCCAGCGGTTTATGACCGAACGCGGCGGCGACATCGAGGCCGTCACCGACGAGACGATCTTCCTCTATCTCTTGCATCTGCGGCAACGCGGCCTGTCCAGCCGGTCCATGGCCCGGAGTCTCTCGGCCATGCGCGGATTTTTCGCCTTCGCCGTGGACGAGGGCCTGCTTTCCGAGAGCCCGGCCGCCCTGGTGGAGAGCCCCAAGCTGCCGCGCATGCTGCCCGACGTGTTGACTACGGACGAGGTGGCCGGGCTTTTGGCCGCGCCGGACGCGGACACCCCCCTGGGATTTCGAGACAAGGCCATGCTGGAGCTGCTCTATGCCGCCGGGCTGCGGGTCTCGGAACTGGTGACCCTGACGCCGCTTGATTTCGACGCCCAGACCGGGCTTTTAAAAATCTTCGGCAAGGGCTCCAAGGAACGCCTGGTGCCCATCCACTATCTGGCCCAGGACATCTGCATCCGCTACCTGCAAAGCGTGCGCGGGGCCTTCAAGCCCGTGGAGCACTTTTTTTTCCTCAACCGCTCGGGCAAGGGCCTGACCCGCCAGGGGGTCTGGAAGCTCATCAAACGCTACGCCCTCCAGGCGGGCATCACCAAGGACATCAGCCCCCACAGCCTGCGCCACTCCTTCGCCACCCACCTCCTGGAAGGCGGCGCGGACCTGCGCACCGTGCAGATCCTGCTTGGCCACGCGGACATCAGCGCCACTGAAATCTATACCCATGTCCAGTCCAAGCGGCTGCTGGCGGTCCACGAGGCCTACCATCCCCGCTCCCGGCTGGGCGGAAAAAAATGAACGCCACTCCCGAAAAAAACATGCCCCAGGACATCCCGGCGCCCACCGTCGTCATCACCGGCCACACCAACGCCGACTTCGACTGTCTGGCGGCCATCGTCGCCGCCGGCAAGCTCTATCCCGGCGCAACGCTCATTTTTCCCGGCAGCCAGGAAAAAAACCTGCGCCACTTTTTCATCCAAAGCGCCACCTATCTGTATAATTTTAAAAATTTCAAGGATATCGACACCAGCCGGACGACCACCCTGGTCATGGTGGACACCCGCCAGAAAAACCGCGTGCCCCATGTGGCCCCGCTTTTCGACAACCCGGACCTCGTCATCCACTGCTACGACCACCACCCCGACTCCGACGACGACGTGGTCCCGGCCGTCTCCCTGGTCAAGCCCTGGGGCTCCACGGCGGGCATCCTGGTCAAGGAGATCCGCGACCGGGGCCTGACCGTAACCCCGGACGAGGCCACCATCATGGGCCTTGGCATCTATGAGGACACGGGCTCGTTCACCTTCAACTCCACCACCGAGCACGACCTGGCGGCCGCCGCCTGGCTGCGGGCCTCGGGCATGGACGTCAACGTCATCGCCGACCTCATGACCCGCGAGCTCAGCAGCGAACAAATCACCATCATGAGCGGGCTCATCGAATCCGCCGCCACCCACGACATCAACGGCGTGGAGGTGGTGGTGGCCGAGGCATACTGCGAACGCTACGTGGGGGACTTTGCGCTTTTGGTCCACAAGTTCCTGGACATGGAGAACATCCGGGTGCTCTTCGCCCTGGGAATGATGAACGACCGGGTGCATCTGGTGGCCCGCTCCCGCAGCCCGGACGTGGACGTGGGCCGCATCTGCGCCTCGCTTGGCGGCGGCGGCCACGCCTATGCGGCCTCGGCCGCAATCAAGAACAAGACCATGACCCAGGTCAAGGAGGAGCTCTTCGCCTTGCTCTATTCCCAGATCAATCCCCAGATACGCATCCGCCAGCTCATGAGCCGACCGGCCATCAGCGTGGCCGAGAACGAGCGCATCGCCCAGGCCTCCGAGATCATGACCCGCTACGGATTGAAAGCCCTGCCCGTGGTCAGGCCGGGCACAAAGACCTGCGTGGGCGTCCTGGAGCACGACATCATGGACAAGGCCGTCAAGCACGGGTTGGGCGAATTCACCGTGGACGAATACATGATCCGCGACCCGGCCACCGTGTCTCCGGACACGGACCTCTATCCGCTCATGGAGATCATCCTGGGGAAACGCCAGCGGTTGGCCCCTGTGGTGGAAAACGGGGAGCTGGTGGGCGTGGTCACCCGCACGGATTTGGTCAACACCCTGGTCCAGGAACCGGCCCGCATCCCGGAGTCGCTTTTGCCCGAGCGCAAGCGGGAGCGAAACATCGCGGCGCTTTTACGCGAAAGGCTGCCCAAGGAGATCTTTTCCCTGCTTACGGACATCGGCGAACTCGGCCGGGACAGGGGAGTGGCCGTCTATGTGGTGGGCGGATTCGTGCGCGACCTGCTCCTGCACCAGCCCAATTTCGATGTGGACCTGGTGGTCGAGGGCGACGGCATCGCCTTTGCCGAGGCCATGGCCAAGGCGTTGCACGGCCGGGCCAAGTCCCATCCCAAATTCAAGACCGCCGTGGTGGTCCTGGCTGACGGCAAGCGGATCGACGTGGCCACGGCCCGCCTGGAATATTATGAATATCCGGCCGCCCTGCCCACGGTGGAGCTGTCGTCCATCAAAATGGACCTCTACCGTCGCGACTTCACCATCAACGCCCTGGCCGTACACCTCAATCCCGAACGCTTCGGCGAACTGGCGGATTTTTTCGGGGCCCAGCGCGACATCAAGGACCGCGTGGTGCGCGTGCTGCACTCCCTAAGCTTCGTGGAAGACCCCACCCGCATCCTGCGGGCCATCCGCTTCAGCGAACGCTACGGATTCCGCATCGGCGCCCAGACCGAACGGCTCATCAAAAACGCCCTGCAACACAATTTCTTCCACAAGCTCTCCGGCGCTCGCCTGTTCCACGAGATCAGCCTCATCCTCGGGGAAGAAAACCCCCTGTCCTGCCTGCGCCGCATGCAGCAATACAAACTCCTGTCGGCCATCCACCCCCTGCTGGCCCTGGACACGGCCAAGGAAACCCTGCTGACGGCCACAGACAACGTCATCAAGTGGTACCGGCTGCTGTACATGGAACAGGCCCCACGGATCTGGCTGGTCTTTTTCCTGGGCCTGTGCTCGGGACTCGACGACGAGCAGTTCGCCACCATCGCCAATCGCCTGGGGTTCACCAAAAAAATGGTGGCGGAACTCGGCAGCCTGCGCCACGCCGTGCGA
>Ga0209467_1002982_pt1 | contig 11461 bp, 12 predicted proteins | sample Higcelwee11metaG_FD_187175 | JGI IMG/M metagenome (GOLD analysis project Ga0209467, IMG submission 187175) | Freshwater pond sediment microbial communities from the University of Edinburgh, under environmental carbon perturbations - High... | ecosystem: Environmental > Aquatic > Freshwater >...
GAGCACGGCCTCGGACTCCAGGCTGTGCATGATGAGATTGTGTTCAGGAACATGCTTGGTCAACAGGGCATAGGCTTCATCACGGGTCAGCATGCACGTCACTCCTCTTGCTTGAATGTCAGGACTGGTGCGAATCGGCGGCGAATTCGCGGCGCACCAGCAAGGCCGTTTCTTCGAGCCAGGCGGCGCGCTCTGCTGGCGTGCTGGTGCAGACCACGCCGAACATGCGGCGGGTCACCTTGCGCACCCCGCAAAAAGACAGGATGCAGTCGCGCCAGAGCCGTTCCAGCGGGTCGCCGAAAACCTCATGCTCCCGTTTGGCCGGGGTGTTGGAGGTGTTCAGCACCAGCGCGTTGATGGGCTTGAGCAATCCCACGGGCACGCCTTCGCCATTGTCGCCGGAGTTGAACTCATAGGCCACGCCCGGGCGCAGCACGCGGTCCACCCAGCCTTTGAGCATGGCAGGCGGCTGGCCCCACCAGTTCGGATGCACTATGATCAGTCCGTCGGCTTCCTTGATTTCCGCGCAATGCTGCGCGACCAGCGGCGGCAGATTCACATGGCGGAGGGTTTCGGCCGCTGGCAGCACCGGATCGAATCCTTCGGCATGAAGATCGTGGAAGCGCACCGTGCGGCCCATGGCCACAAGCTCACGCGCGGCGATCTGCGCCAGGGCATGGTTCAGGCTGTTGGGGTCCGGGTGCCCGAGGATGATGGAAATGTGCACGGGATTGCTCCTTTCGCCAGGTGGTGATTATCGGGCCACGGACCCAGGCTGCCGGTGCGCGTGCAGCCAGCAATGGACAGCGCGCCCCGGGCTTGGCGCAAAGGCGGGCGGAAATTCGCTGCGGCAGATGTCCATGACCTGCGGGCAGCGCGGGTTGAAAGGACAGCCCGGGGGCGGATTGAGCGGGCTGGGCGGTTCGCCCGCAAGCTGTTCGCGTTGGCGGGTGCGGCCGGGGTCGGGCACGGGCACGGCGGAGAGCAGGGCGCGCGCGTACGGGTGCAGCGGCGCTTCAATGAGCGCAAGTGCCGGGCCGGTTTCCACCACGCGGCCCAGGTACATCACCGCGATGCGGTCGCACACCTGGCCCACCACGGCCAGGTCGTGGGAGATGAAGAGGTAGGTGAGGCCCAGGCGCTCGCGCAGGTCTTGCAGCAAGAGCAGCACCTGCGCCTGGACGGAGACATCCAGCGCGCTCACGGGCTCGTCGCAGACAACGAGCGCCGGACGCAGCGCCAGGGCGCGCGCCACGGCCACGCGCTGGCGCTGGCCGCCGGAAAGCTGGTGCGGGTAGCGGCCGGCCATTTCCTCGGGCAGGCCCACCAGGCGCAGCAGGTCGAGGGTTTTGGCCTTGCGCTCGGCGGCGCGCCCCACCTTGTGGATGTCCAGCGGCTCGCAAACGGCCGTGCCCACGCGCATGCGCGGGTTCAGCGAAGAATAAGGGTCCTGGAAGATCATCTGCATCTGCCTGCGCAGATCCTTTTCCGGCCACTGGCCTATCTCGCGTCCCTGGAACAGGATGCGGCCCGTGGCGAGCGGCTCCAGCCCAAGAATGCAGCGCGCCAGGGTCGACTTGCCGCAGCCGCTTTCGCCCACAAGGCCGAGGCTTTCGCCCGCCTGCATGGAGAGGCTCACGCCATCCACGGCGCGCGCAACGCCCCTGGAAAGGCCGAGCAGTCCGCCGGTCACAGCGTAGTGGCGGGAAATGTTCTCCAGTTCCAGCAGGTTTGTCATGCGCCGGCCTCCGTGTGCTGCGCGCCCTCGCACAGCCAGCAGCGGGCGTTGTGTCCTGGTGCGGCCGCAAAGAGCGGCGGGACTGTTTCGCAGCGGGCATGGGCGTGGGGGCAGCGCGGCCGGAACCGGCAGCCCGTGGGCAGATTGAAGATGCCCGGCACCATGCCGGGAATGGGCGACAGGATGCGCCGCACACCCAGCCGCGGCACCGAGGCCAGCAGCCCCTGCGTGTACGGATGCGCTGGCCGGGCGAACAGCTCCGCGACATCCGCTTCTTCCACAAGCTGCCCGGCGTACATGACGGCCACGCGGGCGGCCGTTTCGGCCACGACTCCCAGATCATGGGTGATGAGCAAAATGCCCGATCCCTTGTCTTGTTGCAGGCGGCGCATGAGGTCCAGTATCTGCGCCTGGATGGTGACATCAAGGGCGGTGGTGGGTTCGTCGGCGAAGATCAGGTCCGGGTCGCAGGCCAGCGCCATGGCGATCATCACCCGCTGGCGCATGCCGCCGGAAAGTTCATGCGGGTAGCTCCTGGCGCGCGCGGCCGGGTTCGGGATGCCCACAAGGGAGAGCATCTCCACCGCGCGTTCTGCGGCCTCGGCCTTGGCTGCCCGCTTGTGCAGGCGGTAGCCTTCGGCTATCTGTTCGCCCACGCGGAACACGGGGTTCAGCGAGGTCATGGGCTCCTGAAAGATCATGGCGATGTGGTTGCCGCGCACTTCGCGCAGTTCGGCCTCGTCCATGGCCAGCAGGTCGCGGCCGCGATACAGCGCCTGCCCCGCAACGACGCGGCCCGGTGGATCGGGGATGAGCCCGAGGATGGACAGGGCCAGCACGGTCTTGCCGCAGCCCGATTCCCCGACAACGGCCAGGGTTTCGCCTTGCCGAACATGCAGGCTCACGGTATCCACAGCCCTGGCGATGGCCGAAGAGGCCGGTCCCCCGCCGCCGGATTGGCGGGCGAAGGCCGTTGTAAGGCCCCGGATGTCGAGGATGGGCTCCTGTTCCTGTTGTTGCTTCATGGCGCCGCGCGGGTTTCAGGGTATGTTGTGGAACGAATAGCCAGAGGATAGCGGAAATCATGCCGGATAACAACGAGGCAGGCAGAGTGGAAAGTGCTGCGGGAAAGCGGGTTGCGGTCATCGGCGGCGGGCTGGCCGGGTGCGAGTGCGCCCTGGCCCTTGCCAGGGCCGGGGTAAGCGTCCGGCTCTTTGAAATGCGCCCGGGCAAAAGCTCCCCAGCCCATACCACGGATCAGCTCGCCGAGCTTGTGTGCTCCAATTCCCTGCGCTCCGACGAGCTGACCACGGCCATCGGCATCCTCAAGATGGAGATGCGCGAGCTGGACAGCCTGGTTATGCGCGCGGCCGACGCCACCCGCATTCCCGCGGGCAAGGCCCTCGCCGTGGATCGGGACCGCTTCGCCCAATATATTACGGAAGCCATTGCCGCGGAGCCCGGCATAGAGGTGGTGCGCCACGAGGTGCCTGGCCTGGATGCGCCGGAGTTGGCCGGGTTCGACGCCGTCGTTGTGGCGGCCGGGCCGCTTGCGGCCGAGGCGTTGACCGAAAGCCTGGCCAGGGCCACCGCGCACGAGGGCGGCCAGCGCCTGTACTTTTACGATGCCATCGCGCCCATAGTGAGCCGCGACAGCGTGGACATGGACATAGCCTTCTGGGGCAGCCGCTACCGCCCGGAGGAAGACGACTATCTGAATTGCCCCATGACCGAGGCGCAGTACGATGCGTTTCTTGAAGCGCTCATTGCCGGGGAAAAGGTGGCCCCCCACGAGTTCGAGAAGGCCATCCATTTCGAGGGCTGCCTGCCGGTGGAGGAAATGGCCGAGCGCGGCCGCCTCACGTTGGCCTTCGGCCCGCTCAAGCCCGTGGGACTGCCCAATCCGCGCACCGGAGAGGAGGCCTTTGCCGTGGTGCAGCTGCGCGCGGAGAATCAGGAAAAGACGGCCTTCAACCTCGTGGGCTTCCAGACCAAGCTGAAGTACCCCGAGCAGCAGCGCGTGTTCCGCATGATTCCCGGGCTGGAGAAGGCGGAGTTCCTGCGACTGGGCAGCATCCACCGCAACACCTTTGTGGACGCGCCGGCCGTGCTCACCGGGGAGCTGGAGCTCAAAGGCTGGCCGAGCGTGTATTTGGCCGGCCAGATCACCGGGGTGGAGGGGTATCTTGAGTCCGCGGCCTGCGGGTTGTGGGTTGGGCGCATGCTTTCGGCCAAGCTTGGCGGCCGGGTGCTCACGCCGCCGCCGGTGACCAGCGCCCTGGGCGCGCTTTTGGGCCACCTGCGCACGCCGCCGACAAAGCGCTTCCAGCCGTCCAACGCGCACTTCGGGCTCATGCCCGAGCTGAACCGCCGCGCGGGCAAGAAGATCCGCAAGGAACTGTACGGCCAGCGCGCACGCGAATCCTTCGCCGCCTGGCTGGCGGAGGTCCGGCCGTAAGCCTGCCCTACAGAATGAACGGAATCTGCCTCCAAAGCGCCTCAATGCGCGTCAACTGCGCCTGGCTGGCCCGCAGGTCCACGCTTGTGAAGCTGGACTGCCGGAATTGCAGGCTCTTTATCTGTTTGGCGCCGATGGCCGCAGCCACGCGGTCGAGCACTGCCTGCGGGGTGTCCTGCAGCTTTCGGTAGTCGACGAAGATGCCGCCGTGGTCCATGGCGTCCTGCATGAATGCCAGCCAATTGTTGATGATCTCGTCGATGAACCACTGCTCTTTGGGCCAATTGGAGAACTTAAGGCAGCCGGAGGTCCAGGTCTCCAGCGGATGCCGGACGGTGATGACATAGTGCATTTGGCCAAAGAGTCTGGATCGTTGGCAGTAATACTCAAGGTATCTTGGCAGGTTGAATTGCATCACCGGGCGTTTGGCGACGAAGAAATCGTCTTGCGGCTTCAGGTTCGCAAGGGCGATGTTGTCGATGAAGTCGACCCCGAGCGTGCGGATATCTTTCCAAACGCCTTGAGCCAACTCGGTGATTGTCGAAAGCACTTCCCGAGAGAAGTGTGCCTGAGCGTTGCATGCAGAGAGTAGACCGTGCTGGCTGCTGAAGTGCAGGTCTATGGATTTATGTATTGTAAGCCGCGACAGCTTATACAGGATATACGAATAGATGTCGATGCTCTGCTCACTGCTGGCGCCGCCGAATCCGGGCGTGTCCGCCAGGGTGTGCTGGAGAAATGTCGTGCCCGAACGCGGAAAGCCCACAACGGCCACAAGGGTTCTGCTTCTCTGCCTGCGGTGGATGTTGACCGTTTGCGGGGCAATGCGGTCAATGGCGCGCGTCTTGGTTGCCCTGCCGAGGGTCATGCCTGCCTGCTCGTCCGCCTGACGCATCTCCAGGGTGAAGCCGCTGGCCTCAAGCCAGTCACGGAAGCAGGTGGCGTTCGGGATCGGGTGCGGCGCAAGCTCCTTAGTTCCCAGTACTGCCGGGGAATGAAAGGCCAGCGGCAGTTCGCCAAGCATCTCCAGTTGTGTGGAAAAGCGCGTCAGGTAGGGGTCCATATGTTGCAGATCTTCCAGAAAACCGCCTGCAAAATAGAGGGTGCCACCGGCTTCAAGCACGCCGGAGAGCGCGCGCAGGGTAAGGAGCGGATCGGCCTGGCGCAGCGGCAGGTCATACAGGCACACCGCATCGAACAGGCCGTAAGTTTCCGGGGTGATGTTCTCCGGGCTGTCGCAGACTGAGCGTATCTGCGAACGCCGCAGCTTTTTCGCAAATTCGAAAGCGCAGCTGTCCACCGGGTGCATGTCCAGCGTCACAACCTGTGCCCCGCGCGTTTCCAGGTCGAAGGCGTATGCGCCGTCGCCCGGGCTCAAGAGCAGCACCCGCTTGCCGCGCAGCTCGCCCAGATAGTCGTCCGCAAGCAGCGCCTGGCACAGAGGCGTTTCCCCCGGCGTTATGACGCCCGGCAACACGGCGAATTTGTGGCGCCAGGTGCGCGGCTCCAATGCCGGGACGGACCGGATGGAAAGGCCGTGCCCGGGCACGCTGCGCGCCAAGAGCTGCAAGGTGATGCGGTGCCAGTCCGCGACGAGTATCTTTTCCGGGGCGATGCCAAGCCCGCTCACGGCGATAAGGGCGATATCCGGGTTCTGATCGGCCACGACGACATAATCGAAGGCATAACCAGGAAGCTCCCCCGGTTCTATGACAAGCGCGTCGAGCCTCGCCGGATCAGGCCGGGGTTCCGGTATGAAGGCTTCGTCGTCTGCGTCGTTCGCATCCGGGGGAAATTCTGGCGGAATATAATTGACATATCCCTCTACAGTGACATTGGTGCCGGCAAGACCGATGCCGAGGCGCTCCGCGTAATATCCCGTGCCCCAAATGAATGCCGTAACCATGAATTCCGCCAGTGCGTGTTGGTGTTGAGTCGGCTTGCGTCAAGCAAGAGCATCAAAGCCAAGTGACGGCGCGCCCGGGTGAATAGTTACAGAGGCCTTGCGTTGTCGTGTCGGTGTGGCGGGGGCGGTGGGGTGTTGCCGCAGGGGCTGTTTGGCGAAAGTTGTTGCCTCGCAAGTGAATGCGGGCGCGTTGCTGTGTTTCGGCGGGGGAAATGCTGCGCTGGGGAATTTGAAAATATGAGTGGGAGGAGATGCCCTCTTAGTGTTTTGCAGCGTCTTTTTGCCTGCACGTTTCGCCGGCAATCCGCCTGCAAAATAATTTAAAAAAAAGCATATTCCCCCTTTACATCCATTTGGTGCGCGCGTACTTTACTGCATCTGGACAAGTTGACTGGATGCTTTTTGCTCAGGCGAAATGGGCGACAATTCTTTTCTGTTTTTTTTAGGAGTTTCATCGCATGCCTAAGTCTATTTATGTCGGGAACATCGCTTTCAGCACCTCCGAGGATGACCTTCGCAATCTGTTCGCCCAGTACGGCGAAGTGATCTCCGTGAAGTTCATCAATGACCGTGAAACCGGCCGCTTCCGCGGCTTCGGCTTCGTGGAGATGGACAACGCTGCCGCTTTGGAGGCCGTGCAGGCCCTGAATGGCAAGGAGCTGGGCGGCCGCGCCCTGAAGGTTAACGAGGCTCAGGAGCGCGAGTCCCGTCCCCCCCGCTACTAAACAAAAGCGCTTATGATTGAAGGCCCCGGTTTGCGAAAGCGGACCGGGGCCTTTTTGTGCGTTCTTTAAAATTCGATCTAGACTCTGCTGATAACAGCTCTCGTGACCATTTCAAACAGCTCCTGAGCGCTGCTTGTGCATCCCTGCCCCCCATGTTCTTCTGTCTCTTTCAAGTGCTCTGGTCTGCTTGAGGCAGCATAAAAGAATAAAGGCGTTTTATCGCCGCCAGCACGTAGTCTATCAAGTAGTTTGTATCCTTCTCGTGGACCTTCCCTTCGCCCCATATCAGATATGATTGCTGCAAACTTTCGCTGTGATAATAAACTAAAGGCTTCATCTGTGCTTAAGGCTAAAGAAAAATTAAGCCCTACGGCTTCAAATGCTTGTCTCTCATACACATTGTTCTCTGGCCTATCATCGACCCAAAGTATCTGATTCTTCCATTCTTCTTGTGAGACAAGACTTTGCTGTGTGGCTTGTCTGACAATCTCAAGAATGCGGTCGATATTGATATCTGATCCCGTTGTTGCTTTTGATGCAGCTGTCGCAAGAGACACACCTGCTGAAACTTGCATTTTGATATAGTTTTCTTCATTCTTGAAGTCTGCTGGAGCAAATAACCTTGAACTATGGCAGCTGACAAGCCAAGCAAATACAAACAAGACTAGGATTGGGAAAGATACAAGGAAATATATTAAAGGGACACGCTCTTCATGAGAAAATGATGAGCTGAAACCAGTAACCAAAGATGCAAATCCATAAACGAGTACAATGAATAGAGCAATGATACCTAGAGGATTTCGAGAAAGTGCCTTGGCAGTTGCGCAAATTTCAGACACATCACTGTTCACAGAATACCCCATTCTCTGCACTAGCACTTCGGATAAGTGTTAAGCTGGCTACATTCTACCACAATATCCTCTCCACCGGCCGTCTCTCTGGCACTACAACCTTCTCCGTCTTGCCCTCGGCCCAGTCCTTTGTGCCGTACAGCCCGCAAAAGCACGCGCCGAACTCGGCCACGTCCGCCTCGCGGTATTCGCACGGGCACACGATGTCGCGGTCGTCCTCGAACGTGCCGTTGGCCAGCCTGCACGGGCAGGCCATATAGCCAAGGCGCTCTTTGTTGATGAGCAGGCTCTCCATCAGCGGCATGGTCATGCTCATGTCGGTGTTGAAGAAATAGCCCTTTGGCTCCTGCAATTTCTTCAGGTTTTCATAGAGTTGCTGCGCGTTCATCCCTTCAGCGCCTCGTCGATCTTCTCCTGGTTGAATCCCACCACCACCGTTCCGTTGATGAGCAGCGTGGGGAACGACACGGAAGGATTGAGCTTCTTCACTTCCTCGACCATGTCCTTGCGCTCCTGCCCGGTGAGGGTGTCCACGTGCACGCAGTCGTAGGTGACGCCGCAATTATCCAGGTATTCCTTGGCCTTCTTGCAGTGGATGCAGGTGGACAGCGCGTAGACCTTCACTTCCGGGGCCATGGTGTGTTCTCCTTTATGTTACGGCCGGCGGGGCGGCCTTTCCTGTTTTATGGAACATGCGCGAAAACATATTTCCTGTCAAAGTCATTGATGCGTCGATTCTGACCAAGGCGCTTTCAGTGTTGGGCCGACCTGTCGGAGCGCGCCAGGCGTTTTTCCAGCGCGCGTGCGGCCATGGAGCACGGCAGGCCCAGCGCCAGGTACAGCACGAACACCAACGTCCAGACCTCGAAAGAGCGGTACGTGGCGGACACCAGCTCCTGCGCCTGGAAGGTCAGCTCCGGTATGGAGATGACGGACACGATGGCCGAGTCCTTGAGGGTGGAAACGAACTGCCCGGTGAGCGGCGGCACCATGCGCCGGAAGGCCTGCGGCAGAACGATGTGCGCAAGCGCCCGCCAGCGGGCGAAGCCCAGGGCGTGGGCCGCGTCCCACTGGCCGGTTTCTATGGAGGCCACGCCCGCGCGGACTATCTCGGCCACGTAGGCGCCCTCGATGAGGCCCAGGGTCAGTATGGCGGTAAGGAATGCGGGCATCTGCCCGATGGGGCCGAAGAGCAGTTGCGCCGGGCCGACAAGCGCGGCGGGCAAGCGGGTGACGGCGGCGTCGAGGCCGAGGGCGGTGATGAGTTGCGCACTCAGGAAGTAATTGCACAGAAAGATGAGCACCAAAGGCGGGGTGTTGCGCACGGAGATGACATAGCTGCCGCCGCATAGGCGCCAAAAGAGCCCGCGGCCAAAGCGCATGAGCCCGGCCAGGGTGCCCAGCACCAGGGCGAACACCCCGGCCCACAGGCTGAGCCGGATGGTGGTGAACAGCCCGGTGAGGATGCGCCCGGCGCGCCACTGTCCGCTGGCGGTATCGAAGTAGGCCAGATACTGCGGGATGACTGCCCAGTTCCAATCATATTGCAGGCGCGCGCCCGCCCGGCTGGCGAGCCAGTACAGCCCCGCCGCCAGGCAAAGGATGACGGCGGCATCGAGGAGCCGCCATGGCGCCAGCGCCGCCTTCAGGGCGTCTCTTGCGTCGGGTGCGCGCACGTTTGGAGGTCTACTCGGCCACCTGGTTCTGCCAGGTCTTGGTGCGGAACCAGTAGTCGTGGCGCTCTGCCAGCCAGCCCTCGTCGGCCACGGTGCGTATCCAGCCGTCGAGGAAGTTCAGCAGGTCCGGGTCGCCCTTGCGCACGGCAAAAGCGATGGGCTCCCGGGTGAAGGGCTCGGCCAAGGGCAGCGCCAGCTTGTCCGGGTGGGCAAGGGCCTGGAACGCCGGGAACGGGTCCGAGGCGACAACCGCCAGCGCCCGGCCGTTCAGCACTTCCTGAATGGTCTGCGCCTCCTGGTCGAACATGCGCAACTGCGCCTTGGGCATGTGCTTTTTCGCGGCCTCCACGGCGGTGGTGCCCTGGCGCACGGCCAGCACCACGTCTTCGCGGTTGAAGTCCGCCAGGGTCTTGAATTTGCCGGCCTTGAGCTTGTCCGCGACAATCGACATGCCGGAATACTCGTAGGGGATGGTGAAGTTGACCTTGAGCGCGCGCTGGGGCTGTATGCTCATGCCGCCGATGATGATGTCGAACTTGCCGGAGAGCAGGGCGGGGATGATGCCCGACCACTGCGTGGGCTCGAACTGCACCTTCACGCCCATGTCCTGGGCCAGGCGGCGGGCCACGTCGATCTCGAAGCCGATGAACTCGCCCTTTTTGTCCTGCATGGCCCAGGGCACGAAGGTGGAGAAGCCCACGCGCAGCACGCCGCGTTGCAGTACCTGCTCCAGCGCGCCGCCGTTTGGTGCGGCTTGCGGCTTTTGCTCCTGCTGGTTGCCTTTTGAGCAGCCGAGCACAAAGAGTGCCAGCACGGCGGAAACGAGCAAAGCGGAAATCCGGTTCAGGCGCATTGGCGGGCCTCCTTGGAAATTGTCAAAGGATCAGGTGGGAAAGCGCAGCCTGTTTTCCAGGTGCGCCGCCAGGCCGGAGAGGGTCGTGGTGACGATCCAGTACAGCGCCGCCACAGTAAACCAAATTTCGAAGCTCAGGAAGGTCTCGGCCACAATGATGCTGCCGCGCAGGGTCAGCTCGCCGATGGCTATAACGCTGGCCAGGGATGAATCCTTCACCAGCGAAACGCTCTGGCTGGCCAGCGGCGGCAGCACGCGCCGCACGGCCTGGGGCAGTATGACCAGCCGATAGGCTGCGAGGGTGCCCATGCCGAGACTGCGCGCCGCGTCCCATTGTCCGTGGTCGAGGGAGACGATGCCCGCCCGCAGGATCTCGGAAACATACGCGCCCTCGAACAGCGAAAGCCCCAGCACGGCGGTGGTCATGGCGTCCATGCCGATGAGCGGCGCAAGGACGAAGTAGAGGAACAGCAGTTGGATGAGCAGCGGGGTGTTGCGCACGCTTTCCAGATAGCACCGGGCAACGGCGCGCGCGGCGAATGACCGCGACTGGCTGAGCAGGGCCGCCACTAGCCCGGCGCACAGCGCACCCAGGCCGGAAAAGAATGTGAGCTTCAGCGTGAGGCCCAGGCCGACAAGCAGCGGGCCGGGCGCGTTCTCGGGCGTCAGCAGAAAGGCGGAAACGCGGTACCATTGCCAGTTGTAGCCAAGGCCCACGGCGCCGCGGGCTATCAGCCACAGAACGGCCGCAGCCGCAAGGCCGAAGAGCAAAACATCGCGCAGATCATCGCGTCGCAACGGCAACCGGCTGGGCGCCATGGCCCCGGCGGCCCCTGCCGGCGCGGTGTCAGGCAAGGCGCTGCTCCACAAGCTGCCGCACGGCCACGGCTATCTCGTCCACCGTGCCCGAGGCGTCCACGATGCGGATGCGCTGCGGGAAGCGTTCGGCCAGCTTCAGGTAGCCCTGGCGCACGCGGCCGTGGAAGGCCAGGCTCTCGGCCTCGAAGCGGCCCTCGGCCACGGTCTTGCATTCGGCCTTGTTGCGGTCCACGGCGCGCTTGAGGCCCACTGCCGGGTCCAGATCAAGCAGAATGGTGAGGTCGGGCCAGCGGCCGTCCACGGCCATGGCGTTCAGGCCGTGCAGCATCTCCGCGTCCAAGCCGCGCCCGTAAGCCTGGTAGGCCACGGTGGAGTCCGCGAAGCGGTCGCAGAGGACAATCTCGCCCGCCTCAAGCGCCGGCCGCACCACCTGGG
>Ga0209467_1002984_pt1 | contig 11459 bp, 15 predicted proteins | sample Higcelwee11metaG_FD_187175 | JGI IMG/M metagenome (GOLD analysis project Ga0209467, IMG submission 187175) | Freshwater pond sediment microbial communities from the University of Edinburgh, under environmental carbon perturbations - High... | ecosystem: Environmental > Aquatic > Freshwater >...
CATCCTCTCTTTCTACGACTACCTAAGTAATTCAGTCCCTAAAAACCTTGTACACATACTTATAGGAATTTGTTTAATATCTTTTTTCTTCTTTAATTTCAAGTTAGAGAGTATATATCTACCATTAATCGTCTGTGGAGTATTACTACTGGTAAACATATTTAAAAAATCCTTTGGACTCGGAGATATACTCCTTCTTTTCGCAGTTGGAATACTTCAATCATTCGGAGAATTTCTTGTTACATTCTGGTTGGCAATATTCATAGCTCTACTCTACTCTCTACTCTTTGTGGTTAGGAAGAAAGTAGATATTAAAAAAGCAAAGATTCCCATGGTGCCATTCATCTCCTTAGGGTTTAGTATATCTGTCCTCTACGGAGAAAGCATATATTCACAGCTTCTTAAATGGATTGGAATATGGTAGATTATTATGATATGAAGCAGAGATACAAAGCTTTCACCCTAATTGAATTGATTGTAGTGATGGGGATTTTAATCATCCTTATGGCTATTGGTCTTGCAATTGGAAGATATGCTATACAGAAAAGCCAAGATACATACCATAAAAATAACGCAAGAAATCTCTATGCAGCTTTAGTTAAATACAAAATAGACAACAAAGAATATCCAGATTTAGGCGCTTGTGGTGGATGTATAGAGGAAGAATTCTTCTCGTATGCCCTTGGATATAATGGAACCTCAGAACAACATTTACTTGTTTCCTACCTTGAGGAAGAAGGGAAGTTTGACGGTGGAACAGACGCCACATATTACTACGGTGTGGACGAATACGACCAACAATTTGTAATCGTTTGTGTTTCTCTTGGAGGTGTAGATGACGAAAACCAAAAAGGTTTCTACTGCACTGGTGATGGTATAGGCATCTTACCTAGTGACTCCCCTATTCTCAGCTCAGATATTGATTCTCTTGAGAGTGGTGATCCATCTGCTCTTTCAGTATTAAGCCTGGATGATTCTGACTGGAGAAGAAAAGATCAGTTCACTCAAAGTCAATAGTTTGATACTCGTGTCTTTCTGTGATACATTTAAGTATTGAATTAAGTATATACTGCCTTGCTTTCTACTCTCAAAAGAAGATATCCCGCATATACTCTTTTAGAGCTTCTTTTAGTACTCTCAATATTTTCTATCCTGGGAGCCATGACCTTTGCATCGTTTGATGGATTACAAAATACGGTCAAGATGAATGAGTACATGCTCAACTTAGAGCAAGATGTCCGAACTATTCAAAGGGGAGCTATGCTACTTGAGAGAACCCCTGGCGAAGACTGGTTGTATGGACTCGGAATAGATTTTACAGAGACAACAACAACAGGTTCTCACAAAGTATTTAAATGGTGCTCTCCTTTCCCTGACTATGGAGATATAAAAACAAAGTCGAAATTACCAGCATATGATCCTGCAGTTAGTTTAGGAATTGGAAGAAATGGATATCTTCCTACTGACAGAAGCATTGGAAGCTCTTCAAGTTGCAACGGTGACGGTTTGGCTACTCTTCCGGGATATGATACTTCTGCAGATTTTCCTAAATCAGAAATTACAATAGATAATGAAATTGGATATATTGTTTTTGAATCAATCTCTGGGAGAGCATTCTTCTACGACACAGATGGAGAGCTTGTAAATTATCAGTCAGATGGTGGACAGTCAGAGAATGTTGTTAATTTCGTTTTAACAATAGATCCTCTAGGAGTTGGAAGAACTAGGCAATTTGTAGTAAATAATTTGTCTGGGAAAATATCATCATTAGTATTATGACAAAGCATATGGATAAAAAATATGAAGCATTGGGATTCGTAGAAGCATTAATTGCCATAATGGTAGTTGGTGTCTCCTCTGTTGTCCTTATGCAGATAGCTGTAAATACTATGCAAGGAGTAATACAAAATGAAAAAATAGATACCATGACTCAGATTGCACTGGAAGGCTCAGAAACTGTTAAAGAAATTGCAAAACAGGAGACACTTACGGGAGAGGAACTCTTTCCAGATATTGCTGGATGCTATGTCCCTCTGTCAGAAAGTGGAGTCTTTACTTTCAAAGAGGGTATTGATGGAAACGTTCTATATCTGGAGGCCGATGCAGAAAGAGAAGAATATGTTGCAAATGCAACTATTAATGAGGAGTTTTTCAGAATTTACTGCTTTGAATCTTACTCTGTGGGAGACAGATATGTATCAGGAAATATTATTGTTGGAGAGATAAACTCAGATGGGACAATAACAAAAGGAAATAATGTTAAAGATTATTCTTACTTTACGGTTGTTAATCTATGATAAATCTGAAAAGAGATAAATATGAAGGTTTTAGTTTGGTAGAGATGTTAATCACCATTGTTATCATGGCTATGGTTATGTTAATTGCTTCTGTTACTCTTACGACCCTAATTAAGATCTCTACAGTTTCAAGTAACAAGACAAGGGTTAGGAACGAAACGGAATTTGTGCTGGAGCTTGTGAGAAGGACTGTTCGAAATTCAAATCCTGAAGATGTAATGATTTACAACTCTTTGGACGCTAGAATGTATGACTCAGAAAACGATGTCGTCAGGGATAATCCTGAAATAGCAGATATCTCGTCAATTTACGCAGTCCCACTTGGGGAAAATGTCACAGGAAATGAAATACATTTCAAACCGTATGGATATACCAATTGGATATGTATTGGGTTCTTTAGAGATGCGGATCCTGAAAATGAAATGGGATATGTTATCAAGACCTCAACACAAGATTTGTGGGGTAATGCAGAAAAATGCTTTGATGGAACAACTGAGGATTATCGCATGTACACGATAGGGCTAAATTCTGAGAATGTAGATATTAATTCGTTCAATATTGCATATACGGAATCTACGGGAGGAAATTACATAATTAGGTTTGATCTCTCTGCTCAACCGATTACTTGGTACTTAGCAACGGGTGCTCCTGTAAACAGAGAGGTTTTTAGACAGGCAGTAGTTTCAACCGAGGGTATAAACTGGTAATATATACGATAGAGATTTTTTAATATTAAATTATTAATATCTGAATATGGGTAAAACAATACTAATAGTCGAAGATGAAAAAGATCTTTTAGATTCATACAAAGAATTGGTAGAATCTGCTGGATTTAGTAGCATGGTAGCTACAGATGGTTACCAAGGGCTAGATATACTTGCTTCACAATTAGGAAATATTGATCTTGTCCTTTTGGATTTAATGATGCCAGGTGTAGATGGTTTGGAAGTATTAAAAGCGATGAAGACAAACAAAGAGAAATATGGAGATATCCCGGTAGTTATACTCACCAATATGACAAGTGATACAGTTATAAAAGAAGCTTTTGATCTTGGAGCCTCATCATATCTTGTGAAGATAGATTTGGATTACGAAGGTCTTGTTAAAGAAATAGAAAAGTATTTGGGTTAATACAAAACAGAACTGCTTTTTGATATTATATATAAACTATTTAGTTAAAATCTGCTCAAAATATGTCAAAGTTGCCCGATCATGTTGGTATAGATTTTGGAACACATTCTGTAAAAGCTGTAGAGCTTAAGAATATTTTCTCTGAAACTCCAGAGCTTGTTAATTTGGGCTCACAAATTACTCCTAAAGGAGTGATAAACAGTGAGGACAAATTAGACCAGAAAAAACTCGCAGATGTTCTTAAAAAACTATACGATTCATCAAATATAAAAAATAAGAACACAGTAATGGCTCTTCCAGAGTTTTCTGTTTTTACAAGATTTTTAGAATTTCCAGGTGTAAAGAAGGAAGAACTTAAAGATGCAGTATATTTCGAGGCTAAACAGTATATCCCTATGCCTCTTGAAGAGGTTCAATTGAGTTATGTTCCTATCGGATTTAACCAAGAGAAGAACGCCCCAAGGGTGCTTCTAGTTGCCGCTCCTCTTAAGATCATAGATATTTACATAAATATTGCTACATTGGCTGGTTTGGAGCTTGTAGCCATCGAGACAGAGTCTGTAGCTATGGGGAGAGCTATGTATAAATCAACAAAGAAGAAGAATCTCATAATGCTTGATTTCGGAGCAAATAGTACAGACATGAGTATACTCTCGGATGGGTATTTAGTATTTTCTCAGAGTATTGCCATTGGTTCAGATTCTCTTACTCAAGCTATTATTAACAAATTCAGTTTCGAATATCCAAGAGCAGAAGAATTTAAGAGAAATTACGGTGTTGTAGAGAATGTCCTGGAGGGTAAGATTTACAATGTTGTCTCCCCTATTGTTGAATCCATAATGGTAGAAGTAAGGAGAGGTGTAGAGTTTTACAAAAACAAAACTCTTTCTGCATCTCCTACAGACTTTATCCTTAACGGAGATGGAGCATTGCTTCCAGGGTTGCCAGAGTATGTATCAAAGAGCCTTGGAGTAACAGCTACTGTCGCTATGCCATGGAACACCATAAAGGTGGATAATAAATTAAAAGATATAATAGCAAAGAGTGGACCTTCATACTCTGTAGCTATTGGTTTGGCATTAAAAGATGAATAAAGTCCCAATTCAAAACAAAAAACCAGAAGATGCTCTTCTTATTAATAAGAAGCAGGAGAATCTAGTTGAAAAAATTGCTCCTCCTACTCCACCTGTAAAGGAGAATACGGGAATCAACCTTATACCAAATCTTTCCAAAGAAGAGGTTGTTAAAGAAACAAAAAAGAAGACTCTCAATATGGGTGCTGTAATTAGTCTGATGGCTTTAGTAGTTGTTTCTATATTAGTTGTCGGTTTCAATATTATTTCCAAGATACAGTTAAATAGTGAGAAAGAAAAATTGTATAACTATGAACAGAGATTAGGAGCTGTTTCTTACAAGATAACTGGAAATAATGAGATAAGGGAGAGAATCTCTTTATATACAGATATTCAGAAAGATGCTTTTTCTCCTAGAACTGTTATTGAATATATAAATAGCATAGCCTCAAAGAGTGGGAGTATAAAACTTAGTGCTTTTGATTTTGGTAGTCAACTTACCTTTGAGATAGATGGAGAGGCTTACAGTTATGAAGAGGTGTCGAAATTTTGGTATCTTCTATCAAATGATAGCAAGGTTGAAAGTGTTATACTTAAATCTGTTGGTAAAACAGCCGAGGGTGTCAGATTTAACTTTCAAGGAAAGTTAGTATTTACTGATTTTATATCATCAACATAATGGCAGGATTAATAAAAAAGAATGTAAAAGAAGAAAGGATTAAACAAGAGATAGAGGCTGTAAGTGATAAGATTCAGAAGACAAGGCTGAAATTTACAGATGTTCTTGTTCCTATACTAGCAGTTATTGTTTTAATAATGCTTGGTATATTTGTATTTATACCTATGATTAAGGGTGCTCTTGTAGTTAAGGGTGAATACAAAGATATTAAGGCAAAGGAAAAACAATTAGAACAGCTTGAGGTGGCTTTGAACAATCTTGACGAGAATACATTGCAAGCAGATTTGGTTAATGCTAAAGATGTTATTCCGAAGACTTTAAAGGTCTCCAGTTTTATATATTATATAGACAACCTAGCTTTTGAAAAGAACCTCTCCTCTGAAAAGATATCTGCAGGGGATATTAAAATTGGTGGTAGTGATAAGAAGGAAAGTAAGTATATCTTGGGTGTAAGTGGACCACTTGCATATTCGGGGAATTTGGAAAATGTCTTAAGTTTCCTGGAGAGTTTGTATTCAGCATCTCCATATATCATCTCTGTCGAGAATATATCTTTGTCAGAATCAAGCAAGGAATGGAAGGTAGAATTGAATGTCACAGGATATTATGTTCCAGAGAATATCGAAGATTATAATCTTTACAGTAACTTCGTGCCGTATACGGCAGATGATGATGTTGTTAAGATATTTGAAAGCAAAGCCGAGAAGCTAGATTAAATCTCGTCGTAGAGCATATCTCCTTCCGTAGAGTTCTCCTGCGGTTCCTCTTTCCTAGGTTCTTCTCTATTTCCAGCTTTGTCATCCTTGATTAAGACTTTCACTCTTCTATCTGTACGAATTGCATTAATGGTGATGAGATCTCTTATTGCGTTAATGGTTCTTCCTTTTCTTCCTATAACGACACCCTTGTCCTCCTCTGCGACGTCTATAGTGAGAATAGTAAGACCAGGAAAATCTACACTTTCCTTTTCCTCAATACTTACGCTATCAGGATGATTTACTATTGACTTCACTATGTGCTCTAGTAGCTCTTTCATATCTGTAATAAAATAATTAAAATACTTTAATTATTATACTACTACTCTTGCTCCTTTGTCTTCTTTTCTGTGTTAGGTTTGTGAGAACCTCTCTTAAGGCTCTTAAGTAGGCCTAACTTAACGAAATGCTGAGCTACGGTATCTGTAGGCTGTGCTCCATTTTTTAACCATAAAGCTGCCTTTTCTTGATCAATTTCAAAAACCTTAGGATTACTTCTTGGACTGTAAACACCAATCTCTTCAATTGGTCTTCCGTCTCTTCCTTTGGAGGATTCAATTACAACAATCCTGTAATGTGGATCTCCTCTTCTTCCTGTTCTTTTTAGTCTTATTTTTAACATAGTGATGGATTTTATCAGATGATATATATTAATTCAAGGATTTGGGCTCTTTTTCTATCTCTTCGATAGCAGCAAGAGCTGCACTTTCTTCAGCTTTTTGCTTACTTGTTCCTTGTCCTTGAGCTTTTTCTTTCTTGTTAATGAGAAGTGCGACTGTAAATTTCTTATCATGATCTGGTCCATCCTCTTTAATAATTACATAGGTTGGAGTTGTTTTGTATCTTGCTTGAATAATTTCTTGAGCTTGAGTCTTTGGATCTATGAAGAGATTATTCTCTACGATATAGTCAATCTTTGGAACTAAAGTCTTAGTTACAAACTTTATGCACTCCTCCATTCCACTGTCTATATATATTGCACCAAGAACAGCTTCATATGCGTTTGCAAGTAAATAATCTTTGTTTTCACCTCCAGAATCTTTCTCTCCCTTGGACATTTGTAAATTCTCTCCAATACCAAGCTTCCTAGATTCTTCTGCCAAACTCTCAGTTCTGACTACTGCTGAGCGGATGCTTGTGAGTTCTCCTTCTGCCTTTTCTGGATATTTTCTGAATATATAATCGGAGATTATTAGCTCTAATACTGCATCACCAAGATATTCGAGTCGTTCATTATTTTCAAGTTTTGCCCCCTGATGTTCGTTTAAGTATGATCTATGGGTGAGTGCTATCTCCAGCAGTTGTGGATTCTTAAATGTAATACCAATATTCTTTTGTATATCGTTAAACTTTTCCATTTGTTTCTTCGTATATTGCTCCTAAGACACCATTTACAAATTTACTACTTGTTTCTCCTCCGAATTCTTTTGCAACTTCAATTGCTTCATCTAATGCTACTTTGGGAGGTGTTATCTTACCAATGAATCCCTCGTATATTGCTATCCTTAGGATTTGTAGATCAACTAATTTAATTTGATCTAATGGCCACGCAGGTGCATATTTTGTAATTGTAGAATCTATCTCTTCACTATTATCAATAACTCCCTCTTTAATTTTCTCATATAGCTCTGTGTTGTATTCGGTAATCTCATCTAGCTCCATTAACTCATCAAGAGGAATAATGTCCGTATTAACGCTATCTTTGTTGAAATCTTTAGAGAAAAGTTCCTGTAATGCCAGGACTCTTGCTAAATGCCTTGGGTCAGTCGCTCTTTTCATTTATTTTGTTTCTTTAATTTCTTTATAGAAGCCACAACTTGGACATTCGAAATGTGCTCTCTTCATGTTTCCACATTTAGGACATTTAGAAAGAGATGTAACTTTCAGTCCATCTTGAGCTCTTCTTCTGTTCTTTCTCCCCTTGGATATTCTTCTTTTTGGTAGTGCACCCATGATTAAAATTCGTATATATTAACTTTGAGATTATATGGGATAACTGCGTATTTTTCAACTTTTATATAATCCAATTCTCCTTTATATCTATCTCGCCTCCAGACTTAAGATTACCTTCGATTATTTCCTTTGCAATCTGTCCCTCTATTCTATCTTGTATATATCTTTTCAGAGGTCTTGCACCCATTCCTGGCTCATTAGCTTTGTTTGCGATTAACATAGGTATTTGATCTGTCCATCTGATATTTAGACCCTTATCAATCATTCTCTTTTTAAGTTCTGTTAGAAGAAGTTCTGCTACACTCTTGAGTTGCGTTATATCTAGTGGAGAAAATACAATTACTCCGTCAAAACGGTTTAGTAGCTCTGGGCTTAGTGATTGTCTAAGCTCTATCATGGCTCTGTCTTTTGCTTCACCCCAAAGTGCCTCATCTTGTTCAAGTGCCTGAAGAAGAATTCCACTTCCAATGTTACTTGTACAAACGATTATGGTGTTTGTGAAATCTACGGTCTCTCCAGCTGCGCTAGTTAGTCTGCCCTCGTCGAAAATCTGAAGGAAAAGGTTAAGAATTTTAGGATTTGCTTTCTCTATCTCATCAAAGAGAACGACTGTGTATGGATTGCTCTTTACTCTGTCTACCAATGTAATGTTTGTTTGCCCAAAGACATTCCCAGTTTCTGTTGTTCCAAGAAATTTATCTACGCTATCTATGTCTTGGTACTCTGACATATCAACTCGAATTATGTCACTCTTGTTTCCGAAAAATTCTTCCCCTACTACCTTCGCAAGATACGTCTTACCTACACCTGTTGGACCCATAAAAAGAAAGACACCAATTGGTTTCTCAGGATTTCTAATGTCTGTCCTTGCTCTTCGGAGAGACTCTGTAATTGCGATTACAGCTTCATCTTGTCCTATTATTCTCTTTCTAATATTTTCTTCCAATTTTCTTAATTTATTACTCTCTTCTTGATCGATATCCGTTATATTTATATTCTTCTGTATTGAGATAGCTTTTGAAACGTGCTCTGCTGTTATTTTCTGGATACTGTTTGATTGTGCCCATGAACATGTTGCTTCTATGGTCTGCACTGCACTACTTGGAAGCTTCCTCTCTTTGATATATCTGTATGCCAATTCTACCGAAGCAACCAATGTAGGAAATGTAATGTAGCAGTTAAAATTCTTTTCCAATGTTGAAATCTTTGTTTCTAAAATCTTCAATGTATCTGTTGTGGAGACTTCTTTTACCTCGATATTTGTAAAGCTTTGTCTTAAGGATTCATTACTGTAGAAATATTTTTTGTAATCTGAATAGTTTACAGTTCCAATTATTGGAAATTTACTGTTTAAGATATATGGAAGAAGAATCCCTGCCAAAGAGTGACTCGATTCTTCCGCTTTAGCAGGAATTAACTCCTGCATCTCATCTATGTAAAGAATTGCATTGCCAGAGTTCTCTAACTCTTGCATTGCTTTCATAATGAGCTCTTCTATATTTCCCATTTTCAGAGAGTGTGCTATTAATCCATTGATATCCAATTGGACAATACGTTTATCTTTTAACTGTATTGGAACATTGCCGGTGTTTATTCTTTGGGCTACTCCAAGTATTAGGCTAGACTTTCCTACCCCTGCTTCTCCGATTAGAAGAGCATTCTTGTTTGAAAGTTTTCCAAGAACTGAAACAAGGTTTTCAATCTCATCGTCGTGTCCTATGCCGTAAATATCTCTGTTGTTTGCTACCTCCTCAGTTAAATCTTTACTGAAGTGTCCTAGAATGAAAGTGTATCCATATATCCATCTTCTTGCGATACCACCCTTGTTAAAGTAAGGGATATTTGGGTCGAGATGTTTTGTCCTTTGTGCTTTTGCAATTAGGCTGTTGTTGTAAAGAGCGATTTCTCTAAGTATGTCTATGGATATTCCTTTTGTTTGTATGTACTTAAGGGTCTGTGGATACAATCTTATGATTGCGAGGAAGATATGTTGTGGTTCTAACTGTCTGCTTTCTGTTAATATCGCTTCTTCTATCGCGTATGTGAGGATGCTTCTAAGTGCTGTAATTGGATAATCAGGAATGACTGTTTCCCCAATCTTGAATTTCTCTTCCATCTCACTTACAGACATCTCAATGCCAGATCTTCTTATAATCTGTTGGATATCGTAATCTTCCTTAAGAAGATATTTAAAAAGATCATAAGTCTGGAATTGATTGTCTTTTGTAAAGTCACAAAGCAATTCTAGAGTTTGCTCGGAAGAAAAGCTTACCGTATCTAAATGTCCATATCTTCCGAATTTGAAACCTGTTGCTTTTATCTCGTCTATTTCCTTCTGTTGTATTTTCTTCGTTTTAGGTAATTGAATGGGATGGCTTTTCTCTTCATAGAAATCGTGCCAGAGGATTATTACATTGAATATCGAGATGCCAAATAGGACATTTACTAATTTACTCTCAAGTAATTCGATAATTGGTTGGAATTGATCTAAGAAGCCTGTGTACTTAAAAATGAAAGCAAGGGCAATGAATACACCGGGTAGAACAAGAATATTTGCAACTATTCTTTTAATATCTCCAAATCTTTTGTATCTAAGGTAATTTTTAATAACAGATGTAATTTGTGGCGTAGATATTGAGAAGAAATGGTCTCTTGTCAAAAGAAATATGGATTCATTTTCATCTTGAAATATGGGAAATTTATTCTCAAGAATACCGAACTTATTGGTATTCCTTTTGTGGTATCCACATATTGTTTTTTCTTGCATGTCAAAATCTAAAGCCATATCTACCTAAGTATTGAGGTAAAAATAAATGTAAGTGTTCCAATTGGAAGTAATAACCAAACTAGTATGATGATTGTGTAAATAATTATGCTTATTAGATATATAACAAAAGCTATTGGAAGATACAGAATCTTAATAAGTAATCCAAACACATATCCCATCATTGAATAATCTCTGTGCCATGGGAGAAAGAAGTTTTTAATTAATAAAGAGAGTGAGAGATTATCATTAACAACAACACTTATACGGGCCAATTTCCTCAGATGCCATATTGGCATTCTCACATACCACCATCGCAGAAAATCCTGTATGAAATACAGAAATATCGCCGAATAAGAATCGGTTTTTGTCTCTGTGAGTAATTGTTGTCCGGAACTATCCGAGACTGTGTTTTTAACTTCCATTTTGTGGGCAGTTTATCTTTACCTTTAAGTCTATTTGAAATACCAACAAAATTCAAGCTTTGTGGTAAAATTGGCCATGAAGAAATTAATCAAATGCCTTGCTCCAATGGAAGATGTTACGGATACTGTCTTTAGACAGGTTCTTTGTGACATTGGGAAACCAGATATATTCTTTACTGAATTTATGAATGTTAACGGTTACTGTTCAGATGGTAAAGAAGTTGTAGCAAAGAGAATTTCATTTGAAGACATAGAGAGGCCAATCATAGTTCAACTTTGGGGAAACTCTCCTGAGAATTTTGCCAAAGCAACAAAAGAAATTGTTAAAAAGATTAAACCTTATGGTATAGATATCAATATGGGTTGTTCTGTAAGAGATGTT
>Ga0209467_1002987_pt1 | contig 11454 bp, 10 predicted proteins | sample Higcelwee11metaG_FD_187175 | JGI IMG/M metagenome (GOLD analysis project Ga0209467, IMG submission 187175) | Freshwater pond sediment microbial communities from the University of Edinburgh, under environmental carbon perturbations - High... | ecosystem: Environmental > Aquatic > Freshwater >...
TGAGTTCCATGTCGTAGGCCGGGCCGAGCATCTGCACCAGCTGCGGAAGGATCTTGAGCAGCACGTTGACGCCCACGCTCATGTTCGGGGCCAGCAGCACGGGCACGGCCTTGGCGGCCTCCCGCACCAGGGCCAGCTGGTCGGGCTTGAGCCCCGTGGTGCCGATGACGATGGGGTTGCCGTGCTTCCTGCACACGCGCACATGCTCCACGGTGGCCTCGGGCGAGGTGAACTCCACCACCACCGCGCGCGGATGCTGGACCAGCACGGCCTCCAGGTCGTCGGACACAACGCAGTCCAGGCTCTCCAGGTCGGACAGACGGTCCGTGCGCTCGATGACGGCCTTCAGGTTCAGCGCCTGGTCCTGCTGGGCCAGGCGCACCAGGGCGCCGCCCATGCGGCCGCAGCCGCCCATGATGATGACGTCGGTCTGGATGTCGGTGCTCATATGGGATCCTCCGCTTTACGGGGTCGTGGTTCCATGTTGGCGCAGCATATCCAAAAACTGCGTGAAGTCCAGAACGGCGAGGCCAAGTCCGCGGGCCTTGGCGAGCTTGCTGCCGGCCGCCTCGCCGGCGACGACGTAATCGACCTTTTTCGACACCTGTCCCGCGCAGGTCGCGCCCAGGCGCTCCACCAGCTTCTGGGCCTCGGGCCGGCTCATGGGCAGGCTTCCAGTGAACACGAAGGTCTTGCCGGAAAGCGGCAGGCCGGCGTCCGCCGCGCCGCCTCTCGGCCACAGGCCGAACGCCCTGAAGCGCTCGAGCATGGCCAGATTGGACTGATTGGCGAAGAACGCCCGGATGCTGTCCGCCACCTTCGTGCCGATGTCCTTGAGCTTCATGAGCTCCGCCTTGTCCGCCGCCATGAGCTCGTCCATGTCCGCGAAGCGCCGGGCCAGCTCCTTGGCCGTCTGCTCGCCCACGTCCTCGATGCCCAGGGCGCTGAGGAAGCTGGCGAAGGTGGCGGTCTCCTTGGCCGTGCGGATGGACTCCACCATGTTGTTGGCGCTTGCCGTCTTGATCCGGTCCATGAACATGAGGACATGCGGCGTGAGTATGAACAGGCCGGCCGGCGAGATGATGTACTGCTCCGCCACGAGCCGCTCCACGAGCCGCTCGCCCAGCCCGTCGATCCCCAGTCCGGCCTTGGACACGAAATGCACGATGCCGAGCACCACGCGCGCCGGGCAGGCGTGGTTGGGGCAGTAGGTGAACTTCTCCTCTGCCACCACCGCGCTGCCGCAGGCCGGACAGGTTTCCGGATAGACGAAGGGCTCACGCGCCTCGTGCTCCGCGTCCTTGAGCACCGCCGCCACCTGCGGGATCACGTCGCCGGCGCGCTGGATGGTCACGGTGTCGCCCACGCGCGCGTCCAGCTTGCGGATCTGGCTGGCGTTGTGCAGGGTCGCGCTGGAGACCTCCACCCCGGCCACGCGCACGGGCGCGAACTCGGCCACGGGCGTGAGCACGCCGGTGCGGCCCACCTGAATGTTGATGGCGAGAAGTTTCGTCTGGACCTGCTCCGGCGGGAACTTGAGCGCGAGCGCCCAGCGCGGGGCGCGGGCTGTCTGGCCCAGCAGCTCCTGGAGCGCCAGGCTGTTGACCTTGGCCACCACCCCGTCGATCTCGAAGGGCAGCGAGGCGCGGCGGGCCTGCAAATCGAGGTAGAACCGCGCCACGTCCTCGGCCGAGGCGCACAGGCGCGCGTCCGGGGCCGTGGCCAGGCCCAGCGCGGCCACGCCGGCCATGATCTCGGACTGCGAACGCCAGCGGGGCGCGCCGTCGGCCCACTGCGCGCGGCCCACGCCGTAGGCCAGGAAGCGCAGGGGCCGCCCGGCCACGACGTTGGGGTCGAGCTGGCGGATGCTCCCGGCGGCCGCGTTGCGCGGGTTGGCGAAGGCCTTCTGCCCGGCGCGCGCCTGAGCCTCGTTCAGGGCCGCGAAGTCCCGGCGCTCCATGACCACCTCGCCGCGCACGTCGAGGAGCGCAGGCACTGCGCCGTCGCTCTTGAAAAGCTTGCCGCGCAGGTTCTTGACCATGCGCATGTTGGCGGTGACGTCCTCGCCCACCTCGCCGTCGCCGCGCGTGGAGGCCACGGTCAACGCGCCGTCCTCGTACGTGACCTCGGCGGCCAGGCCGTCCATCTTGGGCTCGGCCCAGAAGGCGGCGAGCGCCGCGCGCGGTTCGGGAACCTCGGCGGCCAGGCGTTCCAGGCTCGGCAGGCGCAGGGGGCCGCCCGCGCGCACCAGCGGCATGAGCGAGCGCGACGCGCCCAACCGGCCGGCCCTGTTCGCCAGCGCCGGCCAGCCATCGCCTTCCGGCGCGAGCAGGCATTCCGCCACCAGCCTGCGCAGTTCCGTGGCGAGCTGGCCTCGCTCGTCCTTCTTCTTGTCCGCGCCAACGGTGAAGCCGCGGCCGATGCCGGCCTGGATGTCGTCGAGCAGGAGTTCGGTGAGCGCGTCGCGGAAGGCGTTGGGGATCTTCACTTCCGCGAACTCACGCCACTCGTCCAGGTTCATGGCGTTGTCGAGGCTGAGAAGCGGCAGGGCGTGGCGGTGGGCGCTGAAGCCCTCGGCGACCGTACCGCCCACACGCCGGGTGGGCGAATTGGGGTCGGAAAGCTCCGGGTGCGCGGCCTCCAGGGCCAGGAGCTCGCGGAAGAGAACGTCGTACTCGGCGTCCGGAATCTCCGGGCTGTCGAACACGTAGTAGCGGTGGTTGTGGTGTTCCAGCAGCTCGCGCAATTCCTGCGCGCGCGCCCGGATTTCAGGACCGGCCGTCATGCTCACAAATGCTCGGCGACCCGCGCGAGGTCGGTCTGCCGGCCCACGGTGATGAGCGTATCGCCGGAGAGCAGCTCCTCCCTGGGGCCGGGGTTGAACACCAGCTCGCCCGAGGCGCGCTTGATGGCCACGATGATCAGGTCGAAGTCCTGGCGCAGGCGCGAGTCCATGAGGTTGCTGCCCACGAAGCGCGACGCGCCGCTGAGCTGGAGCTGTTCGAGCTGCAGGTCGATGTTGCCGCGCACGGCCAGGTCCAGGAAGTCCGTCACGGTGGGCCTGAGCACGCTGCTGGCCATACGCACGCCGCCGATGAGGTGCGGCAGCACGACCTTGTTCGCGCCGGCGAACTCCAGCCGGGTGATGTGCGACACGTCGTTGGCCCGGGCCACGATGAAGATGTCGGGGTTGAGCTGCCGCGCGGTCAAGGTCACGTAGACGTTGGCCGCCTCGTCGGTGAGGGCCGAGATGATGGATTTGGCGCGCTTGAGACCCGCGGCCAGGAGCAGCTGGTCGCTGGTGGCGTCGCCCTGCAGGTGCATGATGCCCTCGCGCTTGAGCTGCTCCACCAGCATGGGTTTGGACTCGATGACCACCACGTCCTGGCTGACCTTGAGGATCTCCTGCACCACGACGGAGCCGATGCGGCCGAAGCCGCAGACGATGTAGTGATCTTCCAGTTTGTCTATGCGCCGTTGCACCCTGCGCCTCCACAGAAGATTGTGCAGATGCCCGTCCACGAGCATGCGCGAGAACGAGCCCACGATGTAGGCGAAATTGCCCACGCCGCAGATGATGATCGCCGAGGTGAGCAGCCGCGCCCGGTCGGACAGCGGATGGATCTCGCCGAAGCCCACCGTGGAGAGCGTGATCACCATCATGTAGAAGCTTTCAACGAAGCTCCAGCCCTCGATGAACATGAACACGCACAGCCCGGCCACAAAGACCACGCACATGATGCCCAGGCCCAGCAGGAACTGGAACAGCGGACCCCACTTGTCGCGGATGGCCCGGATGCGGGCGATGGTGAGCGGTTCGGCCATCTACTCTCCCAGTTGCAGCAGCCGCTGGCGGCAGCCCAGCGCCCGGTCGCGCAGCTCCGCCGCGCGCTCGAACTCCAGTTCCCTGGCCGCCTCGCGCATCTCGCGCTCCAGCCGGGCGATCTCCTTGCGCAGGCGCTTGGGGTCCAGTTCGCGCAAAAGCTCGTCCGGCGCAAGCGTCTCGACCTCCGGGGCCACGTGCGCGGCCAGCGCGCCCAGCAGGTTGTCCAGACCCTTGGTGATGGTCTGCGGCACGATGCCGTGCTCCGCATTGTGCCGCATTTGCTTCTCGCGTCTGCGGGCCGTCTCGTCAAGGGCCTGGCGCATGCTGGGCGTCACCGCGTCGGCATAGAGGAGCACGCGGCCGGCGGCGTTGCGCGCGGCGCGGCCGAAGGTCTGGATGAGCGAACGGGCGCTGCGCAAAAAGCCCTCCTTGTCCGCGTCCAGAATGGCCACCAGCGAGACCTCCGGGATGTCCAGGCCCTCGCGCAGCAAATTGATGCCCACCAGCACGTCGAATTCACCGGCGCGCAAGGCCTGGATGATGGCCATGCGCTCCAGCGTCACCACGTCGGAGTGCAGGTAGCGCGCGCGCACGCCCATCTGGTTCAGGTAGTCGGTCAAGTCCTCGGCCATGCGCTTGGTCAGCGTGGTCACGAGCACGCGCTCGTCGCGGGCTGCCCTGGCCTTGCACTCGCCCAGCAGGTCGTCCACCTGGCCGGCCGCCGGCCGCACGTCCACCTCCGGATCCACGAGCCCGGTGGGCCGGATGACCTGCTCCACCACCAGGCCCTGGGCCCGGTCCAGCTCCCAGGGGCCGGGCGTGGCCGAGACGAACACCGCCTGGCCCAGCCGGCCCTTGAACTCCTCGAAGTTCAGCGGCCGGTTGTCCAGGGCGCTGGGCAGCCGGAAGCCGAAGTCCACCAGGGTGCTCTTGCGCGAGAAGTCGCCGCTGGACATGCCGCCCACCTGGGGCACGGTGATGTGGCTCTCGTCAATGACGAACAGGAAGTCGTCCGGGAAGTAGTCGATGAGCGTGGCCGGCGGCTGGCCCGGAGCGCGGCCGTCGAGGTGGCGCGAGTAGTTCTCGATGCCTGTGCAGTAGCCGAGCTCCTCGATGGTCTCCAGGTCGAACATGGTGCGCTGTTCAAGGCGCTGCGCCTCGACGAGCTTGCCCTGGGCCTTGAACTCGGCCAGACGCGCCCGAAGCTCCTCGCGGATGGCGTCCGTGGCGCGCGCGAGGTTGTCCTGGTCGGACACGTAGTGGCTGCCGGGGTAGATCACGGTCTTCCTGAGCTGCGCCAGCACCTTGCCGGTTAGCGGGTCGGTCTCCTGGATGCTCTCGATCTCGTCGCCGAAGAAGCACACGCGCAGCGCCTGCTCCCGGCTGTAGGCCGGGATGAGCTCCAGCGCGTCGCCGCGCACGCGGAAGGCGCCGCGGTGCAGGTCCAGGTCGTTGCGTTCGTAGTGCACCTCCACCAGCCTCTGTATGAGCGCCTCCAGGGACATCCGCTGGCCCTGCTCCACGGGCACGATCATCTTGGCGTAGTATTCCGGCGAGCCCAGGCCGTAGATGCAGGACACCGAGGCCACGATGAGCACGTCGCGCCGGGTCAGCAGCGCATGCGTGGCCGCGTGGCGCAGCTTGTCGATGTCGTCGTTGATGGAGGAGTCCTTCTCGATGTAGGTGTCCGTGTGCGGGAGATAGGCCTCCGGCTGGTAATAGTCGTAATAGCTGACGAAATATTCCACGGCGTTGTGCGGGAACAGGCCCTTGAACTCGTTGAAGAGCTGCGCGGCCAGGGTCTTGTTGGGCGCGAGCACCAGCGTTGGCCGGTTGAGCTGGGCCACCACGTTGGCCACGGTGAAGGTCTTGCCCGAGCCCGTGACGCCCAGCAGCACCTGGTCGCGCACCCCGGCGCGGATGTTTCCGGCCAGCTCGGCGATGGCCTGGGGCTGGTCGCCCGTGGGCGTGAAGTCCGTGACAAGCTCGAACGCGCGCTGCATCGCCTCTCATCCCTTTTGAGCAACCGCCCCTCTTGCGACGGGCGGCCAAACGCACTACATTTGCGCCAGCGCACCATTTTCTGGAGGCCAGCCGTGGACATCGTTCTCATTCCAGCCGAAACGCCGCTTCCCATCGACCGGGCCTACGCCCTGTCCATGACCATCAAGAGCTTCAAGGGCCGCCGCGACGTGGAGGTGCACCTGTTCCGCCACGCCTGGGACCCCGAGGAGGAGCAGGCCATGGACTGGGACAGGCTGCTGGCCGCGCCCGGCATGGCCACTGCGCAGGAGGCCGCAGGCAGCCGCCACGTGATCCTGGAGTCCCTGACCCTGGATGAGCGCGACCGCGTGGCGGCCTACCTCAAGGAGCACTACGCCTCGCGCCTGTCGGCCATCTTCTCGGCGGCCATCCCCTTCCCCGTGCCGGTGGGGCTCATGGCCCTGTCGGACCTGAACGAGGGCAAGACCGTGGGTTTCATCCACTTCGAGCGCATACCGCACTTCAACCTGGGCATCGCCCTGCGCGGCTTCTACGACCTGGGCCAGCATCCGCCCATCGTGGAGACCGAAACCAGCGCCGGCTAGGCTAGCCCTTGCGTCCGCCGTTGTGGCGGTAGAAGAGCACGTCCACGCGGTCACGGGTCACGAGCCCCTCGTTCAACAGCTCGTCGAGCAGGGGCAGAAAGCCGTTGAGCTTCTCCGCACTGTCCACGATCTCGATGACCAGCGGCAGATCCTCGGACAGACGCAGGATGGTGGCCGTGTGCACGCGGCTGTTGGCCCCGAAGCCCGAGAGCCCGCGCAGCACCGTGGCCCCGGCCAGACCGGAGCGCCGGGCCTCCTCCACGATGACCTCGAACAGCATCCTGGATCCGGCCCTGTCGCTTTCGCCGATGTAGATGCGCAGCCTGTCGGCCTCGCCCGAAAGCTTCATGTCCGTCCCTCCTGCGCCGGAACCCGCCGTGGGCGTGTCCCGCCTGTTGCGCCGTGGTTGTGCCCGGCTGCGATATGCCCTATAATATTCTCCCGGCGGCCATGCCCAGCACGGTGAACAGCACGCCGACAGCGACCTGGCCCACGATGTTCGCCCCGGCCCAGAGCCACTGGCCGTGCTGCATCAGCGTCACGGACTCGAACATGTACGTCGAAAAGGTGGTGTACGCGCCCATGAAGCCGGTGAGGATGAGGAAGCGCGCCTCGCCGGCCAGGCCGATGCGCTCCTCCAGCAGGCCGAACACGAGTCCGAAGAGCAGACAGCCCGTGGCGTTGACCAGGAAAGTGCCCAGCGGGAAGCTCGTCCCGGCGAGGCGCTGGACAAGCCCGGCAAGGCCGTAGCGCGCCAACGTGCCGAGGGCGCCGGCCAAACAAAGCAGCACAAGTTTCTGAACCACGCGACCTCTCCAGCGGGCCAATGCCCCGCATCCATGACGAATAGCAGCGTGGCGGCTGGGTGAAAAGGGGAAATATGGGCCTGGAAATCGAGATCAAATACCTGGACGCGGACCACGCCGCCCTGCGCGCGGCGCTTGAGGGACTCGGCGCGAAACGCCTCGGCCGCTGGTTCGAGGCCAACGTGGTGTACGATGACGCTATGCGCGGACTCAAGGCGCGCGGCACGCTCCTGCGCCTGCGCGAACAGCCCGGCGGCGCGGTGCTGACCCTCAAGCAGGCCGCCGCGCGCCGAAGCGAAACGGCCAAAATCTACGAGGAGCACGAGACCCCCGTGGCCGACGCCGGGGCCACGGCCGCGATCCTCGAAGGCCTGGGCTACGAACCCGTGCTGCGCTACGAGAAGATCCGCGAGAAATGGGAGCATGCCGGCTGCGAGGTCTGCCTGGACACCCTGCCCTTCGGCCCCTTTGTGGAGATCGAGGGCGGCGAGGACGGCATCCGGACCTGCGCCGCGGCCCTGGGGCTCACGGCCGAGACCTCGTCCACGGCCACCTATCACGATTTGAACCTGCTGTTCCGCGCCAAGGCCGGCCTGCCGCCGAGCGAGAGCTTCGTGTTCACCGAGGCCGAACGGACCGCGCTCCTGGCGGCGGCGCCGGAGTGATTCCCCCCGGCCCCCCTCGACAGGGTCATTCGGAGTGCCTACTATGTGCGGCATGAGCAGGGCCAAGAGACACAGGAGAGCCGCGACATGAGCGGTCGCCATGGCATGAGCGGCGACACCGGCGTGCGCGGCGCGCCCGGCCAGGAGACCGACAGCCTGGTGCGCGAGCCCAGGCGCTACAAGGTGCTCCTGCACAACGACGACTACACCACCATGGACTTCGTGGTGCTGATCCTCAGGCGCGTGTTCCACAAGGGCGAGCCCGAGGCCATGCGCATCATGTTGGCCGTGCACAAGCAGGGGCTGGGGCTGTGCGGCATCTACACCGCCGAGGTCGCGGAAACCAAAGTGGACACTGTCCACGCCCTGGCCAAGGCCGCGGGCTACCCCCTGCGCGCCAGCCTGGAGGAGGTCTAGGGTCATGCTGAGCAAGGGACTGGAATCCGTCCTCACAGACGCCTTTCATGAAGTGCGCAAACGCCGCCACGAGTACCTGACCCTGGAGCACCTGCTCTACGCCATGACGCGCGAGGCCTCGGGCAGCGACATCCTGGACGCCTGCGGCGCGGACGTGGACCGCCTGCGCCTGCAGCTCGAAGGATTCTTCAAGGAGCACATGGACCCCCTGCCCCCGGACACGGACTCCGAGGTGGTGCAGACCTTAAGCGTGCGCCGCGTGATGCAGCGCGCCGTGTGGCAGAAGGAGTCCTCGGGCAAGGAACTCGTGGAGGTGGGCGACGTCATCGCCGCCATGTTCGAGGAGGAGGACTCCTTTGCCGTGCATTTCCTAAACTCCCACGGCGTGTCGCGCCTGGACGTGCTGGAGTACATCTCCCACGGGCTGAAGGAGCGCAGCGGCGGCGAGGAGGCCGACGGCCCGGGCGACGAAGCGCCCTCCAGGCCCTCGGGCCGGCCGCAGTCCGACGACCAGAGGCGCAAGAACCCCCTGGAGGAGTTCACCCGCGAGCTCACGGCCAAGGCGCGCGACGGCGGCATCGACCCGATCATCGGCCGCGCGGCGGAGCTGGAGCGCACGGTGCAGGTGCTGGCCCGCCGGCGCAAGAACAACCCCATCCTGGTGGGCGACCCCGGCGTGGGCAAGACCGCCCTGGCCGAGGGTCTGGCCCTCTTGATCGCCCAGGGCAAGGCCCCGCGCCAGTTCGCCGACGCCCGGGTCTTCGCCCTGGACATGGGCGCGCTCTTGGCCGGAACCAAGTACCGCGGCGACTTCGAGGCCCGGCTCAAGGGTGTGCTGGCCGAACTCAAGCGCATTCCCGGGGCCATCCTGTTCGTGGACGAAATCCACACCATCGTGGGCGCGGGCGCGGTCTCCGGCGGCAGCATGGACGCCTCGAACATCCTCAAGCCGTTTCTGGCCTCGGGCGAGGTGCGCTGCATCGGCTCCACGACCTTCGAGGAGTACCGCAACAACTTCGAGAAGGACCGCGCGCTGTCCCGCCGCTTCCAGAAGATCGACATCCTGGAGCCCAGCGTGGAGGAGACCGTGGAGATCCTCAAGGGGCTCAAGCCCTACTACGAGGAGTTCCACGGCGTGAGCTACACCCCGCCGGCGCTCAAGAGCGCGGCCGAACTCTCCGCCCGCTACATCACCGAGCGCTTCCTGCCGGACAAGGCCATCGACGTGCTCGACGAGGCCGGGGCGCAGTTCAAGCTCGCGCAGGCGGCCAAGACCGCGCCGCGCAAGAACACGCGCATCACCGCCCAGGACGTGGAGCGCGTTGTGGCGCGCATGGCGCGCATCCCGGGCAAGCGCGTCAGCGGCTCGGACAAGGACCGCCTGCAGGGGCTCGAAGACGAGATCAGGAAGAACCTCTACGGCCAGGACGAGGCCGTGGCGGTCTTGTGCAAGGCCATCCGGCGCTCGCGGGCGGGCATGAAGCAGCCCGGCCGGCCCATGGGCGCGTTTCTGCTCACCGGCCCCACCGGCGTGGGCAAGACCGAACTGGCCAGGCAGCTGGCCCAGGTCCTGGGCGTGCAGTTCCTGCGCTACGACATGAGCGAGTACATGGAGAAGCACGCGGTCTCCCGGCTCATCGGCGCGCCTCCGGGCTACGTGGGCTTCGACCAGGGCGGCCTGCTCACCGAGGCCGTGCGCAAGAGCCCGCACTGCGTGGTGCTCTTCGACGAGATCGAGAAGGCGCACCCGGACGTGTTCAACATCCTGCTGCAGGTCATGGACTACGCCACCTTGACCGACAACACCGGGCGCAAGGCCGACTTCCGGCAGACCATCCTGCTCATGACCAGCAACGCCGGGGCCCAGGAACTGGCCAAGGGCGCGCTGGGCTTCACGCGCAATGATCCCAAGAGCGCTGAGTCCGAGCGCAAGAGCGGCGCGCTCAAGGCCATTGAGCGCCTGTTCAGCCCGGAGTTCCGCAACCGGCTGGACGCCATCGTGCCCTTTGGCGCGCTCACCCGCGAGATCATGCTCCGCGTGGTGGACAAGCACATCCGCGAACTGTCCGAACAGCTCAAGGAGCGCCGCGTGAGCGTGCGCCTGGGCGACGCAGCGCGCCAGCGCCTGGCCGTGCTCGGCCATGACCCGGCCTACGGCGCGCGGCCCATGGCCAGGGTCGTCCAGGTGGAGATCAAGGACGCCATCGCCCCGGAGCTGCTCTTCGGCGCCTTGCAGAAGGGCGGCAGCGTGCTCGTGGACCTGGCCCCGGGCGTGGACATCGAGGCCCGTCCTGCCGGCGGCGCGGCGTCCTCCGGCGCATGTTCGGGAGAATTCGTGTTCACCTACGCGGCGCTGGAGCAGCAGCGGGAGCCCGCAACGGCATGACCATCTACCGCCTCTTCGCCGAGCCGGTGTTTCCCGACCCCGAGGAGGCCGACCCCGACGGCCTGCTGGCCATCGGCGGAGACCTTTCCCCGGAGCGCCTGACCGCGGCCTATGCGCGGGGCATCTTCCCCTGGTATTCCACGAACTCGCCCATCCTCTGGTGGTCGCCGGACCCGCGCATGGTCCTGGAGCCTCGCCGCCTGCACGTGCCCGGCAGCCTGAAGCGCGTGCTCAACTCCGGCCGCTTCAGCTTCACCCTGGACAGCGCCTTCGGCCGGCTGGTCTCCGGCACGGGCGAGAAATTGTATTCCATTACCCGCAAGAACGAGCGCCGCGCCGCTGTTCAATCTACCACCAAAACCGGCAAGAAACATCTGTACAGCTACAAAAGCCTTGCCCCGGGCGTGAAAGGACGCCACATGGAGGCGCTCGTGGTCCAGCTGCTCACCGCCACGGAGAAGGAGGTGTCCGTGCACGACGGTGAAGAGTTCGTTTTTGTCCTGGACGGAACGGTGCTGCTTGAGATCGGCGGAGAGCGCTTTGAACTCGAGCCCGGCGACAGCGCCTATTACCTGTCCACCACGCCGCACCTCATTGCTGCCAAGAAAGAGAAGGCGACGATCCTGGCCGTCCTCTACCAAGGGTGTTGAAAAACCGCGCCTCAAGGCCGTGATCCGGCGTTGTGCGGCTTTTGTAAATGCTCACATATCCATGAATATGCTGCGCTTTCCAAAACGCCGCACGCCTTGGCTGACGGCCTGATGCT
>Ga0209467_1002988_pt1 | contig 11454 bp, 11 predicted proteins | sample Higcelwee11metaG_FD_187175 | JGI IMG/M metagenome (GOLD analysis project Ga0209467, IMG submission 187175) | Freshwater pond sediment microbial communities from the University of Edinburgh, under environmental carbon perturbations - High... | ecosystem: Environmental > Aquatic > Freshwater >...
CGGCTCCGGCGTCATCATCGACGGCGCAAAAGCGTACGTGCTCACCAACGCCCACGTCATCACCGGGGCCACGCAGATAACCGCGCGCCTGCACGATGGCCGGGTGTACAAGGCAACGCTTTTGGGCGCGGACCAGGACATGGACCTGGCCGTGCTGCGCCTGGAACTGCCCAAAGGGGCAGAGGCCCTGCCCCAGGCGCGCATGGGCGACTCCGCCGACCTTTTGATCGGCGAGCCGGTCATCGCCATCGGCAATCCTTTCGGCCTTTCGCACACCGTCACCACCGGCGTGGTCTCCGCCCTGGACCGCTCGGTGAACCTGGGCCAGCATTCCATCACCGGGCTCATCCAGACCGACGCGGCCATCAACCCCGGCAACTCCGGCGGGCCGCTTTTGAACATTCTGGGCCAGGTGGTGGGCATAAACGCGGCGGTTTACGCGCGCGGCGGCGGGCTCGGCTTCGCAATCCCCATCAACAAGGCCAAGCGCGTGCTGGACGAGCTCATCACCACGGGCCGCGTGGCGCACATCTGGCTGGGCCTGCTGGGCGAGAACATGACCCCGGAGCAGATGACCCAGTATGGACTCACCCGGCCCGGCGGGCTCATCGTCAGCGCGGTGTTTCCCGGCACCCCGGCCGAGGCAGCGGGCATCCGCCCCGGCGACGCGCTCTTGGCCATAGGCGGGCAGCGGGTGCAGGACAAGGCGCAATTCTTAGGCATCCTCATGGGCTACACCCGGGGCGACACGCTGGCCGTGCTCTTGAGCCGCGGCCCGGACAACTATCAGGTGCAGGTGCGGCCGAAGGTGCTTGACCACGAGGCGGGCCTGGGGCTGCTCAAGTGGCGCTGGGGCTTCAGCCCCGCCGCAACGGACCCGGCCAGGGACCCCGCCAGGGACCCCGGCGTCGCCGTGGCCGAGGTGCGCCCCGGAGGCCCGGGCGCGGCGCTGGGCCTCAAGCCCGGCGACCGCATCCTTCAGGTGGGCAGCATGCGCCTGGGCAACGAGGCCGACCTGCTGACGGCCTTTTACCGCAACCAGATGCACAGCCTGCTGATCCTCTCCGTGAAGCGCGGCGACCAGACCTACACCGTGCGCATGAAGATCTGATGCGACCGGCCGCCCGGCGCAAAAAAGCCCGGCACTCCTTGCGGAGGCGCCGGGCTTTTTTGCGTTTTGCGCCGGGGTGAGCGCCGGGGTGAACGGCGGGGCTAGGTTTCCGGCGTCGGCTTGGCGGGAACATCCGGGGCGATGGGCGTGAGCGGCAGATCCTGCTGCGGGGCCTTGCCTTCCGGCACGGGCTTGACCTTCGGCGCGCTCGGCGCGGCCGATGGGGCGGGCGGCGTCACCGGGGGCGCGGCCACTGGCGCGGTCAGCTCCGGGCCGGTGGAGCTGAGGCTGCCCGCAGCCTCACTTTCGGCCTTGGCCTGGGCGATCTTGCGCAGGCGACGCTCCTTGGCCTCGGCCTTGCGCTCCTCGCGGCGCTCCAGCGCCTTTTTCTTTGCCGCGCGGGCTTCCTCGCGCGAGATGACGCCGTCGTGGTTGGTGTCCATCTCGACGAACTTCTGCTCGCGCCGGGACAGGTATTCCTTTTGCGTCACGCGGCCGTCCTTGTTCTTGTCGAAAGTGGACAGGTACGGCCTGGGCGGCTTGTCCGTCTTTTTGCGATACTTGGGCGTCTTGCCCGCAGCCACGCGCCTGGCGTCGCTGGCGACCTGCTTGCGCACCATCTTGGCCTTGGCGTCGCTGGCTTCCTTGGGAGAAACAACGCCGTCGTGGTTGGTATCGGCCTTGCTGAAGCGCTTCTTTGATCCGGCGGTGAATTCCTCATGGGTGATGCGCCCGTCGTGGTTGGTGTCCAGGCTGCGCAGGGGGGGCTTGTCGCGTCCCTTGGTCTTTGGATCCGCGGTCTTTTGGGGCCCGTCTTTCTTGCCCGTGGCGGGAGCCTTGGGCGCGGCCTTGGCCGCTGGCGCGGCATGGGCCTTAAGCGTGGGGGCGGCGTGGGGCTTGGCCGCTGGGGCCGGGGCTTTGCGCAGCGTGGCGGCGCCGGGGCGCGTCAGGCCTTCGCCCTCGTGGGGCGGGGAGTCCTGCGCGGCGGCGGGGCAAACAGGCAGCAGGAAGAACACGGCGGCAAGCAGGCCCGGAGCCAGCCAGGCGGATACACGGGGCGAACGCATCAAAAGCCTCACTTCATGCGCAAAAGGGTCTGTGTCCATTTGATGGCGTCGGCGTAGTTGCTGGCCGAGGCCTGCTGGTCGAGCTCACGGGTGTTCAAAAACGCGAACACGTCTTCCCAGTTGCCTATTTCGATGTCTTCCACCAGCGACAGCCAGGCCCAATAGGGTGAAGGCTTTGACAAAAGCGCGGCCTCCACGTCGCTGTCAAGGGGAATGTTGCTCAAAAGCCTGTCCATGGGCTGGCCCAGAAGCACATCAAGCTTGGAGAAAAGCCCAAGGAGAAACAGCGTTTCCGAGGGGAAAACGCGGCTCTGATACAGCCGGCCCATGCTCTCCAGGTAGCGGGCGCGTTGCAGGGAGGTGTAGGCGGCCTCCTGCACCTTTGCCGTGGAGTCGAAGTCGGAGATGATGACCGCCAGAAACCACTGTTTTATCTGCTGCTTGCCCAGCAAGGTCAACGCCTGCTGGATGGACTGTATGTTGGCGCGCAGGGAAAACGCCGCGGAATTGATGAAGTTCAGCAGCCGATAGCTGACGCTTGGGTCCGTGGAGATGATCTTCGAAAGCTCGCGCACGTCGAAGTCATCGCCGGAAAGGGCGCGCAAGAGCCGCATTTTGGCCAGCACGGGCGTGGGCACCTTGCTGCCGGTCATGGTTTCCGGGCGGGAAAAGAAGAACCCCTGGAACAGCGTGAACCCCAACGACTTCGCCAGCTCATAGGTGGAGCGGTCCTCGACCTTCTCGGCCAGGAGCCGGCAGCCGTAGCGGTGCAGATCGAGGCTGACGGCGCGCAGTTGCTCCGGCGACATGCCCAGCAGATCCACCTTCACTATGTCCGCCAGGCGGATGACTTCCTCATAGCCGGGCTGGCCCACGTAGTCGTCCAGGGCCAGGGTGTAGCCGCGGCTTTTGAGGTTGGTCAGCGCGGTGATCATTTCCAGCGTGGGGGTAATGGTCTCCAGCACCTCGACCACGCAGATTTCGCGCGGCAGGGCATACACGGTTTCATCCAGAAGCAGGCGCTGGGGGAAATTGATGAAGGCTTTCTTATGCTTGTCCATGCCGGAAAAGGCCAGGCCAAAACCATCGGCGATGACGGAGGCCGTCGCGAGGTCGTCCTCGGCCACATCGGCGGTTTTGGCCTGGGCGCTGCTGCGAAAAAGCAGCTCGTAGGCCCAGACTTTTTCCTGGGCGTCGAAAATGGGCTGCCTGGCGACAAATATCGGCTTGCTGGCCTGGCCGTCCTTTTCTGGCAGCGAGGATTCGATCATTGGCCGACTATCCCCGTTTTCAAGCCCGGATGCAACCGGAAAGACCTACTGGGCGGCACCAGGAGCCGGGGCCTCGCCGGAAGCCGGCCCAGCGGTGGCATTCTGCTGCGCGCGGCCGCTCATGGCCTTGTATTCCTCTTCCAGAATCTTCGGGATGGGCCGGTTCCAGAACGTCTCCTTGATCTGTTCCTTGGCGTCGGCCGGGCCTTTGGGCAGGCAGACCTTGATGGGCTTGCGCACGGGGCAGTCCGGCGAGGAGACGTTCGCGGTCATGCACTTGCCCTCGGAATCAACCGTGAAGGGCACCACGCGGCGCATGGCCCGCCAGGTGCGGTCCTGCACGATGACCTGCCCGTCGGGCATCACCGCGCACAAAAACTCCGAGGGTTTGGAGGCATAGAACACGCCGATGACGTACACTCCCTCCTGCAATTTGCCCACATACTCGAATTCATTCGTTTTCTTGCAGTAGATGCGGGCAAGTATCTGCTTGCACAGCGAGAGGTTCAGGTCGTCGCCCGCGCTGGCGGCCGCAGGCAGCGCCAGAACCAGGGCCAACAAAAGGCAAAGGACGAGGGGAGCCTTTCCGCTGGATATTTTCACGTGTGCTGACTCAATCATGGCATTGGTCCAAGGTCAGAAATTTTTGGAACCCCTCGGGGCTGTCGGTTTCGCACTGGGCTTTGCACCCGGCGCACTGATAGCTGCCGGGCTTGAAGTACCACTGCGCCCGGGAGGGGTCGGTGCAGCGGAAATACGCATACACCGAAGCCGCGACAGTTCCATGATAACGCTGGTAGCCCTGCTGGTGAATGAAGTCGAGAAAACGCATCCGGTTGCCCCCATTTCCTTGCAGTGCTGTAGCCTGAATGAGGCAAATTGCAAAGCCCGGCGGCGCGGGGCAACCCCCTGGGTGTTTGTTATTTCCACTGGGGGTGTGCCAAGGCGAATCTTGCAATTTCTGATAGCTCGTGGCAATTTAATCAGGTGAGCCTATTCTGCATATTTCGGGAGGCACCAGTGAACCAGCAGGGAAGCGTGGAGGACAGGAAGTGCGTGCGCGTCAGCGTGCCGCCCGCCTTGTTCCTTGAGGCGGCCATGTGGGTGCGGCCGTGGCAAACGCCCACCCACGCCACCTTGCAGGAGCTTGGGGCGCCGGATCTGCGCTTTGCCGCCGCGACGGGGGCGCTGCGCATAGACGACCTTTCCGCCAATGGACTGCGCATCACCCTCGGCCCCGCGCAAAGCCTGAACGACAAGCGCGAGCTGTTTCTCTCCGGCGTCTGCCTGGTCTATTTTTACCTGAAGCTGGCGCAGCCGCTCTCCATAGAGGAGGACCGCCCGCTCTCGCTCTTGCTTGGGGTGGTTCCCGTCACCACGCGCGAGGAAGACGGCAGGCTGGTGGCGACACTCAACATTCTGTACCGCGGCCAGCCGGACCGCAACGAAAAGGGGCTGACCTTCTTCTATGTGGCCAAGCATCCCATCCGCGAACTGGCCTCCTGGTGCGACGAGGTGACGCTCATGGACCGGCGGCCGCTGCGGGCGGCAGCTCGCGGGGTGCGCATGAACCGTTTTCTGCTGGAGGTCGACTCCGCGCTGGCCCAGGCAACAAGCCCGCGCCCATCCGCCACACCGGGCGAGGAAGCCTAGATGTTCACAATCATCGGCATCGTCATCGTGGTGCTGGCCGTCATCGGCGGGTTCGCCGTGGAAGGCGGCCCGCTCCAGGTCCTTGTCCAGCCGGCGGAATTCTTCATCATCTTCGGATCGGTGCTGGGGGCGTTCTTCATCGGCTCCTCGCGCGCCATGTTCATGCAGGTCTTAAGAAGCATCGGGCCGGCTTTTTCCATGCACTACACCAGCAAGGAAAACTATCTGGAGCTGCTGGGCCTCCTGAACGTCCTGTTCGGCAAAATGCGCCGTGAGGGCGTGGCGAGCATCGAGCGCGACGTGGAGCGGCCCGAGGACAGCCTGATCTTCTCCAACCACGCGCATGTCGCCCGGGACCAGGCCGTGGTGCTGTTCATCTGCGACACCCTGCGCGTCTTCATCACCACCGGCGACCAAAGCGAGATTGAAAAGCTCATGAAGCTCGACATGGACACCATGCGCGAGCAGGCCGAGTCCACCTCGGGCATGATTTCCAAAATGGCCGAGTCGCTGCCGGGCCTTGGCATCGTGGCGGCGGTGCTCGGCGTCATCCTCACCATGGGGCAGATAAGCCAGCCGCCGGAGATTCTGGGCCGCAGCATCGGCGCGGCGCTTGTGGGCACGTTCCTGGGCGTGCTGTTCTGCTACGGCTTCATCGGGCCGGTGGCAATCAAGCTTGAGAACCTGGCCCAGGAGCGCCACCTGTATTTCAACGTCATCCGCGCGGCCATTTCCGCCGCAATCTCCGGTTCAAGCCCCATCATGGCCCTGGAGTACGGGCGGCGCGCCATTCCCGAGGACGTGCGCCCCACGTTCTACGAGATGGAGGCCTGGCTCAAGGGCATCAACACAAGGCTGTAGAAGGGCAACGGCATGGCGCGCAACAAAGGGCACGGAGGCGGATCGTGGAAGGTGGCATACGCCGACTTCGTCACGGCCATGATGGCCTTCTTTCTGCTCATGTGGATAATGAGCATGGTGCCGCCGGAAACCCGCAAGGTGCTCTCCACCTATTTCCAGCCCACCTCAGAGGAGCGGGGCCAAGGCGGGCCGGAGGTGCTGCAGGACGTAAACAGCAACGCCCTCACCAGCCAGACCCACGGCATTCCCCAGCCGGACAAGGCCGCCGAGCAGTCCCAGCGCTTCGTCATCGCCTCCAAGCTCAAGCGCATCGTCATGGACGACCCGCAACTGCTGGACGCAAGCGGCCTTTCCTCCGATGAAACCGGCGTGCTCTTGCGTGTGAACAACAACATCATGTTCCGCGCCGGTTCCGCCCAGCTTACCCCGGAGGCCAAGCGCGTGCTGGAAGGCGTGCTCGATGTGCTCAAAAGGTACAACATGCACCTGCTGGTGCGCGGCCACGCGGCCGAACAGGAGGCCGCAGGCGGCATGTTCGAGTCGTCCTGGGAGCTCTCCGGCGCGCGGGCCGCGTCTGCCGCGCGGTACGTTTTGCAAAGCGGCGCAATCCTGCCCGCGCGCGTGCGCGCCATATCCTACGGCGCCACGCGGCCTTTGCGGCCAGACACCACCGAGACCAACCGCCTTTCAAACGGCCGCGTCGAGTTCTACTTCCACCGGCCAGACGCGCTGAACTTCGGTTCCGGCCTGTAGCGCCCCACTGCCCGCCCGCCGGGCAAACGGATTTCGGTATTTCGCCCCTTGATTTTTCCTGGGAACAAGCCGAAAGAATACAAATTCGGACAGCATAGCCGCGCCCCCCGTACCCGGTGCGAACCGCCACCGACCAGGAGCAGTAGTGGAAGAAACCGCAGCAGCAGCAGCCCCTCACCAGCCCGAAACGCAGAAAGATGGAGGGCGCCCGCTCTGGCCCGCACGCCTGGAGGCCTATTACGCGGTGCTGCGGCCCTTGAAGGAGCGCAGCGCCCTGCGCGAGGTGCTGGAGCGGGAGATGCTCCTCTGCTTCATCAACACCAACAGCGGCGGCATCAGCGAATATCCCCTGCTCCCCACGCAGCAGCAGAGCATCGTGAATCTTCTGTGCCGCCGCATCGACCACCCGGCGGACACCGTGCTGCGCAAGCTTGCGGGAAACTTCCCCGTGCTTTTGAACCGGCTGGACAAAGAGACCGCCGCCGGCGACGAAGCCGCGCGCGAGCAGACCACCTCGCAATTGCGCAACACCGAATCACTCTTGGTGAAAAGCGTGCAGGGCATGGTCTTCGCCATGGGCCTCACCACGGACAATTTCGAGGAGCTCATCATGCGCCACTTCGGCGCACCAGGGCTGGCCCAGTTCGGCGGACTCATCAAGACCCGCGAGTTCGACCAGAGCTTCTGGAGCGAGTTCGTGGACCGCTTCATCGGCCAGCATGTGGCCGAGGGCTACGAACAGCTTACCCGCAATGGCAAGTTCCTGCTCTCCAAGGACGGCCAGTTGGTGTTGGTGCGGTTTTTGTTCGACGATGTGCTCGCCACCCTGCACGACCGCCCCGGACACATTGACCAGACCCGCGTGCAGAAGGCCTTTGCCGATGCCAGCGCAAAAACGGCGGAGCGCCTCTCCGTGCGCAAGGTGGTGCAGGCCTGCCTGCTCAAGGGGCTGGGGTTTCTGCCGGGCGAGCTGCTGCTGGAACACCTGGAAAGCGCCGGGCTCATCGTGTGCATGGACCCCGTGGCGCAAAGCCTGTTCCGGGCCATGCAGGCCCGCGCCACCGGCCAGGAGACATCGGAAAAGCACCCCCTGCCCTTCCTCATGGAGCAGGCCGTGGCCATGGCGTTGGGCGCCATGCTCGCGCTCAGCCAATCGCGTGAGCATTTCCTGAGCGCCCTTGGCGATTTGCGCAGCGACGAACTGGACGCCGTGCGCACCCTGGCCCAGGGGCTTGGCATAGACGCCTTGGAAAACATCTTGTTCTTTCTGCTGGAGAGCGCCTTTGTGCGTGTCCTGCGCGAGAAGGCCCGCGACGAAGGGTCGAAGGTGACCATCAAGACCGCGGCCCACCGGCGCGCCCCGCTGCCCGCTGTCGAGGCGCTGGCGGCCCAGGGACTGACACGCATCCGCAAGAGCCAGCTCTTCACGCCGGACCAGACCCGCTCCGACATGCTGCTCTTCAAGGTCAGGACCATGCAGCAGTTCGCCTCGCTCATGCAGGTGCTGCAACTGGAGGAGCCTCTCCAGGCGAGCCTGCGCATCCTTTGGGACCAGGCGCACTTCCGCCGGGACTTCTTTGTGGTCATCGACCTGGGGCAGGTGGCGCGCACCACGCAGAACGTCAAGGCCAAGCTCACGGACCTGCTGCTGAAGTTCGGGGCGCTCCAGCCCGCCCCGCAGCAGGCGCCGGGCGCACAGGGCTGAAGCAAAGATAAAAAGCGACACCCCGCAGCCGTATGCGGGAGACATATAGCATCGGATCGTCGGGGGGTGTTGCGGCTTGATGCCCGCCTCCGGGCCATGTTTGGCCTGGGCCCACTGCAATACTCTTGTCAATCAGCTCTTTTGACCTTTTGTTGTCCAACCACATGCCAGTTTTGTCTGGCCGCTGCACCGCCACCGCCCCCCCCGGGGGGCCAAGGGTGGGAACAAAGACTGGTGCGGCCATTGCACGGGTGCCCCTGTTGGCTTACGGTCACTATCGCACAAGCCTTATCCGGCCCAAGGAGCAGCGCATGACGACAATATGGCAATGGGTGGGCTTCAACCTCCTGGTCTTCGTCCTTTTGGCCTTCGACCTCGGCGTGCTGCACCGCAAGCACCGCGAAATCAGCGTCAAGGAATCCCTGTGGCTCAGCTTCGGCTACTTCGTGCTGGCTTTGTGCTTCTCCGGCGTCATCTTTCATTTCGAGGGCCGCCAGGCGGGGTACGAGTTCCTCACCGGCTACCTCATCGAAAAGAGCCTGAGCATCGACAACATCTTCGTGTTCGTGCTCATCTTCACGCACTTTCAGGTGCCCGCGAGGTCGCAGCACACAGTGCTGTTCTGGGGCGTGCTGGGAGCCCTCGTCATGCGCGCGGCGCTCATACTGGCGGGCTCGGCCATCCTCACCGCCTTCCATTGGGTCATTTACATCTTCGGCGCCTTCCTCATCGTCACCGGCGTCAAGATGCTCATGACCATCAACGACAAGCCGGACCTTTCCGGCAACAGGGTGACCAAGTTCATGCGCAGGCACTTCCGCGTCACGGCCGACTATGTGGGCGAGCGCTTCATGCTGCGCCAGAACGGCGTGCGGTTCATCACCCCGCTTTTGATCGTGCTGGTGCTGGTGGAGTTCTCGGACCTGGTGTTCGCGCTGGATTCCATCCCCGCCATCTTCGCCATCACCAAGGACCCGTTTTTGGTCTACACCTCAAACGTCTTCGCCATTCTGGGCCTGCGCGCGCTGTTCTTCGCCCTCACGGGCGTCATCCACAGGTTCCACTACCTCAAGTACGGCCTGTCCATTGTGCTGGTGGTGGTGGGGCTCAAGATGCTCATCAACGGCGCGTTTGGCCCGGTCATCCCCACGCAGTGGGCGCTTCTGCTGACCCTGGGCATCCTCGGCGGGTCCGTTATGCTCTCGCTGCACCGCACGCGCAGGCTTCCGCCGCAGGCCATGGCCCAGGATGCCTTCCGGGGTTGGGTGCCCGGCAGCCCGGCCAAAAAGAAGCGGGAGGATGACTCGCGGTGATTTTTTAGCCGGTTGCCCAGCCGCTTCGCCCCCCCCAGCCCGTTGCGTGGGGGCGCGAAACGGCCAAAAGAAAAGGGCTCACCTTTGCAAAGGCAAGCCCTTCCGAACTTTCGGGCCGCATTTCCAGCCGTCACGGCGTCATGAAAGCTGATACGGGTGTCTGTCGCTTCCGAGGGAATGATATGCCATGCCCATCGCTTTGCGGACTTCGCCAAGGTCTATGACCTTCGGCTCGACCAGGTTGAAGCCATTGCTTTTTCCGCAGACCAGATCATCGGCGTACTTGCCCTCGTACAGAATGTCCTCAATGATCAGGTAGTCCTCAGTGTCGAGGATGCGGTCCCAGCGATGCACGAGGAATTCCAACTGCTCGGGCCTGATCCTCTCGACGTTGCGCCATCGCCACGATGTTTGGCAATACTCGTCCTCATACCCCAGCAGGGCCAGGTACTGCACCCTGCTCTCAAGGTAGTGACGTTCCTTGTGCAGCATGGCCGAATTGCCGATGACGGCATCGTTGAACGGCACGCTGTCGCCTCCGGCGGTGACCTCGACGCGGCAGACGCCGTCGTAGCGTACCCCGCAGGTGCAGGTGTGCCCCTGGCGCCACCACTCAAGATACTTCTTGGTGTAGAGCTTGCGGCCAAGCCGATGAATGGTGCTCGCAGAACTGGGGGAAATCGGGTGCAGGGCCAGGTCGCAACGGTGGCCCATGATCTTGACGACAAGTTCCATCTCATTTCCTCTTGGATGTCAGATTCCATGGCGGGAGGCAGCCTGCACGGGCGCCCCCCGTCGGTTTTTTCTACTCGATTGCGGACAGCGTGCCCGCCTGCGCCTGGGGCACAACCTGCACCGGAAGCGCAACCGGCTCCAGGGCCGCAGCCTGCTCCACGCACGACTCCTGACGCAGGCGCAATATCTGGGTGGCGCTCTTCAATGCGTTGTTTTCAACGTACATGTCGATATCGACAATCTCCAGCGCCTGCTTCGGGCAGGCTTCCACACAGGCGCACACTTCCTTGCCGGTATCGGCGCGCCAGGCCTGGCATAAATCGCACTTCTTGGCGGAGGCATGATTCTTCCGTCCGGTGAAGGCCAATTCGCCCTCCACGCCCACTTCAATGGCGCCAAAGGGGCACGCCATGACGCACATCTTGCAGCCCACGCACATGGCCTCATTGACGATGACCGCATCGCCGACGCGCTGGATCAACCCGAAGGGGCAGGCGGCGGCGCAGGGTGCATCGGCGCAGTGGTGGCACTGGATGGGGTACTTCACGTCATCAACCTTCACCACCTTGATGCGGGAGATGACCGGCAGCCCGCGCTTCTTGGCTTCCTTGTACGGGATGTGGATATGCGCGCTCACGCAGGCCATCTCGCACTTCTTGCAGCCAATGCACTTTTCCGGGTTGGCATGAATGATGTGGGTGTGGGTCGTATTGGACATGATGGTCACCCCTGCTGAGATTGTTCGACTTCAATGCTTTCCACGTACAGCTCGCGCCCAGTGGCGAGCTTTATTGAACCCGTCTTGCACGCGGGACACCGCAGCATTCTGCCCCGCCCGCTTGCGGTTGCCCCGCAGACAACGCACGTTCCCGTGGCCGGTATGCGCTTGATGTCAAGCTGCGCATGGTCCGCAACGGTTCCCTCGGCCAGCATTTCAAAACAGGCGGTGAGGGTCGTCGCCTCCACTCCGGCCAAGTCCCCGATG
>Ga0209467_1002989_pt1 | contig 11450 bp, 7 predicted proteins | sample Higcelwee11metaG_FD_187175 | JGI IMG/M metagenome (GOLD analysis project Ga0209467, IMG submission 187175) | Freshwater pond sediment microbial communities from the University of Edinburgh, under environmental carbon perturbations - High... | ecosystem: Environmental > Aquatic > Freshwater > Pond...
CATCCAGCAGCGATACTCACGTTCGCTTGAAGGCTCGGTGATGAATGCGTATCGGCTGAGACGGATATTCGAAGTCGCGAAGAGTGGGGGAAAAGGGTGATCAGTGATTGCTGATCGCTGTTCTGCTTCAGGAATTTGATGCTATACTGACGAAAAATCAGCACGCATCGGCATCGAGGAACGCACCATGGCAATCAAGAAATCCCAGCTCTATTCGTCGCTGTGGCAGAGTTGCGACGAGTTGCGCGGCGGCATGGACGCCAGCCAATATAAAGACTATGTACTGACCCTCCTGTTCATGAAGTACGTCTCCGACCGCAACGCCGGCAGGAAGGACGCGCTGATAGCGGTGCCCGACGGCGGTGGCTTCGCCGACATGGTCAAGCTCAAGGGCGACAAGGAGATAGGCGATAAGGTCAACAAGATAATCGCCAGGTTCGCCGAGGCCAACGATCTCAAGGGAGTCATTGACCTGGCCGACTTCAACGACGATGCCAAGCTGGGTTCCGGCAAGGAGATGCAGGACAGGCTCTCCAGGCTCATAGGCATATTCGAGGGCCTGGACTTCAGCGCCAACCGCGCCGACGGCGACGACCTTCTGGGCGATGCCTACGAGTATCTGATGCGCAACTTCGCCACCGAGTCCGGCAAGAGCAAGGGCCAGTTCTATACCCCGGCCGAGGTGTCCAGGATCATGGCCAAGGTGATAGGCATAGGCGAGGCGGGAAGGCTCAAGGAGCCTACCGTCTATGACCCCACCTGCGGCTCGGGCTCGCTGCTGATCAAGGCCGCCAACGAGTCGGGTTCCAGGAAAATCGCCATCTACGGGCAGGAGATGGACAACGCCACCTGGTCGCTGGCCCGGATGAACATGATACTGCACGGACACGACACGGCGGAGATATGGCGCGGCAACACCCTATCGTCGCCACACTTCAAGGACAAGTCGGGAGCCCTGCACCTCTTCGACTACACGGTGGCCAATCCGCCGTTCTCCACCAAGGCCTGGGCCAACGGCATAAAGCCAGAGGACGACGAGTTCCGCCGCTTCGAGTACGGCGTGCCGCCGGAGAAGAACGGTGACTACGCCTTTCTCCTCCACCTGGTCAGCTCGCTCAAGAGCACGGGCAAGGGCGCCATCATCCTGCCGCACGGCGTGCTGTTCCGCGGCGGCAAGGAAGCCGACATCCGCAGGCAGCTCGTCGGCCGGGGCCTCGTCAAGGGCATCATCGGCCTGCCGGCCAACCTGTTCTTCGGCACGGGCATACCCGCGTGCATCATTGTCATCGACAAGGAGAACGCCGTCGCCCGCTCGGGGCTCTTCATGATCGACGCGTCAAAGGGTTACCTCAAGGACGGCAGCAAGAACCGCCTGCGCGAACAGGACATCCACAAGATAGTCGACGTGTTCACGAACCGCATCGAGCTGCCCCGCTACTCGCGGATGGTGCCGTTGTCGGAGATATCCGGCGACGCCAACGACTACAACCTGAACATCCCACGCTACATCGATTCCTCAGAACCCGAGGACCTGCAGGACCTGTCCGGCCACCTGCGCGGCGGCATACCAAACCGCGACATCGACGCCCTGGGCGAGTACTGGTCAGTCTTCCCGACGCTCCGTAAAAGCCTGTTCAGAAAAGGCGACCGTGCCGGCTACAGCGAGGCCAGGCTGGACGCCTCCGAGGTCAAGCAGGCGATACTGGGCCACGATGAATTCACCACATACGCCGACTCGGTCAAGAAAACCTTCGCCCTCTGGCGCAGGAAATGGGAGCCCGCGCTCCGAGCGGTGGAGCCCGGCAACAATCCTCGTACCTTGGTGACGGCCATGGGCGAGGACATGCTGGCGCTCTATGGGCAGACGCCCATCCTCGACCCCTATGACCTCTACCAGCGCCTGATGGACTACTGGGCACAGACCATGCAGGACGACCTGTACCTGCTTGTCTCCGATGGCTGGACGCATGCCGCCGTGCCCCGCACCGTGGTGGAGGACAAGGACAAGAAGATAAAGGAGACGCCCGACCTGGTCATCGGTCGCACGAAGTACAAGATGGACCTCCTGCCGCCGCACCTTGTGTCGCGCGCCTTCCTCCCTTCCGAGGAGGCCGCGCTCGAAGACCTGCGGGCCAGGTCCGAGGCCGCCGCCGCCGGGCTCGAGGAATACATCGAAGAGAACTCCGGCGACGAGGGCCCGCTCTCCGACGCCGTGAACGACAAGGGCAAGGTGACCAAGGCCGGCGTCAGGGCCGCGCTCAAGGCGCTTGGAACCGCTGCAGACCTGTCCGAGACGCGCGAAGCCCTGGAGCATTGCGAGCGCCTGATAGACGCGGAGTCGGAGGCCAACAAGGCGCTTAAAGTAGCCCAGGCCGTCATCGACGAGCAGGTGCTGGCCCGTTACGGCCGCCTGTCCGAGTCCGAGATAAAGGACATCGTGGTGGAACAGAAGTGGCTGGCCGCGATACAGGAAGCGGCGGAGGCCGAGGTGACACGAGTGACCGCCAGCCTCGCCTCCCGCGTCAAGGAACTGGAAGAGCGCTACGCCGATCCGCTGCCGAGCCTGGAACGGTCGGTCGAGGAACTGTCGATGAAAGTATCCGCCCACCTGAAGCGCATGGGGCTCGAGGCATGAGCGAAGCCAGGATACACAAGGGGTACAAGAAGACTGAGGTGGGGGTGATACCGGAGGAGTGGGACGTTGCTCACCTGGGAGAGCTTTTTCCTATAACTTCCAGTAAAAGGGTATTTAAAAGTGAGTGGCGAACTTCAGGGATTCCTTTCTATCGAGCACGTGAATTAGCCATTCTTTCATCAAATGGAGTAGTAGATAATGAACTTTTTATTTCTCCTGAACTCTATTGTGAACATAAAAAGGCTTATGGGGTACCAGAAGTTGGCGATTTACTAGTTACAGGTGTAGGGACACTAGGTAAAGTATTTGTGGTTAAGAATTGCGAGAGGTTTTATTTTAAAGATGGTAATATCATATGGCTTAAAATAGGCGATTCCATTAATCCTACCTACCTTGAACAATTATTTAAAACCACATTAATTGTAAAGCAGATTGAAAATGGATCAGCAGGTACTACAGTCGGTACATATACAATTACTAATGCAGAAAACACAATAATTCCTCTCCCCCCTCTCCCCGAACAGCGCGCCATAGCCGAGGCTCTATCCGACGTTGACAGCCTGCTGTCTTCGCTTGACAAACTGATAGATAAGAAGCGGGCCATCAAGCAGGGAGTGATGCAGGAGTTGCTGACAGGGAAAAATAGGCTGCCGGGGTTCAGCGGGGAATGGGAGAATAAGAAACTGGGGGAGATTGGATCTTTTTATAAGGGACAAGGTATAAAGAAGGACCAAGCTCAATCATCCGGAATCCCATGCGTGCGGTATGGTGAGATCTATACACATCATGATGACATTATTCGATATTACAATTCCTTTATATCCAGGGAAGTCGCGCTTACCAGTTGCAGACTTGTTTTTGGCGATCTGTTATTTGCTGGGTCTGGTGAGACTGCCGAAGAAATCGGAAAATGCGTTGCTTTCGTAGCAGATGATGAATGCTATGCAGGTGGGGATATTATTATCCTGCGTCCACTTCACCAAAACTCTGAATATCTTGCATATCTGCTTAATTCGCATAATGTGACGGATCAAAAATCACGACTTGGGCAAGGAGACGCGATTGTCCATATAGGCGCTTCTAGCCTTGCGAGTATTGATCTTTACCTCCCCCCTCTCCCCGAACAATCCGCCATCGCCGCGATTCTCTCGGACATGGACGCCGACATAGCGGCGCTGGAGAAGCGGCGTGACAAGACGAAGGCGATAAAGCAGGGCATGATGCAGGAGCTGCTGACCGGAAGGATCAGGCTGGTGTAGTTGCGGGTTCCATGGCAATCGAAGAAGTGATTTGCATGCGCCAGAGAAGGAGAAAATGATTCATGAAAATCTCTACCATCCTTGACCATATCGACAGCGGGCACATGGCTTTGCCGGAGTTCCAGCGCGGATACGTATGGAACCGCGACCAGGTGCGCGGGCTCTTCGACTCGCTGTACCGCAAGCATCCCGTCGGCGGGCTCCTGGTGTGGGCGACCGAATCGAGCGGCGCGTCGTACCGGGGCGACGGGAGCCTGGCCAGCGGCATCGTCAAGTTGCTGCTTGACGGACAGCAGCGGATGACCAGCCTCTACGGCGTGGTGCGCGGCAAGCCGCCCCGGTTCTTTGATGGCAGCAAGCAGGCCTTTACGGGGCTGTACTTCAACATCGAATCCGAACAGTTCAATTTTTACCAGCAGCAGAAGATGTCCGGCGACCCGCTATGGATAGACGTGAGCGACCTGATGCTGAAGGGAACGGGCGGTCTCGGCAGCTACATCGCGGCACTGTCCGCCGTGCCCGAGCACGCGCCCAGGGTCGGTGACTACGTCGGCCGCCTGAGCAGCCTGCTAGGCATATCCGATATAGACCTCCATGTGGAGGAAGTGACCGGCAAGGACAAGAGCCTTGATGTCGTCGTTGACATCTTCAACAAGGTGAACAGCGGCGGCACCAAGCTGTCCAAGGGCGACCTCGCGATGGCCAAGATATCGGCCGACTGGCCGGAGGCCCGCGACGCGATGAAGGCCAACATCAAGGAATGGAAGGCGGCGGGCTTCGACTTCACGCTCGACTGGCATCTGCGTTCCATCAGCACCACGCTGACCGGCGAGGCAAGGTTCCAGTTCCTCGATGCCTGCGATGCTGACCAGATCAAGAGCGGCCTCAAGAGTTCCAGGAAGAACATCGACGCCTGCCTGAACATGATAGGGGGCCGGCTCGGCCTGGACCACGAGCAGGTGTTCTTCGCCCGCAACGCCGTGCCGGTTATGGTCCGGTACCTCGACTCCGCGAAGACGACGCTCAATGAGGTGGACCGTGACAAGCTGCTGTTCTGGTACGCGCAGGCGGGCATGTGGGGGCGCTTCTCCAGCACGGTTGAATCGTACATAGACCAGGACCTCGCGGCCCTCGAGGGCCCGGATGGCGGCCTCGACAAGCTCCTCGAGACCCTGCGGCTCTGGCACGGCGGCCTTCGCGCGGAGCCGGGCAACTTCGGTGGCTGGAGCCTCGGCGCCCGCTTCTACCCGGTGCTGTACATGGTGACCCGCATGGCGCAGGCGCGCGACCTGGGTACGGGACTGCCGCTCAAGGCCAGCCTGCTGGGCAAGATGAGCAAGCTCGAGGTGCACCACATCTATCCCAAGGCCCAGCTCTATAAATTCAAGGGCAGGAAGTATCAGAAGTCGGAAGTCAATGCCCTGGGCAATTTCTGCTTCCTGACCAAGGACTCCAATCTTGAGATCCTCGACCGGCTGCCCAGGGAATACTTCCCCGAGGTCGAGGCGGCCCATCCCGGGGTGCTCGCCTCCCAGTGGATTCCAGAGGACCCCCAGCTATGGGAGCTGGAGAACTTCGACGAATTCCTCAAGGCCCGCCAGGCGCTCCTGGCCGCGGAAGTCAACCGCCAGATGGAAAGCCTCCTGCACGGGGATACCCGCTGGCTGGACGATTCGGCACGGCCTGCGCAAACCAGGGCCATCGCTCCTGGCAGCATCTCGAGCGCCGAGGAAGAGGCCATTCTCGATGAAGCCAATGAGTGGGTGGAGGAGAGGGGGCTCGCGTCCGGACAGCTTTCCTATGAGCTGGTCGAGCCGGCATCCGGCGAAGTCAAGGCCATCCTCGATTTGGCCTGGCCCGACGGCCTGCAGCGGGAGCTGAGTGAACCGGTAGCCCTGCTCCTCAACGAGACCCAGGGCGTCATAGCTATAGCGAACGAAGCCGGTTTCCGCTGTTTCCAGAACCCTGAAGCCTTCAGGAAGTATGTGGAGACCGAGATTCTGGGAATGTGAGGCGCGGCAGGAAAAAGCCTGTTTTAAGACGGTCTACACTGCAAAACTATACAAAAAATATTGTAATGCAAAAAAATGTATAGTATAGTCTCGGTGGAGGCTAGCATGAGCGATATTTCCGTTAATCTGGTACGGCTACGGAAGATTGCCAGGCTGAACCAGGAAGAACTGGCTGTGAAGGCCAATATTACCCGCCTCGCCTACGCCAATATTGAGAAGGGCAAGAGCGTTCCCCGCAGCGATACCCTCGTAGCGCTGGCCAAGGCCCTGGACGCCAGGGTCGCCGACCTCGTGCGGCCCGTACGCAAGCTCGCGTCCCTGCGGTACCGTACCGGCAAGATCCTGAGCGCTCGCGAGAAGGCCCGCAAGGATCAGGAGATAGCGTTCCTGGCCGACTGGCTATCGTCCTATAGCCAGTTGGAAGAATGCCTCGGGGATACCATCCCGTATGGCTTGGCGGACCTGCCGGAAGGCGATCCCGCATCGGTCGCCGGGGCCGTCCGCGCCGCTCTCGGCGTACCTGCAGACGGCCCCGTGCTCGACCTACCGGAGTCGCTGGCGTCCGCCGGCGTCAAGCTGTACTTCTTTGACGCCGACGTTCCCGGTTTCTGCGGCGCCAGCCTCGGCCCCGTGGACGACGGACCCTGCGTCGCCGCGAATCGGCAGGACATGACCGTGGAGCGCCAGATATTCACCGTCGCGCACGAGCTGGGCCATCTGGCCCTGCGCCACGCCGATAGCCAGGCTGACGACGGTAAGCAGGAATCCGACGCCAACGGCTTCGCGTCCGCGTTCCTGATGCCTGACATCGCGTTCCTCAGGCAATGGGAGGAAAGCAAGGGCGCTTGGTGGGTTGACCGCGTGCTCTCGGTAAAGCGCTATTTCAAGGTCAGCTACCAGACCGTTCTCTGGCGCCTCGTGGAGCGCGGCCTTGCCGGAGACGATATCTACGTGAGCTTCGCGCGCCAGTACAACGATAGGTATCGGCACGACCTGCGTGGGCATTACGAGCCCAACGGCCTCGCCCCGCTCGACTTCGTCGAGGAGCGTTTTCCCCGCCTGGTGCGGACCGCGCTCGAGCGCGAGGAGATCACCCTGTCCCGCGCGGCCGAGATGCTCAGACTCCCATTAAGCGACATGAGGGACCTCTACCTGTCCTGGAAACAGGAACTATAGCGGTGGAAACGGACGCGGTACTCATAACCGATTCCTGCGTCCTCATCGACTACTTCCGCCACGGCAAGGACGCGCTCCTGGCGCTCGCGTCTTCGGTCAGGGTCGTCGTGCCCGATGTTCTTGTCGCCGACGAACTCACGGACATCGATAGCGGAGAGCTCCTCGATGCGGGTATCGATATCGTAAGCGCGCCGACTGAGCTGTTGAACGAAGCCATGTCGAGGAGCCGGCCGCTGTCATTCTATGACTGGACCTGCTTCCTGCTCGCCGAGAGCGAGCGCTGGACCCTGGTCACGAACGACGCCAGGCTGAAGCGGCAATGCGATACGAGCGACGTGCGGGCGCGCTGGGGCCTCTGGCCGCTTGTGACTATTGTAAAGACGGGTTTATTCTCAAAGGAACGTGCGGTCGCCATCGTGCGTGCCATGGCCGAGGGCAACCCGCGGCTGACTGGCGCTCTTGTGAACGAATTCAGAAAGCAGCTGGAATGAAGGACGCGCCATGCCATCCGTAGGTCAGCGGGAAAAGGAAACGCAGAACAGGGTCCTGGCCTTCTTCAGTGATAGCCTGGGTTACTCATATCTGGGCAACTGGAAGGATCGGCCCGGCAACGACAATGTCGAGGCTGAGCTGCTCGCCTCTTGGTTGGGACGGCAGGGGCACGACGCGGGCATGGTCGGCAAGGCGGTAGCGCAACTGCGCAAGGCCCGCGTCATAGCCGGCGGCAAGAACCTGTATGACGCCAACCGCGCCGTGTATGAGGCGCTCCGCTATGGTCTCAAGGTACTTCCCGCCATCGGCGAGCAGAAGGTGACCATCTGGCCGATAGACTGGAACCATCCCGAAAACAACGACTTCTGTATAGCCGAGGAAGTAAGCATCGCGGGCCGCAATACCAAGCGCCCCGATCTGGTGCTGTACATCAATGGCATCGCGCTCGGTGTCATCGAGCTCAAGCGTTCCTTTGTCTCGGTCACCGAAGGCATCAGGCAGAACCTCGACAACCAGAAACCTGACTTCATAGAGGACTTTTTTACCACGGTTCAGCTGGTCATGGCGGGCAACGAGACGGAGGGTCTGCGGTACGGTGTCATCGGGACGCGCGAGAAGTACCAGCTTCGCTGGAAAGAGACAGGCGGGTGTTTCACCACGGAGGTCAACCCGCTCCTGCGCGAGCTCGGGCAGGTATGCGGCAAGGTCCGCTTTCTTGAGATAGTTCATGACTTCGTCGTATTCGACGCGGGTACCAAGAAGACATGCAGGCATAACCAGTACTTTGGTGTCAAGGCGGCGCAGGAGCGGGTGCTGCGCCGCGAGGGCGGCATCATCTGGCACACCCAGGGCTCAGGCAAGTCGCTGACGATGGTGTGGCTGGCAAAGTGGATACGGGAACATGTGGCAGGCTCGCGCGTCCTTCTGGTCACCGACCGAACCGAACTGGATGACCAGATAGAGAAGGTCTTCAAGGGCGTGGACGAGCAGATCACGCGTACCAGGAGCGGCGCCGACCTGGCGCGCAGGCTCACCGAGGGTGACAGGTGGCTGCTGTGCTCGCTGATACATAAATTCGGCTCTGGTGAAGACCTGAGCCCCGATGACATAGACGGTTTTGTAGCGGATTTTACTGGTGCTGGAACGGGAGCAGCCAGGGCATCGGGCGAGTTCTTCGTCTTTGTCGACGAATGTCACCGCAGCCAGTCGGGCAGACTGCACGACGCGATGAAGGCGCTGCTTCCTGGCTCCACCTTCATAGGCTTTACCGGGACGCCGCTCCTGGCGCGCGACAAGCACTCCAGCACGCTGGTCTTCGGTTCCTATATCCATACCTACAAGTACGATGAGGCCGTACGCGACGGGGTAGTCCTGGATCTGCGTTACGAGGCCCGCGACATAGACCAGAGCCTTTCATCGCAGGACAAGATAGACCAATGGTTCGAGTCCAAGACGCGCGGCATGAACGACTACGCGCGGGCAAAAGTGAAGCAGCGCTGGGGCACGATGCAGAAGGTGCTGAGCGCTCGCGACCGCCTCTCCAGGATAGTGGCCGATATCCTCATGGACATGGAACGACGGGAGCGGCTCGCCAGCGGGCGCGGCAATGCCTTACTCGTCAGCGACAGCATCTATTCCGCGTGCCGCTTCTACCAGTTTTTCAGCGAGAGCCCGCTCAAGGATCGCTGCGCCATCGTCACCTCGTACGATCCGTCGCCTTCCGCCATCAAGGGCGAGGAATCCGGCGAAGGCCTGACCGAGCGGCTCCTGCAGTACGATGTCTACCGCAGGATGCTGGCCGACTACTTCCGGGAACCGGCCCACAAGGCGCAGAACCGGGTAGCGGAGTTCGAGTCACAGGTAAAAAAGAAATTCATAGACGAGCCAGGGCAGATGAAGCTGCTCATAGTCGTTGACAAGCTCCTGACCGGATTTGACGCGCCGCCCGCTACCTACCTGTACATAGACAAGCAGATGCGCGACCACGGCCTCTTCCAGGCGATTTGCCGCGTCAACAGGCTGGATGGGGACGACAAGGAATACGGCTACATAGTCGACTACAAGGACCTGTTCGGCTCGCTTGAGCAATCAATCAAGGACTACACCGGTGAAGCCTTGGGCGGCTACGACCAGGCCGACGTTGACGGCCTTCTGACCGACCGGCTCGACAAGGGGCGGGAACGGCTGGAGGAGGTGCGCGAGGCGATCAAGGCGCTGTGCGAGCCGGTGCCCTATCCTCGCGGCACCCTGGAATACTGCCATTTCTTCAGCGGGGCCGACTCCGGCGACATGGTGGCCATCAAGGAGAACGCGCCCAGGCGCGTCCAGCTCTACAGGCTGACCGCCTCCTTCGTCCGCGCCTATGGCGATCTGGCGGGCGAGATGATCGAGGCAGGGTACTCCGCCGGGGAGGCTCAGGCTATCAAGGAAGAGGTCGAGCATTTCCAGAGGGTCTGTTCGGAGGTAAAGCTGCACTCCGGTGATTATGTTGACATGAAGGCGCTGGAGCCATCGATGCGCTACCTGCTGGACACTTATATCCGCGCCGAGGAGAGTGTCGTGCTGTCCTCGTTCGATGACCTGTCGCTTATCCAGCTCATCGTGCAACGTGGCGAGGATGCCACCGATGCCCTGCCCGCTGGCCTGCGCAACGACAGCGATGCGGTGGCGGAGACCATAGAGAACAATGTCAGGCGCATCATCGTGGACCGCACGGAAGTGAATCCCAGGTACTATGAGCGAATGTCAGCGTTGCTCGACGATATCATCCTGACCCGCCGCCGTCAGGCGGGCGACTACAAGGACTACCTCAAGCGTATCGTCGAACTGACGAGGAATGTCGCCCAGGGTAGCGGAACCACCTATCCACCAGGACTGGCTTCAGAGGCTCAGCGGGCTCTCTATGACAATATCGAAAGTGCCGCCGAGGACGGCGTGGAGTACAGGGTCAATGTGGCCGTCGCCATCGACCGTTCTATTCTCGCCGTCAAGAAGGCCGATTTCAGGGACAGCCCCATCAAGCAGAGAGAAGTGCGGCTCGCCATAGAGCGTGTCGTCGGATCCGACTGTCCTGATTACGTCACGCGGCTCTTCGAGATAGTCAAGAACCAGCATGAGTATTGATACCGTCACGCTTTCGATACAGGGCCTCACCATCGATGTCGTACGCAAGCGCATCAAGTACATACACCTATCCGTGTATCCACCCGAGGGGCGGGTGCGCGTCTCCGTGCCGCTGCACGTCGGCGACGAGGCCGTACGCCTGGCGGTGATAAGCCGCCTGGCCTGGATACACAAGAAGCAGGCCGCGTTCAGGTCGCAGGTGCGCCAGAGCAGACGGGAGCTGGTGTCGGGAGAGGCGCACTACTACGCGGGCCGGCGTTACCGGCTGGATGTGGTGGAGGGCAGCGCACGGCAGTCTGCGGAGCTGCTCGGCAACGGAATCATGCGCCTGAGCGTCCGCCCAGGTTCGACGCCGGAGACCCGCGAACGTGTTCTGCGATCCTGGTACCGCGAACGGCTTGGAGAGTCCCTTGACCCTCTTGTTGAAAAATGGGTACCCCTCATCGGGGACAGACCGTCATACTGCGGCATCAAACGCATGAAGACCCGCTGGGGTACCTGCAACCCGACAGCCAAGCGGATCTGGCTTAACCTTGAGCTTGCAAAGAAGCCGGTGGAATGCCTCGAGTATGTGCTGGTCCACGAGCTGACCCACCTGCTCGAGCCCAGCCACAACGAGCGCTTCAAGACCCTGATGACGCGTTTTCTTCCGAACTGGCGATCAATCCGCGTCCTCCTGAACGCCGCCCCTCTTGCCCACGAAGACTGGAGTTGCTGATCCCCCCCCCCCGTTAATTTTCCTTGACAATCCCC
>Ga0209467_1002990_pt1 | contig 11447 bp, 6 predicted proteins | sample Higcelwee11metaG_FD_187175 | JGI IMG/M metagenome (GOLD analysis project Ga0209467, IMG submission 187175) | Freshwater pond sediment microbial communities from the University of Edinburgh, under environmental carbon perturbations - High... | ecosystem: Environmental > Aquatic > Freshwater > Pond...
CGGCTCTATGCCGCTGGAAACCTTGACCTTCAGCGTTTCTCCATCTTTGTCCAGCAAAAGGATATACCCCCTTGTTGCATGTAGATGCTCGGTTGTGGTTTCCACCAGTTTTTTCAGAATACCTGACACATCAAAGGTCGCCATAAGAGCCGCACTGATCTGATTCACAGCCTTCATCATGGTCAGGGTGTCATGCAGTCCGTTATTCTTTTTAATCAGCTCATTTACCAGATGTTCTTTTTTCTTTACCTGCTCCTGCTTTTCCAACGCTTTTTCAATAACATTGTAGAGCACGGTTTCATCGTCTATCGGCATGACAATATAGTCGTATGCCCCCATACGAAGCGCCTTGATAACGTTAAAGCTGGAATCGTTGGAGCTGAGGATGATGACGTCGATCTCCGGGCGGCGCTGTTTAAAAATCTTCATCATATTAAAGCAGCTCATACCGGACAGCATCAGGCTGGTGAGCACCAGATCAAAATCCTGCTCGGCAAACAGGGGCAGTGCATCCTCGGCAGAGGTGGTAACCGATACCAGGTAGCCTTGTGCTTCAAGGACTTCAATGAGAAAGGTGCAGCTTTCTGCTGAATCATCAACAACAAGAATATTTGCCGGTCGCGCCATGGCTAAGCTCCAAATGTTTCTTATTAGTTGAGATGGATAGTACGGCATGAACGGTGAAAAAACAACTGCAACCTTATGAGTAAATTCTTGACAGCCAGCTTCTTTCTTGGCATCTGTTGTAGGCATTTTAAACACCGAATGGAAGCGAGGAAGCCTAGAGTAGCCACCACATATTCTGTCAAAACAGGCAGAAGCTGAATAGATAGATCACGGTGCCCGCAAGGGCTTGATAGGGAAGAGGGGTGCAGTTTCATTGGAACGACTCCCCCGCGGACCCGCCGCTGTAAGCGAGGACAAAGGGCAATAACGTCACTGATCACTTGATTGGGAAGACGCCCGGAGGATGAATCGCAAGCCAGAAGACCTGCCGATGATCTCTGCACTCAATGAATCCCTCTGGTAAAGGGCGAGTGCGTCTTGGTTAGTCAGACTTTAAATACGATAAGTCCGCCTGCGCGTTATGCGCAAGCGGACTTTTTTTATACACAATTTCAAACAGATGGAGTCGAGGAAGAGGGGTGCCACTCTCATGCAGAGTCATTCCCCCGCTGCCCCGCAGCCGTAAAGGGAACGAACGTCCATTGCGCTTTGCGCAAACAACCACTGGGATTAATCCTGGGAAGGTGGACAAGTAGGTCGCCCCAAGCCGGAACACCGCTCCATCTGCACATTAACCCGAGGGGGGAACTATGAAGAGGAACAGACAGAAATCTGCTGTAGTGATGGCGTTGGTACTGGCAGCTTGCGGCTCTGCGCAGGCAGACACGGCAACAGGCGAGGCCAGGCTGGAACAGATTGTGGTAACAGCAACCAGAACCGAACAGGATCTGGCAACAGCTCCGGGCAGCGTGGCGGTGGTGACCAGGGAGGAGATGGAAAAACAGACGGTTATGACGGTGGATGATGCACTCAAAGGCATGTCCGGGATTATGCTTAACAGATCCAAGGGATTGATGAACACGATAGCCACCATGACGTTACGTGGCGTACCAAGCCAGAGCAGGACACTGATAATGGTTGACGGTGTTGCCATCAACAGTCCATTTGCGGGCAATATTCAGTCAAACAGTATCGCCCCAGGCACCCTGGAACGAATCGAAGTTGTAAAAGGCGCATCATCCAGCCTGTATGGCGGTAATGCCATGGGGGGCGTCATCAATATGATTACGCAGATGCCAAAAAAAAGAGAACTCATGTTGAACACCGGTTTTGGTTCCGGGCTGGCCGCTGACGGGGCCGAAAACACCAGGCGGGTTGCTGCTTCGTATGGTGATGTATTCATGGATAAATTTCGTTTGTATATTCACAATGACTATGCCGGTTCAGATGGCTTCATAAATGAATACGTTACCGGTAGCGCTGTTACAGGTACAACCGGTTCGTTCCCATCGGTAGACCGCAATGGCGCGGCAACTCGCGTCTTGGGCGACAAGGGCAGGAACAGCGCCTGGCAAGACAACTTCACCCTGAAGGCTGAATATCAAATCACTTCTGATACAAAACTGGGATTCACCTTCTTAAGGTCTTATGGAGAACATTCCAATACTGATCCCCATACCTACATGCGAAATTCTGCTGGAAGCCCGGTCTGGAGCGCTTCTGGCTCTGAAAACTCGTTTTTGGGGTCTGATGGCGCCGATGGGCTGCTTCTCTACAATCTAGCCTTTGAAACGACCGTTTCTTCTGCAAAAATCAAGGCAAATCTGAACTATCTGGATCAGGACACAAGCTGGTATACCACGGCCAGCAGCACAACAACCGCACCTGTTGCCACACGTTCCGGCGGGCCGGGCAAACTTACCCTGACCCCTGCCACCGCACTGGGTTCGGATATTCAGGTCTCTTTCCCGGTCTTAAGCTGGAATTATCTGACCGTTGGCGGGGCATTCCGCCAATCAAAGCTGGATGGCATCGATTATGTGCTTTCGGACTGGCGTAATGAAAACAGCAAGGGGAAGGTGGTGGGTGAAGCCAGAGGAACCGACACCACCTACGCCGTTTTTTTGCAGGACGAGATTTCCGTTACAGACAAGCTGACCCTTTACGCCGGTTTTCGTCAGGACTGGTGGCAAACGTCTGACGGCTTTGTGCTTGCAGCCAACTCTTCAAATGTCATCACTACCGGACCAACCAGCTTTTCATCACGCAGCGCCAATGCCTTCAGTCCGAAAGGCGCTCTTGTGTATACCCCTTTTGAACGCACCATTCTCAAGCTGTCCGGCGGCAAAGCCTTTCGGGCTCCCAATAATTACGAACTGTACAGAACCACCATGATGGGCAGCTCAACGACCTATGCCAATAATCCGGATCTGAAGCCGGAAACCAGTGTGTCGTGGGATGCAAGCGTAAGTCAGGGGCTCTGGCAGGGCGCAACAGTCAAGGCCACCTACTTTGAAAACTATTTCAGCGATCTGATCTATACAACGGTATCTGGAACAATCCGCAACAGAATGAATGCCGGTAAGGCTGAAAGCAAAGGGGTAGAGCTGGAGGCTGAGCAGAAATTCGGCAAACTTGCCAGGGTCTTTGCCAATTATACCTATACCGACGGAAAGATAACGGAAAACAGGGCGGTTCCTTTGTCGGTTGGCAAGAAGATGACCGACGTGCCTGAGCATATGTTCAATCTGGGTGCCGATGCCCAGTATGGGCCTTTCGGTGTCATGTTCATTGGCCGCTACGTTGGCAAACGGTACGGCACAGACACCAATACCGATACTGCCCGTGGGGTCCAGGGCGCTTCAGACCCATTCTTCACCGGAGATATCAAACTCAGATATAAGATTGCCGACTGGGTTACCGCATCCTTTTCCGTAAATAATCTATGGGACGAAAAGTACTTTTCCAGCACAGCGGCGGAGGGAAGATCATGTTTCGGCGACTTGACCTTCAAATTCTGAGAGGTGTGCCATGTCCCTTGATCTAATGCTCTGGAGCGGCGGCACCCTGTTCAGTCTGGGGATTTTTGCGGTGAAGACCGGCACCGGTCTTGGCTATGGCCGGATCAGTCGCAAAGGGATTGCCCTGACTCTGGGGCTGTACCTGCTGCTGTTTGAACTGCTGGCTCTGCTGGCCGGTCAGGTGCTGGCACTCCTTGAGCCACTGCTGAAGGGCGGCCCCTGGCTGCACGGAGGCATGGCGCTGGGGATGATCATCTGGGGCGGCTGGCTGCTACGCAAGCCGGGGGCAGTATGCAGACCCGGCTCATCCCTGGCCCTGTTGATTCCCTGCCCGGTCTGTCTGACCGCCATGACCTTCTCAACCTGGACCGCCCTTAACAGCCTGCCGTTGCTGCCCTGGGCCGTGGGGCTGGTGCTGGGAAGCGCCTTCAGCGTCATGACCCTGTTGATACTGTTCATCACTCGGGCCCGCACCGCTACAGGTTCCGTTCATTCTTTGGGGCTGGCCATGATCACCATCGGCCTGTACTTCATCGCCTCACTGTTTCTACCGGCCAAGGTTGAACAGGCCAAAGGGATGTACGGCTCGTTTATGAAGGAGTTGCAACCTGCAGTAACCGGCGGGAACAACGCCACGCTGCTGGCCGGAGTGCTTGCAGTGGCGCTTATGGCAGGTTTTTTTCTGCATAAAGGAGATACAAAATGAATCTTTTAGCTGGTCTTGAAAGCTTTTTATATCTGATTTCATCGGTATTACTGTTCCCCGTGGTGGCAGGGCTGGTGCTGCTGGTGGGCTGGGTCGCCATCTTTTCCGGTAGTTTTTTACGGGAGTGGCTTGACCGCCGTAATGGCGTATCAGCACCCCAGAACCGTTATTGCAAGGAGCTTGCTGCAGCCATTGAAGCTGCAACCGACAGGGTAAATCTGGATATCATGGCAGAACGGCAGCTGCAGACAGCGGAGCTGGCGTTGGTCAAATCCCTTGACCGTATCCGCTTTGTAATCCGGGTTGGTCCGGCCCTTGGTCTGATGGGGACTCTGATCCCGATGGGGATCTCCCTTTCATCACTGGCTCAGGGGGATATGCCCAAGATGGCCGGCAGCATGGTTACCGCCTTTACCACCGTCGTAGTCGGCCTGGCCTGCAGCGTGCTGGCCTACCTGATGTCGCTGGTGAAGGAAAAATGGGTGCGGGCCGACATGCGGGAGATGGAATACCAGACCGAGCTGCTACTCCGAACCCACACCAGCAGCCGCCCCCAGGCGGCAATGGAGGAAGCGGACGATGCGATTTCTTAAACGGCGCAACCGCTTTGAAAAATATGACGAGCCGCTGGAAGACCCGATTGCCGGGGTGGCCAACCTGTTTGATGTCAGCGTGGTCTTTATCGTCAGCATGATGATCGCCCTGTTTATGGCCTACAACATGCTGGATCTGATGGACCCGAAGTCGGAAGTGACCATCACCAAAAAAGCGGCTGACGGCAAGATTGAGGTGATCTCCAAAAAGGGGAAAGAGATCAAGGTTCGCAAGATGACGGACAAACGACTCTCCGGTGAGGGAGAACGGCTGGGCACCGCCTATCAGTTAAAGGACGGGAAGGTGATCTATGTCCCGGAATAGTGCATGGCTGGTTCTGGCGGCTCTGTTCATACTGTTTCTGCTCCCGGTCTCCTCCGGCAGTGCAAACCCCACTGGCACACCGGTGCAGGTAAAGCTAATGCTTGGAGATTTTAACAGCAGTCTGGCTGTGAAAGCGGTCCAGGCGATACAGACACGGCACCCCGACCTGGCCCGACGGGTCAGGTTTGAGGTGCTTACCAAAGCGGAAAATCTGAAAACTCCTCTGCTGAAGCCGGGCACAAAGGGATTCGGTGTTGTCCACATCATGGACCGCCGAGGTCTTGAACAGCTCAAACCCTCAATACATGCCATGCAGAAGGGCGGGATGAAGGTCTATGCCGTGGGGGGGATGTACGGCAAGGACGACAAGGAGCTGGGACTGCACAACGACCGCACCATTGCGGGTTACCAGCAGCAGGGCGGGTTGGAAAATACCGTTAACATGATCCTGTTTCTGTTGCAGCGGGATTGCGGTATCGCCGTTGCAGCTGCGCCACCGGCAAAGATGCCCCAGTTCGGTATCTATCTGAAGGATGATCACCGTACGGTGACCAGCTTTGACGAATACCTGCGGCTCTACCGTCAACGCCCCGGCCCCTGGGTTGGTATCCCCTTTTACAAGACCCTGACCGACAACGGCGAAACCGCCCTGCTGGACAGCCTGATCGAAGCACTGGAAAAGCAGGGGCTGAATGTACTGCCGGTCTTTGGCTATCCCTCGGAAAAGGCGGTAGAGCAGTACTTTTTTGACATAAACGGCAAGCCCAGGGTGCAGGTGGTGGTGGGGGTCTCGCTCAAGGTGGGGATCACCCCCCAGCGTGCCGTGCCGATTCTGACCCGGCTTGGTGTACCGGTGATTGACGCCATAACCCTCCATTCCCAGACCAGGGAAGAATGGGAGAAATCCCCGGTGGGGCTGGATATCTTCGAACGCAGCTCCTCCATCGGCCTGCCGGAACTGGCCGGTATTATCCAGCCAACCGTGGTGGCCAGCAAGGAGCAGGTAAAGGACAAGGCTAGCGGTATGGAGTATGTCGAGACACGCCCCATACCGGAACGGATCGAGCGGCTGACCCAGCGGGTCAAGCGCTGGCTGGCCCTGCAGCAGAAACAGAACAGCGACAAGCAGATCGCCCTGATCTACTACAACTACCCGCCGGGTAAGCAGAACATCGGCGCAGCCTACCTGAATGTCATGCCGGACAGTCTGTATGAGCTGCTGACCCGCCTGAAATCCGAAGGGTACGATGCCGGTTCCACGACGGTCTCCAAAGAGCAACTCTTTGATGATGTTCACGCCTTTGGCCGCAACATCGGCAACTGGGCCCCGGCCGAGATTGACCGGCTGGCCCGCAGCGGCCATGCTGTGCTATTGCCGCTACAGGTCTATAAAAGCTGGTTTATGGAGCTGCCTGATACCTTCAGGAAGTCGGTGATCAAAAACTGGGGTGAGCCGGACCAAGCCCGGATCATGACCTGGACCGACCCCAGGGGGAAAAAGTTTCTGGTGCTGCCCGGCGTCCGCTACGGCAAGATCCTCTTCACCCCCCAGCCTTCACGGGGGTGGGAACAGGATATCAAAAAACTGTACCATGATATCCATGTTGCCCCGCACCATCAGTATATTGCCTTTCACCTCTGGCTGAAGCGGGGATTCAAGGCCGATGCCGTGGCCCATATCGGTACCCACGGCACCCATGAATGGCTCTCCGGCAAGGAGGTGGGCTTTACCGCTGAAGACCCGCCGGAACTGCTGATTCAGGATCTGCCCAACATCTACCCCTACATTGTGGATGACGTGGGGGAAGGGCTGCAGGCCAAGCGGCGCGGCATGGCGGTGGTGATTGATTACATGACCCCGCCCTTTGACAAGGCTGGAATGAACCGGGAGTCAAAGGAGCTGGCCGCCCTGATCAGCGACTACAACGCCGCCCGTGAAAAATCTCTTCAGCTTGCAGCGGCAAAGCTGGATGAGATAAACCGCCTGGCCCGTAAAACCGGGCTGCTGACCGATCTGAAGCTGACGGCGGTTACCACCCCGGAACAGGTGGAGGAGCTGGACGACTACCTGAAGGAGATCGGCGAAAAGATCACACCGTTCGGACTGCACACCTTCGGCAAGGCACCGGATGCCAACTATCGTCGCAGCACTGCAGAAGCCATTGTTGCCATTGAAAAGAAGCTGTCCCCCGCAGAGCGTGAAAAGCGGATTACCAGCCTGGAACAGTCGATTGAGGCAAGCGGCAAGCGGGAGCTGGATTCCTTTGTGGCGGCCCTGGCCGGCAACTATATCCCCTCCGGTCCGGGCAATGACCCGATTCGTGAGCCTGGCTCGCTCCCCACCGGCAAGAACTTTTACTCATTTGATCCAACCAGAGTCCCTTCGCCCGGAACCTATGACACCGGGAAAAAGCTGGCCCAGGAACTGATTGACGGCTACCGCAAACGCCACGGCAGTTACCCGGACAAGCTGACCTTCAACATCTGGGCCACCGAGACCATCCGCCATGAGGGGGTGATGGAATCCCAGATCATGTACCTGATGGGGGTGCGGCCCCAGTGGGATGAACGGGGCCGGGTCAAGGGGGTTGAGCCGATTCCCCGGGCCGAACTGGGACGGGGCAGGATTGACGTCACCATGGTCCCCTCCGGGCTGTACCGTGACCTGTTTTCCAACCTGATGGATCTGCTGGACAAGGCGGTCAGTATGGCTCGGGATCAACAGGAAGAGGACAACCTGATCCGCAGCAATGTGGAAAAGACCCGCCAGATGCTGCTGGCAAAAGGGGTGCAGGAGGAGAAGGCAACACGATTAGCCTCGGTCCGTATCTTCACCGAACCGTCCGGGGCCTACGGCACCGGCCTTGACAAGGTGATTGTGGCCTCCAATACCTGGGACACTGAAAAGCAGGTGATTGATGTCTACTTCATGCGGATGAGCCATCTCTACGGCCAGGGGTTCTGGGGGGACAGCGCCGAACATGGTGGTAAAAAGCTGGGGGAGACCCTGCTGAAAAACGCCCTGTCCGGCAGCAAGATCGCCATCCACAGCCGTTCCTCCAATGTCTTTGCCACATTGGACAATGATGACTTCTTCCAGTATCTGGGGGGCACCGCCATGGCGATCCGCTCCGTGGATGGCAAGGGGCCTGAACTCTACGTGACCAATATGAGTAACCCCACCCAGCCCAAACAGGAGACGCTTGAAAAGGTCATGGGGCGAGAGATGCGTTCCCGTTATCTGAATCCGGAATGGATCAAGGCGATGATGAAGGAGGGCTACGCCGGGGCACGGTTTGTGGACAAGGTTACGGAACACCTCTGGGGCTGGCAGGTCACCGTGCCGGAGGCGGTGGATGCCGCCAAGTGGCAGGAGATGCATGAGACGTACGTCCTGGATCGTAACGGCCTGGGGATAAAGGATCTGTTCCGCAAATCAAAAAACATGTGGGCCTATCAGTCGGTGGTGGCACGGATGCTGGAAACAGTGCGCAAGCAGTACTGGAAACCGGAACAGAAGGTGATTGAGAAGCTGGCGGAGGAGTATGCCAGATCAGTACAGGAGGTGGGGCTGGCTTGCTGCGACCACACCTGCAACAACCCGCAACTGACTGAATTTGCCACCGCCACCCTGCTTTCGGTGCCGGGACTGAAACCGCTGGTGCCCGGATTCAAACAGGCGCTGCAGGATATGAAACAGCCTGATGCTGGTAAAAGCGGACAAAAGGGTAAACAGACCGCTGCACAGACAATAACGCAACCGGCAAAACAGGGTGCAAGCGGCGCAGCGCCGGACGGTAGCGGCAAGACGGCAAAAGGCAAACAGGTGGAAGGGTTTGAGATGAAGGAGGCAGGCAGCCAACAGAGCGGCGCGGCTTCGGCTCCGATCCCCTGGCTGTTCATGCTGGGATTTGCCGGTGTTGCAGGGCTGGTAAGCTGGGGCTTCAGAAAAAATCGGTAGCTTTTGTGGGTGAGACAGCAATGATCAAATGGACCAGCATATCCCTGTTGCTGCACCTGTGTGCTGCCGGTCTGCTGATTGCCGCCGGTCCGCAGCTGCAGCAGCCAAAGCCGGTCATGATTGATCTGACTCTTGCCCCTTCACTGCAGCCTGCCGGGATACCCGCTGCACCTGCTGCCGGTGCCAAACTACCGCAGCAGGTGCAGCTTCCAAAGAAGGCCGAAGCGGCTCAGCCCGCCCCGCAGAAGTCGATCTCCTTGCCAACGACGCAACAGAGCAAGGCGGCTTCTATGGAAAGGACAGCCGTATCCCAAAGCCCCGTACTGCCGGTGCAGAGCCAGGCACCAACCACAGCGGGTGGAGCTTCATCCTCAATCCGGCAGTCAGGCAGCCATACAGTGGCAACGCCGGTATCCGGCTCTACCGTGGAAAAAGGTTCAGGCAGTGAAACAACCGTGGCTGCCGGGCAGCCCCAGCAACGCTATCGCGCCCAGCATTTCGGGTACATCCGCGACCTGATCATGAACCACCTTGCCTATCCCCAGCTTGCGCGCCGCAGAGGTTGGAGCGGCAGGGTAGTTCTATCGTTTGTGGTTGCGGAGGATGGGACGGTCCGCTCAATCCAGGTAAAAGAAAGCAGCGGCCATACCTTGCTGGACAGCAGCGCCATGGAAACAGTCAAAAGCGTGGCCCCTTTCCCAAAACCACCGGTTGCCGCCGAGATCACCATGCCGGTGGTCTTCCGGTTACATTGACGTACCAGACAGAGGAGACCCGATGAACCATACCATCGTACTGACGCAGACAATGGCGCTTATAGCGCTGTTTGCAGGATCAGTTATCGCAGAAACAAAACCGGTAGCCCCTTCTTCCTACAGCATGGGCGAGGTGGTGGTTACTGCTGACCGGCTGGATGAGCATATAAAAAACTATCCGCAGGATGTGAGCAGTGTCAGCCGGACCGAGATCATCAAACGGAACCACTCAAACCTGGAAGAGGTACTGAAAACCATGCCTGGCGTAGAGGTATACCCCACCTCCGGCATGGGTTCCCGCATCTCCATCAGGGGGTCCGGGAAATCAAGCGGCGTCCTGATACTGCTGAACGGCAGGCCGTTGAACAGCAACCAGTCAGGCAGCATGGATCTGAATGCCATTCCGGTTGACCTGATCGAATCAGTAACGGTCTTCAAACCACCGGTGCCGGTCTGGCTGGGGCCGGGAGGCAGTGATGGCGCCATCAACATTGTTACCAGAGAAATAAAGGCATCAGGCAAGGGAGAAACACTAACCAGCAGCGTCAAGGCGGCAGGAGGATCATACGGGCTGATTCAGACCGGCGCCAGCCAGGCGCTGAAGCTGGGTGACGGCAGCCTGCTCTTGTCTGGTACCTTTAATCATCGTGACGGCAAACGGCAAAACAGCGATAGAAACGATGGCTCTGTCGGCATTAACTTGAGCCATAGTGGCAAGGATGGCAACAAATATGAACTGAACGGTCGCTATTATCAGGCCCAATACGGTATTTCCGGCCCAACCGACAATGAAACGCCCAATGCCCGGCAACAGTACCGCAAAGGATCGCTGGACGGCAGGATTGTCGGCCCCCTGTTGGAAACCGGCAGTTATACCCTGAACAGTTACGGCGATCTTCTGAATCTGAAGGACAGATCACAGTATGGCTACACCGCCACCCTTGACGACCGGAAGATCGGACTGAAGCTGGATACAAGCTGGCTGGACAGCGCAGAAAAGTGGGAGCTGCGGCTTGGCGGTATGTCGGAATTTGATAACTACGAACACAGTCTGGCAGGAAGGCATGACCGGTTCAGAAACGGCTTGAACGTTCAGTTAGACAAACGGTTTGGTGATCTTACCGCCACCGTTGGCGCCCGTGGTGATCTTACCAATGACTTCGGCTTCAACCCCGGCGGGTCACTGGGCCTGGGGTGGGGGATACGCAAGGACTGGCAGATCAAAGCCAGAGTCGGCTATGTAACAAACGTACCTACCTTTGAGCAACTGTATCAAAGCACCCATGGTTCCATTGACCAGAGCAGGGGCAATCCCGACCTGAAGGTGGAAAAAGTGCTCACCTCAGACCTGGGTATTACCTACAAAATTGCCAAAGATTCTCAGGTTCAGGCCACCCTGTTCCGGGTTGATACCTGGGATCTGATTACCTCCCGCCGTGGTGCTGACCTGATCTACCGCCCGATCAACATCTCCGGCGCAGAACGGCAGGGGGTCGAGCTGAGCGCCAAATACAGCTGGACAACAGGACTCAGCAGTGACCTGTCGTTTGTCTGGCAACAATCAAAGGACAAAGACCTTG
>Ga0209467_1002993_pt1 | contig 11442 bp, 8 predicted proteins | sample Higcelwee11metaG_FD_187175 | JGI IMG/M metagenome (GOLD analysis project Ga0209467, IMG submission 187175) | Freshwater pond sediment microbial communities from the University of Edinburgh, under environmental carbon perturbations - High... | ecosystem: Environmental > Aquatic > Freshwater > Pond...
CATGCATCATAGGCACCGGATCCAACTCATGCTACTATGACGGTATAAAAATTGTGTCAAATGTCTCGCCGCTGGGTTACATACTTGGCGACGAGGGCGGAGGCGCCGTGATAGGGAGAAAGCTGGTTGCAGGCGTGCTTAAGAAACAGCTGCCCGGCATCGTCATTGAGAATTTTTTCAAGGCTTATCCTTATACTTCCGCCGAGATACTTGACAATGTGTATAACATGCCGCTCCCGAACAGGTTTCTCGGGCAGTTCTCACGGTTCATAGCAGACAACATTCATGTTCCGGAGCTTCAGTCAATAATCACATCAAGTTTTGACGAGTTTATAGTCCGTAATGTGCTCTCCTACCCGGAGGCCAGACAGTACCCCATACATTTCACCGGCAGCATAGCATATCATTTCAGGCCCTTCCTGGAAGAACTCCTTATAAAACATCGTCTTCAGCCGGGGGTATTCACGCTCACTCCCATGGATAACCTCGTTAAGTTTCATATTCAGAATACACACATTTAATAAAATGAGTAAACAGGCTTTTCCACGGCAGGCCATCAGCATAACCGAATCACCTTCCAATTTTGAGGATCTTGACAAGATGACCGTCAACGAGCTGTTGACAAACATCAACCATGAGGATGCAAAGGTGCACGAGGCTGTCAAAAAAGCGCTCCCTCAGATTGAGACTCTTATTAACCAGATACTTGTCCGTATGCAGAAGGGCGGACGACTCTTTTACCTGGGTGCAGGCACCAGCGGTAGGTTAGGTGTGCTTGACGCCTCGGAGGTCCCTCCCACCTTCGGCGTACCAGACACGGTTGTGATAGGACTGATTGCCGGCGGCGAGACTGCCCTGAGAAAGGCAGTGGAGGCGGCTGAAGATGACCCCATCAAGGCATGGAGCGAGCTGGAGATTTTCAACATCAATACAAAAGATTCAGTCATTGGCATTGCCGCCTCGGGCACAACCCCGTACGTAATCGGGGGCGTTCAGAAGGCAAGGGAAAACGGAATACTCACCGGATGCATCACCTGTAACCCCAAGGGTCCCGTGGTGGAAGCCGCCGAATACCCCATAGTAGTGGTTGTGGGACCGGAGTTCGTCACCGGCAGCACCAGGCTCAAGGCCGGCACAGCCCAGAAAATGGTACTGAATATGATAACCACCACCCTTATGATCAAGCTCGGCAGAGTAAAGGGGAACAAGATGGTCAACATGCAGCTGACGAACAAAAAACTAATAGAGCGCGGCACCAGGATGATCGTCGAGGAGCTCAATATACAGAGAGAAGCTGCCCGCATTCTGCTCATGGAGCAGGGATCTGTGAAAAGAGCCCTGGAGTTTTACAGGGATAACTATAAATAACAGGAAGGATCAGGGTGAAAATCTCATCCCGTTCCAACAAAATACGCCCAAAATGACAAACGATGTCTTTAGCAAAATCGGTTCAGGACTTACTCTCAGTCAGAAAATAGAGAGAAGAATTGAGGAAGCAATAAGACAGAAGAAGCTGCTGCCCGGCTCCAAGCTGCCTACGGAAAAAGAACTTTGCGGACAGTTCGCAGTCAGTCGCACTGCTCTCAGGGAAGCCCTTCGGCGTCTGAGTGCACGCGGACTGATAGATATCAGGAAAGGAAGCGGGATGTACATATCAGAACTGAAGATTGAGGATGCCATAAACTCACTCCATCTCTTCTACGACCTTAGATTCAATTCTGATCTTATCCTCCAGATTATTGAGGTTAGACGGCTGTTTGAGCCTGAGGTGGCCCGGCTTGCAGCCAGGAACCGGACGGATGAAGATATCCGCACCCTCCAGAAGAACCAGCATGAGCTTGAGAAGTGCAACCCCGACAACACCCAGCTCGAGGTTGATCTCATCAACCGTTTCCACATGAACCTGTCAAAAGCTACCGCCAACCCTATAGTCATAATCAGTCTCGAGCCGGTTTACTCACTCCTGCCGCGCATGAGAAACCTCATCTACGGAAATATCGAAGGCGAGAAAGACTATACAATGAAATATCAGAGGGAGCTTCTCGAAGCCCTGAGGGATAAAGACAGCCAGAAGGCGTTTGAAGTATCTGTCACACTCCTTGAACGCAACATGGAGATCTACAAGAAGTACTTTAAGACAAGCTAAGCCACCATTGCCTGACGGACTGCATGCGCATAAAGATCACACTTGCCGCAATACTCCTTCTGGCCCTCCTGCCGGAGACTGCCGCACAGGAGATTGATACTGCCATGGTGGGGATCCACCAGGCAGAGAGCGAGTACTGGTCGCGAATGCCTGACACAGCCGCTGCACATGGTGTGGTATCATCGACTGTCCCCTCTGTACTCAAGAGCCGGAGTGCCGGAGAACTGACGCATAAGGTCTTCGGATGGCATCCTTACTGGGCAAATGCCTCAGCGTATATGTCATATGATTATGCTGCTCTCTCGCACATCGCATACTTCAGTTATGAGGTTGACACGGCAACAGGAGGTTACACTACGCTGAGAGGATGGGACACCACCCCAATCATCAGCTACGCTCACCAGAGAGGCGTGAAGGTGATGCTGACGGTTACCAACTTTGGTTCACAGCGCAACACTGAGCTGCTGACAGACACTGCCAAACAGTGGACCCTTATCAATACGCTCATTACACAGCTGCAGTCGCGCAACGGCGACGGCGTGAACTTCGACTTCGAGACTGTCCCTGCAGCGCAGAAGGCAAATATGGTCAGCTTCTGCCGCAGAGCCGTAAGAGGAATAAAAGCAGCTTTACCCGCTGCTGAGATCTCCCTTGCCACCCCGGCAGTAAACTGGTCCGACGGATGGGATCTGGGAGCCCTTGCAGGTATCTGTGACTACCTGATAATGATGGGTTACAATTACTACTGGAGCGGATCAGCCACCGCCGGCCCGGTGGCCCCGGTGTCAGGTGAAAACTATAATATTGGCCGGAGCATCAATGAGGACTATCTTGACGCCGGTGTGCCGTCCGGCAAACTTCTGATGGGTGTTCCATGGTACGGATACGACTGGCCTGTGACCAGCAGTGCGAGGAAGGCCGCTACAACCGGGACTGGCACATCACGGATTTACAATGCAGCACTTGCCCTGGCTGCAGGCAATACAAGGGTCTTTGACGATCTCACCGGCGTGCCGTGGGTAAGCTATGAGTCAGCGGGATGGAGACAGATGTGGTATGATGACAGCCTCAGCCTGCAGATAAAAAGCAACATGGCAAAAGAGCTGCACCTGGCCGGCATAGGGATATGGGCGCTGAGTTACGAAGCCGGCAGACAGGAGCTGTGGAAAGGCCTGAAGACCGCATTCCTGCCAAACTACACATCAATTGGAAGTGAGCCCGCAGATGACCCGCAGGATGCCATGCGGATCATCCCAAATCCTGTAATTGACATATTCACAATTAATTACACAGTTTCAAAAAAGACTCACATCAGCCTTAGAATCTATGACACACAGGGCAGACTGGCTGCCACAGCTGTCAACAGGGAGATGGAACCGGGGTCATGGACTGAACCCTTTGATGCCAGAGCCCTGGCTCCCGGTGTGTATGTTTGTGTTCTGCAATCGGGGTACGGCAGGTCCGCCGTTAAATTTGCAGTCATTGAACCAAAATAAGCAATGTGTTGATGAAAAAAATATTGATTGTCATGGTACTTACCGGTCTCATCCAGTCTCTCAACGGACAGATGCAGGAGGCAGTTGAAAAAATAAGAGATGACTTCAATCTCATGGGGCTCTCGGTGGCTGCCGTCTGTGACGGGAAGGTCACAGGGACATATCACGCCGGGCTGCGCGATTTTGAACGGAACCTGCCTGTAAATGCAGATACCAAATACCGGATAGCATCCATCTCCAAGTTCGTCATGACAACAGCCATGATGCAGTTATATGACCGGAAGCTGCTGGACCTCGATGAGGATGTAAGCACCTACCTTGGTTTCAGCCTCAGAAACCCGGCGCACCCAGACAAGCCCATCACAGTCAGGATGCTCCTCCTGCACACCGGCTCCCTCAATGAGGGCAGAGGCTATGACGGTTTCCTGATGGCAACATACAACAATGTGAGCTACCCGCCAAAATTCTCCGAACTGCTGGTGCCGGGCGGGAAGTACTATACTGAGGATATGTGGCGCAAAGAGGCTCCGGGAGAATATTATACCTACTGTAATGCCAACTTCGGTCTTGCCGGGACAATCATCGAGCGGATCACTGGTCAGCGTTTCGAGGATTATCTTCAGCAGACCCTCTTCATTCCGCTGGACATTACCGGTTCATACATCCCCGAAGGGGTCACTGACATCAACAATCTCGCAGTTATTTACCGGGGTGAAGAGGGTAAGTGGGTTCCTCAGACAGACAACTACAAGGGTGTCATGACTTCGCCCCGCGACTTCTCCGGGTATGTCACCGGCACCAATGCTGCTGTCTTCTCACCGCAGGGGGGTCTTCGAATCTCAGCCGCCGAACTGGCACGCGTGATGATCCTCCACCTCAACAAGGGAAAATATGAAGGAAAAAGAATCGTCTCTGCAAAAAGCATCAGACTAATGCATAAACCTCAATGGATATATAACGGAACCAACGGCGACAGTGATGGCGGGAGGCCGGGGAACCGGGGATTGAGCGTCGATGTTCTGCCCGGTCTGGTGCCCGGAGACCCGTTGCCGAAGGGTTCACACATGATTGGCCATACAGGATCAGCCTACGGACTGAACTCGGCCTTCTTCTTCGATCCCAAAGGCAAATACGGATTCGTCTTCATGATGAACGGCAGTTTTGACGGACCCGCCCGGGACTCATCCGCTATCTTCTTCAAGTTTGAGGAAGCCCTTCTGAAAGCGCTGGCGGAAAACTCCGCTATGCCGTGTAAATAACCCTAGGAATTTCTTCCTGAAATGGTTAGCTTTCGGTTTATTGACCGGACGTCAGAGTATTGTAAAATTACACCGTCATGGATACTTCTGCAAATTCAACTCCCCGTATAATGCACAGACTGTTAATAATATGCCTGATAATGATCACATCATGCGCATCTCCTGCAAAGCTCCTGAACAGCAATAAAAGCGACAAGATATTTTTTGGCAGCAAGGGCGGATTCACAAATATGAGCACTGATTTCGTTCTTTTCGAAAACGGAAGTATATGCAGGCTGAAGAATGACAGTGTGATAAAGACAGGCAAGACCAGCAGGGAAGAAGTAAGGGCGATTACAGAATCCATTGAATACATGAAGTTTATGTCGCTAAAGACAGACGAACCCGGGAACATGACTTATTATGTCAGTGTTGTACAGGGCGACTCCAGGAACGCAGTGCAGTGGTCAGACAATGACCGTAATCCTCAGCTCAGGGAGCTTTATGTCAGATTAATGAATTTGGTAAGAGAACAACAATGAATAAATACCTGATATTGCTGCTTATTGCTTTTCCGGGCCTGTTAGCCAGCGGGCAGACTAACAGATTCAAAACAAAGGAAAAGAAGAGCGGCACACCGGTTGTAGATCTCCCGGCTGCACGCATGAAGACCGTTTCTGCAGGCAGGACGGCTGCTCCTTTCACCGCAACCCAGATTAAAACCCTCATGCAACCTGTTATCGCGGGGAGTAAAGATCAAGCTACCCAAATAGTAAGACATAAGGGACGCACGGTCTTTATAGAGAAAGAGAGCCGGGAGACAAAAGCAGCGCCTGAAGAGAGGCTCTACAGGTTCCTGGATGAGACAAAAACCTGGTCCGGCATAGATAATCCGAGGGAGTCGTTCAGGATAGCAGCCATCCGAACGGATGAGCTGGGTATCACCCGCATCCGTACCGTTCAGCAGTTCAGGGGAGTGGATATATACGGTGCAGAGGCTACAGTTCATCTCGATGCCACCAGGGAACGGTTCACAGGCGCTTTTCACAGGCCGGACATTAATACGAAGACCACCCCTTCAGTAAGCGCGGCAAACGCGGTACAAAGGGTCATAGAGGATGTCAGCACCGAGACCGTCTACGGGCAACTCTCCAAAAAGGAACAGGATCTCCTTGACTATACGGCCCCATCGGTAACGCTGATGCTTTATCCAACCGGTGAAGACAAATACAGGCTGGCATGGGTTGTGACTGTAAGGCCTAACTTCATTGAGGAATGGAAATACTTCATTGATGCCTCCGGCGGTGACATCATCCATAAATTCAACAACACCTGCTCCGACGGTCCTGCGACAGCCCAGGCATATGACCTCAATAACGTGCTAAAGACAATCAGCACTTACCTGGAGGGAAGCACATATTACATGATGAATATTTCTGAAAATATGTACGTCGGGGCAACCGGCGAGGGAGCAATTGTGACACTTGACGCCAATAACACCTCCACAAGTTTTCTCGATTACAGTTATTTCACCTCGTCAAACAACACATGGCCGCAGAAAAACGCTGTTTCGGCACATAATCATGCCACACTGGCCTACAGGTATTTATGGAATACTTTCGGACGCAAATCGGTCAACGGTCTGGGAGGCAACATCATCTCCTTCGTAAATGTGTCTGAGGACGATGGCTCCTCTATGGAAAATGCATTCTGGAACGGTAAGGCGGTCTTCTACGGCAACGGCGGCACAAGTTTCTACTCACTTGCGGGTGCACTTGATGTGGCCGCTCATGAACTGGGGCACGGCGTGGTATCAAATACCGCAAACCTTGAATATTACGGACAGTCAGGCGCCATTAACGAATCATACGCCGATATCTTCGGCTCGATGGTCGACAGGGATGACTGGCGCATTGGCGAAGACATAACCAGGACTTCCTACTCGCCTTCGGGAGCCCTTCGGGACATGGCAGACCCTCACAACGGGGGTACTTCGCTCAGTCAGTCGTACTGGCAGCCAAAAAGTGTTACTGAGATGTACACCGGCAGCCAGGATAACGGCGGAGTGCACGTGAACAGCGGCATTGGCAATCACGCCTATTATCTGTTTGCCACTGCCGTGACAAAGGAAAAGGCTGAACAGGTCTTCTACAAGGCACTGACCGATTACCTGACAATGACCTCAAAGTTCATCGATTTCAGGATCGCTGTAATTCAGGCAGCTACAGACCTGTACGGTGCATCATCAACCGAAGTCACGAAGGCCAGGGAGGCATTTACAGCCGTGGGTATCCAGCAGGAGGAACAGATCGAGAAGATACAGGATTATACTGTAAACGCCGGACAGGAATTCCTCCTCAACTATAATACAAGTTCGTCTTTCACGGGAACATTATACAGGACAGCCGGCACGGTTGACGTTTCCCTTACATCAACGGAGATGAAAGGCAAGGTCAGCGTGACTGATGACGGTTCACTTGCGGTTTTTGTTTCGTCCGACAGCAAACTGAGGGGTTTATCGCCTGACAATCCTTCAGACCCGGGTGAATTTATTTTTTCTGAGCAGCAGATTTGGGATAATGTTGCCGTCTCAAAAGACGGTAACAGAATTGCCGCAATAAGCATCTACATTGACACCGCCATTTATCTCTTTGACTTCGCGGGACAGGTAGTCCGTGAAAAAGTCTTCAAACTTTACAATCCCACAACAAGCCATTCGAACACTACAGCCGGAGGAGTATTGTACGCAGATGTGATTGAATTTGATATTACCGGCCAGTACCTGATCTATGACTCCTATAACGAACTGACAACCACCACGGGAGAAGACATCGGATACTGGGATATCGGGATTATAAATGTCTGGGACAACAATGAAGGGGACTGGGGTGACGGTAAAATCTCAAAATTGTACGGCTCCCTGCCCGAGGATGTAAGCATAGGCAATCCGGTCTTCTCAAAAAACTCACCGTGGATCATCGCATTCGATTATTTTGACACTGAGAACGATGAATATGCCATCCTGGGTGCTGACCTTAACGCCGGACTGGATAACGTCATAACCATGAACAATACCCTCGGGTATCCCTCCTTCTCAAAGAATGATGACAGGATTGCCTTCACTAAGAAAGACGGACTTACTGAGAGTATCTATTTGCTGGGGTTGGGTGCTGACAAGATTTCTCCCGCCGGAACTGAATCACGGATAATAACGGATGCCAGATGGCCTGTTTTCTTTGCCACCGGTGACAGGGATCTTGCTCTGCCACCAGTAGCTGACTTCACGGTTGACGTCAAGACCGGGAATGCGCCATTGCAGGTTAAATTCTTCGACCTGTCGGTCAATCAGCCCTCATCATGGACATGGACTTTTGAAGGAGGAACACCTGCTTCTTCAACAGCACAAAATCCTGTTATCAGCTACAATACTGCCGGCACATTCAGGGTATCCCTGGCTGCAACAAATATCCAGGGCAGCAACACCAATACCAAAACTGGATATATAACAGTATCTTCAGCTTCAGCGGTTGATGATCACGACCAGGATGCGATCATGGTTTATCCAAATCCTGTCAGTGACAACCTGAATATCATTTGTGAGCAGGAATTTTCAGCCAGGATCTATGATCTGAGCGGCCGGTTGGTCTACAGCGGAACAAATGAGCGGATCATAGATATGGCCCCGATGGGACAAGGCGTCTACATGCTTGAGATAAAAAGCCGCGACAAGGTTATTAAACATAAGATTGTCAGGGAATAATTAACCGGAAAAATAATGGATGCTGAACTCATCACAGCTGTCGCAATAGGTATTGGGCTGGCTGCCAGTGCCGGCTTCAGGGTCTTCGTGCCGATGCTCGTTGCCGCCATCGCGGCCAAGGCCGGCGTCATGCCGCTTAATGAGAGCTTTCAGTGGCTTGCGTCATGGACCTCCATTGCCATCCTCGGCACGGCAACGGTGGTTGAGATAATGGCCTACTACATACCCGTGGTTGACAACCTGCTCGACACGGTTGCCACGCCGCTGGCAGTTGTTGCCGGGACGTTACTGCTAACCTCCGTGCTTCCCGTAGACAGTGAACTGATGAGATGGATCACCGGCGCTGCCGTCGGCGGTGGCAGTGCTGCAGTAGTACAGGCCGGCAGCGCACTGACGAGGCTCACCTCAACGAAGCTGACGGCGGGAGTTGGGAACCCCTTGGTGGCAACTGTTGAAAACGTTGCAGCGACGGGTACCTCCATCCTCTCACTCGTCATACCATTCTTTATAGTCGCCGTCTTCCTGCTGCTGGTAGTCTTCATATTTACGAGGCTGCGCAGAAAGCTAACCAGGAAGCAAAGAATACAGGCCGAAGAGAATCAATAAACATGTTTGTAAGTGCATGATGAGAGACACGAACCCTGTTGCGATATTCTGGTTCCGGCGTGATCTGCGGCTGGAAGACAACGCGGGACTCTGGAAAGCCATGAACTCCGGATACAGTGTGCTGCCCGTTTTTATTTTCGACACGGAGATACTCGATAAACTCGAGGATAGAACCGACCGCCGCGTATCATTCATTCACGGGGCTCTTGAAGCTCTGCAGCAAAAGATATCTGCCGCCGGATCATCACTGCTTGTACTCCATGACACTCCGGAGAAAGCCATCAAAAGGATTATCTCGGAATATGACGTCAGGGCCCTGTTCTCCAACCATGACTACGAGCCCTATGCCACTGACCGCGACCGCCGTATAGCCGCGATTATGAAGGCGGAAGGCATCTCATTCACTACCGTCAAGGATCAGGTAATTTTTGAAAAGGATGAGGTTTTGAAGTCTGACAGAACTCCTTATACAGTGTTTACACCCTACTCGCGGGTATGGAAGAAGAACCTGACGGAAGAACATACACGGCCTTATCCTTCAGAAAAACTTACCGGTAATTTCCTGAAGATCCACCCTCTGCCCATGCCATCGCTTTCTGATATCGGCTTCAACCTGACGGACTATTCTTTCCGCACTCCTGAGATTGACTCCCGCCTCATCAGTAACTACCATAAGACACGCAATATCCCTTCGCTCTGCGGAACCACAAGGCTGGGAGTACATCTCCGCTTTGGCACCGTGAGCATCCGTGAACTGGTAAGAACCGCGCTGTCGCTCAGCGAGACCTGGCTCAATGAGCTGATCTGGAGAGAGTTCTTCATGAGCATCCTCTGGCACTTCCCTCATGTGACTGACAACTCCTTTAAGAAGAAGTATGACAACATAATATGGAGAAACAATGAGGAGGAATTTGACAGATGGTGCACGGGCATGACCGGGTACCCTATTGTGGATGCCGGCATGCGCGAGCTGAACGCCACCGGTTTCATGCATAACAGGGTGAGGATGATCACGGCAAGCTTCCTTACAAAGCACCTGCTGATCGACTGGCGGTGGGGAGAGGCATATTTTGCCGGCAAACTGCTCGATTACGAGCTCTCGTCAAACAACGGCAACTGGCAATGGGCTGCCGGTACAGGCTGTGATGCCGCACCCTACTTCAGGATCTTCAATCCCACCGAACAGACCAGGAAATTTGACCCGGAGATTGTCTATATTAAAAAATGGGTGCCGGATGCGGACACACCCGCATATCCATGGATGATGGTTGATCACGCCTTTGCCAGGGAGAGGGCCCTTAAAACATACAGGGAGGGACTGGAGTAATTTGTTTATCTTTAGCGCGCAAATACCAAGCTGTAACTGTTTTGGCAATCCGAAAAAGAATAAAGTCGCTGTTTAACCCTCCCGTCTACCAGGGATGGGGAATCAAACGGCGATACTTTGAAGGCTGGTACTTCAAGCTGGTCAACGCCTCTGAAACGAAGGCCTACGCCTTCATCCCGGGGATAGCAATGGAAGAAACAGGTGAGAGCCACGCATTCATACAGCTCCTCGACGGCAAAGAAAAGAGATCTGAATATTTTTCATTTGATGCAGGTGCATTCCGGCCCTCATCTAAAAATTTTGAAGTATCCATTGGCAATAATTACTTCTCCGCACAGGGCTTGAGGCTTGACCTCCCCAATGTCAAAGGGAGACTGGAGTTTTCAGGTGTTGTTCCGTGGCCCGGCCGCTGGTACTCCCCGGGTATAATGGGCCCGTATACTTTCGTCCCGTTCATGGAGTGCAATCACGGCATCGTAAGCATGGACCACAGCCTGTCAGGCGCGCTTACAGTCAATGGAGAAGTAATCGATTTTTCCGGTGGAAGAGGATATATAGAGAAGGACTGGGGCCACTCCTTCCCGTCAGCTTACATCTGGATGCAGTCAAACCACTTCAGCACGCCCGGCATCTCCTTCAAAGCCTCGGTGGCGAGAATACCCTGGGTAACAGGCAAATTCACCGGTTTTATTGCCGGCCTATGGCTTGGCGACCGGTTATACCCTTTTACAGAGTACAACAGAACTCGTCTGAACAGTCTATCAGTCACAGGTTCAACCGTTGAGATGGAGTTCATAAACAGTAAAAGCACCATAAGCATCTCTGCCCCGGTTGACAAATCCACTCCCCTGGCGGCACCGGTGAAAGGC
>Ga0209467_1002994_pt1 | contig 11441 bp, 7 predicted proteins | sample Higcelwee11metaG_FD_187175 | JGI IMG/M metagenome (GOLD analysis project Ga0209467, IMG submission 187175) | Freshwater pond sediment microbial communities from the University of Edinburgh, under environmental carbon perturbations - High... | ecosystem: Environmental > Aquatic > Freshwater > Pond...
GAAAGAAATTCATGAAGTCATCATAGAATTCATCCGGCCCGGCATATCCGGGTAGATCTATCGGTAGCTTCCGAGCCAAAACTTCAATCTTCTTGCCCCAGTTATACTCGTCTGCTTCGGTGAGTTCGCCATATATCAGGTGGTGGGCCCCGGCATCCACCTTGATATCTTCATACCCGAGCCTGTACAGGTGGGAATAGAGCTTTCTGCCGGCGTAGGGATCGAAATTCGCCTTGCCCTCAAGTTGCCGCACTGCGGAGGTGAATGCATTTTCAAGGCGCTGGCTCATGCCGTAGTGGCTGAGACAGTTATAATCAAGGTCGATAAGGCAGAGAACGCCTCCGACATCGAGTGTGTCTGCTATGGTGGAGACTATATCGAAGCTCTGCGCCTTGTAATATTCCAGTGTGAAGCGGGTCCATGCAAAATCGAAGCTGCCGATTCCTTCGATCGGCTTCAGAAAGTCGCGGACGAAGAATGACGTGCTCTCGTTCTTGTGACGCTCGATAGCCCTTGCGATGCGTTGCTCCGAAATGTCGAAGCCGACGGCCGTACCGGTATCGCCGACGACCGATGAAAGCGCGGAGGTCGTAAGACCAGGACCGCATCCGGCGTCGACGACCCGCATACCAGAAGCCAGACCCGCGGCCTGTGCAAACTGCTTGACTACCGCAACCTTGGTCTTGATTTCAAGTCGCTGGTTCTCATCATCATTCTCCATTATGTATCCAATGGCCATTGTTCCTCTTTCACCGGAGTCGATCCTGCTGCGGCGGTGGGATGATCCTAAGGTCTGCCCCGGTCAGTGTCAAGAAATTTCTGGCCGCTTGACTAAACCGCCGGCCGCTTGACTAAACAGCCAGCCGAACGCCATATTCAACTCCATAGGCTTTGATGGAGAAGAGTAGCTGGATCATCGCGCCCATAGAGAGGGCCGCCCGTGGCTGGAAGGCGCCCGACGCGATACCGACGAAAACCACTCCGGAGCCGCTTTCGTGAACACCGCGTCATGCGGCAACTAATGGAAGCCGGGTGCGCCCGTGACAGCATTTCGAGAGCGGCTGCGGTCTAGGATGACGGTGGCCGAAGTAAGGTGGTACCGCGGATTCCGCGAGCCTGGCGCCGACGTTGTCGGAGACGGGCGGTTCTCGATGCACGGAAACGTGCGGGGGCTGAACGGGATTCGTCCTTACGCTTCAGAACGCCGGGAAGCGTTCCGGCGGGGCGTATGGGCGCGCCTCGTCAGGATGTCCCCCGTGTCGAGGAGTACCGTATGAGTTTTCCTGTTTCCACTGTTCGCCACTCCCTTTCCCACGTGATGGCCGAGGCTGTCGTCAAGCTGTACCCTGGCACCAAGGTTGCCATCGGTCCGGCCATCGATGACGGATTCTACTACGATTTTCAGCTGCCAACCCCGATTCAGCCGGACGACCTTCCCGCCATCGAGAAGGAGATGCGCCGCATCATCTCTGCGAACGTGCCGTTCAAGCGCGTCGAGGTCAGCAAGGCCGAGGCATTGGCCATGTTCGCCGGAGAGCCGTTCAAGCTGGAACTGATCAATGGGCTCGAGGATGGCACGATCACCATCTATGAACAGGGCGCGTTCAAGGATCTGTGCCGTGGACCCCATGTCGACTCGACCCGCGACCTTCGCCCCGATGCCTTCAAGCTGCGCTCTGTCGCCGGTGCCTACTGGCGCGGGGACGAGAAGCGGCCGATGCTGACCCGCATATACGCCTATGCCTTTGGCAGCAAGGCCGAGCTGGAAGCCCATCTGAAGATGCTCGAGGAAGCGGAAAAGCGCGACAACCGCAAGCTTGGCAAGGAGCTGGACCTGTTCAGCACCCATGAGGAAGCCGGCCCTGGCCTGATATACTGGCATCCCAAGGGTGGCCGTTTCCGCGTCGAGCTGGAGAACTGGTGGCGCGACGAGCACTACAAGAATGGCTACGAGATTCTCTTTACTCCGCATATCGGCAAGAGCTGGCTGTGGGAGACATCGGGACACCTGGGCTTTTACAAGGAAGGCATGTACTCGCCCATGAAGGTGGACGAGGATGACTACTACATCAAGCCGATGAACTGCCCGTTCCACATCATGATTTACAACAACAGCGTACACTCGTACCGCGAGCTGCCGATGCGCTGGGCCGAGCTCGGCACCGTGTATCGCTACGAACGCTCGGGAACGCTGCACGGCCTGATGCGCGTCCGGGGCTTTACCCAGGATGATGCGCACATCATATGTACCCCCGAGCAGATAGGGGATGAGATTGCCGAGGTCCTGCGCTTCTCCCTGTTCATGCACAAGACCCTTGGATTCAAGGACATCAAGGCGTACCTGGCGACCAGGCCAGCGGGAGACGGAGCGGTCGGCGCGCCGGCGATGTGGGATACTGCACTTGAGAGCCTGCGCAAGGCGGTGGACAAAGAGGGCCTGGCATACGAGATGGACGAAGGCGGCGGCGCGTTCTATGGTCCGAAGATAGACCTGAAGGTCAAGGACGCGATTGGCCGAGAGTGGCAACTGACCACCATACAGTTCGACTTCAATGAGCCCGAGCGATTCGATATGACCTACATCGATTCAGATGGCCAGAAGAAGCGCCCCTACATGGTGCATCGAGCGCTGCTCGGTTCAATAGAGCGCTTCTTTGGCGTGTACCTCGAGCACACCGCAGGTGCCTTCCCGATATGGCTGGCGCCGGAACAGGCGGCGGTGATACCGGTTGGCGCGGACTTCAACGACTATGCGGGACAGGTCGCGGCCGAGCTCAAGAAGGCCGGCCTCCGAGCCACAGCAATGCTGTCGGATGAGCGCATGAACGCCAAGATCCGCGACGCTCAGGGGCAGAAGGTTCCGTACATGCTCGTGGTCGGTGCCAAAGAGCGGGATGAAGGCACGGTCGCCGTCCGCGTGCGCGATGGGCGCCAGCTGCCCGCGATGAAGGTTGCAGAGTTTGTTGACATGATCGGACGGCTCGTTGCCGCCAGATCATTGGAACTATAAAATCATCCGGCCGGGCCCAGTGCGCCCGGCCGGCATTGGCAGGCCGTTGAAATACTCGATGCATTTCAACCGCCTGCAATGCAATTGCTCGAGAACCTTGCGGTTTTCTGCGCAATCGCGATATTCAAGGTAGTGTTGGGTGGCTCATGGACGAAATATCGGGAAGGCCGGGAGCCAGGGTGCTCCTGGTCGTCGCTCTCTCAATGCTGTCATGCCTCGTGCTGGTGCTCGTGCGGTACGGGCTGACGGGTCGTTTCTCGCAGAGCTACCTGATATGGAATCTGGTGCTGGCCGCGGTGCCGGTGCTGATAGCGCGCTATGGCACGATGCTGGCATCGCGACAGACGACCCCCAAACGATCACGGGTCTTTGCGATTGGTTCCTTCATGGTGTGGCTGGTATTCTATCCCAATGCGCCATACGTGTTTACAGACTTTATCCATGTAGTCAGGCGAGCCAATCTGGGTGCCGTCGCGTTGCCATGGCTGTCGCAGGCTGACCTGCTGTGGTACGACATCGTGATGAACGCGGCATTTGCCTTCATCGGGCACTACATGGGGCTGGTTTCAATGTACATCATGCACGGTGCGATGCGGGCAATGTTCGGCCGCGTGGCGGGATGGTCACTGATGGTGCCGGCCATACTCCTGTCCGGGTTTGGCATACACATCGGCAGGTTCTCGCGATTTGACAGCTGGGACCTGATCATGCAGCCGGTGCAAACCGTCCGCGTGATATCGCAATCACTCTCAGATCCGGCTGCACTGCTCTTCTCGACGGCGTTTGCATTCTTTATAGCCCTCACCTACATCATATTCTACATCGTCAAGCGGGCCGACCTCGGGTAGCCCGCCTTGCGGGCTGCCAGGTGCGCGCGTGTGCGACCGGACGGATCAATAGTCAATGTCCGTATTGTCTACTCGCGTCGCGTAGAATTCCTTTGCCGCCACCTGCGTATTGGTGACATATGCGTATAGCGAATCGTACTCATCAAATACCAGCGATACAAGACCAAAATCAATGTATCCATCCTTTGCCATCTGACTCATGATTCTGCTCATTCCGGCCTTCTTCATTCCCTCCCTGTACGGCCGAGCCTCTATCAGGGCAGTGAAGATGTCGGAGACGGCTATGATCCTTGATCCAACGGACATTCGTGGCGCCTTGACGTGAAAGGGATATCCACTGCCATCGAGCCTCTCATGGTGAAACGCTGCCCATTCGGCTATCTGGTGAAGCCCGCCGATCGAGTTGATTACATTGTATGAGTAGTAGGCATGCGATTTGATGATGGCATATTCATCGCGCGATAGTCCGCCCGGCTTGTTCAGAATACCGGACGGCACGGCCAGCTTGCCGAGATCATGGAGATTGCTCGCAATCCGCAGGCTCTGGATTTCGGAATCGCTGGATCCATGGAGTCTGGAAATCATCTCGGCGCAGGCGGCGACCCCCGAGGTATGCGTGGCGGTGTACGGAGACTTGAAGTCAATCAGATCCTTGAAGAGCTTGGATATCATCTCGAGCCGGTCATTGCCGATTTCGACCGTCCTCAGTGGACCTTGTGAGAACAGAAGCGAGTAGAGCCGCGGAGAGGCGATGTCGAGCCAGAAATCCTCAGCCCCGGATATTTCCAGGAAGCGGTCGACGAGACTGCCTTCTATGACCCTGCCTCGCAGCGATTGTATGTGGCTTCGGATTGAATCGGTCTGCAGCAGAATGTGCGTGTTTCGGTTGAGCAGCCGTTCCACCAGGTCGGCCAGCAATATGACCTGTGCGCCAAGTACATATTCCGTCGCTATGGATTCTTTTGACTTCTGCCATTCTGCCCACTCGGTATGATGGTGCCGGATATATTTTCCAAGCGGGGCGAACTCGGGCAGCCGGCCCAGAAGCAGCTCGCCCTTGATGCAGTGCAATTGAACGTGCACTTCTTCGAACCTGTGCAGCGCGAGTTTCTCTTCGCTCGTAATTGCACCAGCGTCATGGAGCAGCGAGGCGATGAAGATGTTCGATACCTGATCAGTGGATAGAGAAAGACTCTCAGACAGCTTCCACGCGATGTATGCGGTGCGCAATTGATGCATTGATATGGCTGGGTCGGCCAGATCAATGGCATCCGACAGCGACAGTAGGACATTGCCCAGGTTGGTTCCACCAGGATCGTGCACGAAACACCTCCAATAGAATTTTACTGTCAACTATTGGTACTGGGCGCTACAGAAGGGATGGGGCGCGCTGACAATCAGTCAGAACATAATTCTTGAGTATAAAATTGATGTATTCTGGTGTCAAGCAAATTGAAATATTATTCCACGAAATAACTTAATCGCCGGAATGTTAATTCGGGGCTCGTGACCACGCATGTCGAGCACGGGTCTCCGGCTGTCACCCTGCCGGGAACCTGAGCCTGAATCTTGAGCCTCCGTCTGTTGCTATGGAGTACTCGGCCTTCAGCTGGGCGGCGAGCAGTTCTACCAGCTTGAGCCCGAAGCCACCTGAAGCGGCCGGATCAAGACCAGATGGGAATCCAACTCCATCATCGGCTATCTCGAGCATCAGGTCATCCGCTTCCCGGCTGAGCCGAACCGTGACGGTGCCGCGCCGCCCGCCCGGAAAGGCATGTTTGAGGCAATCCGTGACCAGCTCGTTGATGATGAGACCTATCGATACGGCCCGCTTCATATCGATCGATGCCGGAGCCAGGTCCCGTTCCACCGCAATTGCCCGCATGTCGGCACCCAGGCTCTCCGATGCGGAATCGACGACTCTCCCTATGTACTCAACCAGATCGATATCGCCTATGCCGCCGGTGTTATACAGTATGTCGTAGAGCGAGGCGAGGGCCGAGACCCTTGCGCCCAGCGTCTCGAGCGATGCCTTGGCTTCGGGAGCGCTAACCTTTTCTGACTCTATGCTTACAAGGCTGGCGATGACGGCCATGCTGTTCTTGACCCTGTGCTGGAGTTCGCGCAGCAGCATCGCCATCTCTGCATTGGCCTTTGTCAGATCCTCGGTTCGTGATGCTATCTTCACCTCAAGCGAGGCCCGCTCAGCGTCAAGGAGAGCAATAGCCTTCTTGCGTTGCGAAGACGACCATGCAAGGCCCAGCACCAGTGCCGACTCAGTAGTGACCAGGATGAGCACAGCCAGCAGCATGGGCCAGTATCGGTCCAGAATGGTCTGGCTCCGGAACAACAGCGTGGTGTCTGACGGGAGGCTATCGACTCCGATGTGCCATCGTTCCAGCGCCCTGGCATCGAACCAGTAGCCCATGGTTGCTGCCGCATAGGCTGCCTGTGATGCAGGCGCAGCCTCATCGCCGTATGCGGCTATCCGACCGATGATGTGGCCGAGCTGGACAGCGCTTACCGAGTATCCGCCGACTATGCCCGTTCCGATCAGCGAGTCGAAGTGGCTGAATACCGGAACCGGTGCTACCCTTGACAGCTCGGTCGCTATGGCAGCGGCCGAGAGCGGGGTGCCGTTCCTGTCGCGCTGAACGGGGAGGTAGAAGATGGCCGCATCGCCGGTCAGTGCCGTGGCCCTTTCGAACAGTTCGGCCTCGGTATAGTCGTCCCAAATCTCTATTGGGGTCCGAGCAAACTCCGAAGCCATGCCTCGTATCTGCTCCGATCGGGCAAGGCCGATGCCGCTGCGATCCGCGACCACGACGATCCGCCTGACCGACGGCACAAGCATGGGTATGGTCCGCAGGGCCTTTTCCAGGTCAGACGCTGTTGAATAGCGGCGCTCGCGTCCATTGCCAGGCCCAAGTGCGGTCGATGGAGCGAAGTGGACGATGTAGCGGCGCGCGTCCCCGAATAGCCCGGGATTTGACAAAAGGAGCGCGGCCGCCTGCTGGCTTTCCGTGATCACCGCATCCAGGTTGACATTCCGGTACTTCTCGGCAAGCCCTGCGGCCAGGGCTGCCTGCGCCTCGCTGGCATTTACCAGGTCGGAATCCAGGTTCTCTTCAAACAATATCGGCCTGACGCGACCACTGAAGTCCTCGATGCCTTCTGCCATGCCCTTGACAACACCGGTCTCCCAAGGCAGGTGGCGCGAATATGAATACAGGACGAGCACGCGGCGAGCGCCTGTTGGCGACTGCTGGGCGGAGGCGACCATCGGAGCAGTTGCCACGAACGCCATGCAAGCGATGAAGTTGAGGAATATCCGTCTTCGCGTGTGCCGCACGAGCATCCTCCCAAGCCACGAAGCATAAGGCAGTCCCGTTGACGATGCAAGCCGCAGTCAGTCTCGCGAAAAAGAAGCCGGTCGCTTGAAGGCGACCGGCTTCTTAGTGGCTCGCCCTCCATGGCTCGCCCAGGCGTGCAACCGCTGAACTCAGATGTCCTTCCACCTTCGGCACGCCTGGGCGTCATCCATGACGTACCGGTCGCTTGAAGGCGACCGGCTTCTTAGTGGCTCGCCCTCCATGGCTCGCCCAGGCGTGCAACCGCTGAACTCAGATGTCCTTCCACCTTCGGCACGCCTGGAAGTGGCCGCCGCCAATGTCTATCAGTTCGGGCTCGGCCTCGGCCGAACACTCCGGCCTGGCATACGGGCAACGCGTGTGGAAGCGGCAGCCCGGCGGTATGTTCGCCGGCGAAGGTATCTCGCCCGAAATCGGCAACTCCTTGATGACGTCGACCTTGCCGGTTTTTGGTTCGGGCACGGCATCGATCAGGGCCTTGGTGTAGGGGTGTTTGGGATCGTCGATGATCATGTCGGCCGGCCCCAGTTCCACGATGCGCCCAAGGTACATGACCGCGATGCGGTCGGTAAAGTAGCGCGCCGTCGACAGGTCATGGGTGATGTACAGGTACGTCAGCCCCAGGTCCCGCTGCACATCCTTCATCATGTGCAGAATCTCGGCGCGTGTTGACAGGTCTATCATCGATACCGGCTCGTCGGCCACGAGCATCAACGGGTTGAGGATCAACGTGCGCGCCGTCGCGATGCGCTGTCGCTGGCCGCCTGAAAGCATGTGCGGATAGCGCCCCATGAACTCCTCCGGCGGGTTGAGCTTTACCTCGTTGAGCGCCTTGATGATCATGCGCTCATGCTCGTTGTGGTCACCCTGAATCTTGTGGATGATCAGCGGCTCTTCCAGGACGTCCTTGATCTTGAACCGCGGGTTCATCGATGCATAGGGGTCCTGAAAAATCATCTGCACCTGGCGGCGGTACGCGTGCGTGCGTTCCTTGTTCGTGTTGGTCACGTCTTCACCATTGAACACGATTGACCCGCTGGTAGGATCCAGCAGCTTCATCACCAGCTTGCCGGTCGTCGTCTTGCCCGAGCCCGACTCGCCGATGAGGCCGAAAATCTCGCCGCGCCGTATGCCGAAGCTGATGCCGTCCACCGCCTTGACCACCTTGCGGTTCTTGCCGGTCAGTGTCTGTGTCAGGCTCTGGTGGGGCGCGAAGTGTTTCTTGAGATCCTTGATCTCAAGAATGATGTCATTGTCTTTGATGCTCATGAACCGCACCTCCAGCAGGCCACCATGTGGCCGGGTTCCACCTCCAGAAGCGGTGGTTCTTCCGTGCGGCACTTGTCGATGACCTTGTGGCAGCGAGGATGGAATCTGCACCCCTTGGGTGGATCGATGAGATCGGGCGGGGTTCCCGGTATGTACGAGAGCGTGTCGACCTTCTTGCGCAACAGCGGCGTTGCCTGCAGCAGCTTTTCGGTATACGGATGCATCGGTCCCTGATCGCCGTATATCTGCTGGTTGGTTCCCAGCTCGGCGATCTTGCCGGCGTACATCACGCATATCCGGTCTGACACTTCCGCCTCGAGCGACAGGTCATGGGTGATGAAGATGAATGACAGGTCAAACGTCTTCTTGAGCTTCTTGAGCAGGTTGATGATCTGCGCCTGCACGATCACGTCGAGCGCCGTGGTCGGCTCGTCAAGGATAACCACTTTGGGCTTGAGGAACAGCGCTGTCGCAATGACAATGCGCTGCTTCATACCGCCCGAGAGTTCGTGTGGATACCGGCCCATAACTTCTGCGGGCAGGCCGACCAGTCCCAGATATTCCTTGATCAGCTCATCAGCCTGGACCTTGTCCATCTGGCGGTGTTCCTGCAGCGTCTCGAGCATCTGCTTGCCAATCGTGTACACAGGCGTGAGGCAGTTCATGGCCCCCTGGAACACCATGGCCACCTGCTCCCATCGAACGTTCTTGCGAATGTCCTTGTCGGAGAGCGGCATGATGTCCTGGCCGTCCACGATGATACGCGAGCCTTCCTCGATGCGCCCGGGCGGTGACGGCATCTTGATCAGTGCTACTCCAGTGGTCGTCTTGCCGCAGCCCGATTCACCGACGAGGCCAAGTGTCTCTCCCTTGTACAGGTCGAAACTGACATCGTCCAGGGCACGGACGGCTCCTTTGGAGGTGTGGTAGTACAATCTCAGGTTCTTGACTTCCAGGATCTTGTCCATGGTTTACCTCGTTCGGAGTTTCGGGTGAAGAATCTTGTCCATGGCGAAACCCAGGAAGGCGAACGTCATGCCCATGATAGCTATGAACAGTCCGGGCGGCACAATCCACCACCAGAGGCCGTTCAGCGTCGCTCCGGAACTCTGCGCGTCATGGAGAATCTGTCCCCAGGTTATGATGGTCGGGTCGCCAAGTCCGAGCAACGACAGCGAGGCCTCGAACACGATGGTCCCCGGAACGGAGAGCGCCATGTTGGCGAAGGAATAGGGCAGGAGCAGCGGTGCCATGTGCTTGAATATGATGCGCCACTTGCCAGAACCCAGTGCCTTGGCCGCCTCGATATAGGTCTCTTCCTTGATCTGCAGCGCCATCGACCGCACCGTCTTGACCGGTCCTACCCACGAGAAGACGATCAGTGCCGCGATGATGATCCAGATGCTTGGCTTGAATATGGCCGAAAGCACGATCAGCACCGGCAACACCGGAATCGATACGAATATCTCGAAGATGAACGACATGAACGTGTCGGTAACACCGCCGAAGTATGCGCTGATGATGCCGTACATCACACCGATCAGCACCGATATGACGCTGGTGACCAGGCCTATGAACAGCGCCCACTTGAGGCCCGCCACGATGCCCGAATACAGGTCACGTTTGGCGGTGTCGGTACCGAGCACGCCGGAGACGCGACCGGTGATGACCAGCTTGAGGTCGGATATCTTGTTGTCCTCGTTCTCGAGCAGCGACATCGGAATTTTGACGCGGTAGTAGTAGTCGCCCTTGAGCGCGTTGCGCGCCGACAGCATGTCCTCACCGGTCTTGGCGAACAGGATGTTCGTCGGCTTGATCGTGGACGAGTCGGAGTTGGCTATGGCCTCCTCGCTGGCGTGTCCGCGAATGAACTCGTATACGGCCGAGCTCGCATCGGTGTCGACGGCAAATCGCACGTTGTCATCGTTCAGGTCGCTCTGGTATATCTGGCCCAGGAATATTGTGTTGCCATCGGGCCGTTCCAGCGACATGTTCATGAAGAGCATGCCCGTGCCCTTGGCCCGCAGGATGATATCGAGCGGAGACTTGTCGTAGTGGTACGGATACTTGAACGAGTATATGCGCACCATGCCGAGTTCTGGATCCACTTCCTCGGTCACGACGGGCTTGTCCAGACGAGCCGTGATGGCTGACTTCTCCCGTGCAAACAGGTTGGTCCATGCGGGCGGTGCCGCGGGCGGATTGTCTTCCCAATAGGTAATATCGCGCCAGTTGCCGTTTACGTCCTTGTAGGGCAGAAACACCGGTTCCATCAGTACGACTATCAGCGACAGGAGCAGAATGCCCAGTCCGATCAGTCCTGACTTTTCCCTGCTGAAATCCGCCCAGAACTCGCCAAGGCGATAGCCGAAATCTTTCATGCTCATGCCTTGCCTCCAACCTTGATGCGCGGGTCAAGAAAGCCGTAAATCAGGTCAAGCAGAACGAGTCCGCCCTGATAGATGCCGGTCGTAAACGCCAGGTCACCCATCAGTACCGGGATGTCGTTCTGTTGAACAGCGACCCAGTACAGGTTGCCCAGGCCCGGCCACGAGAATATGCCTTCAAAGATGATGGCACCCGACAGTGACGAGAGCAGCGACAGCAACGCCATCGTGACGAGTGGAGGAGCCGATGTCCGGAGCGTGTGGCCGAAAAGCACCTTGTTCTCCGGTATGCCGCGTGCACGCGCGCTCATGATGTAGTCTTCCTGCAGTACGCCAAGGACGATGTTCCTGACGACGAACGACAGGCTCCAGAAGCCGAGAATCACCAGCGTCATGATTGGCAGGATCATGTGCCATATCCTGTCGAGCACGAACCCGATGCCCTCCGGTGTCGGCACCGAATTGACGCCGCCAGAAGGGAACAGCTTCAGGACATAGACAAACAGCAGGATGAGCATCATGCCGAGCCACCATGATGGCATGCCATATATGATCA
>Ga0209467_1002995_pt1 | contig 11439 bp, 6 predicted proteins | sample Higcelwee11metaG_FD_187175 | JGI IMG/M metagenome (GOLD analysis project Ga0209467, IMG submission 187175) | Freshwater pond sediment microbial communities from the University of Edinburgh, under environmental carbon perturbations - High... | ecosystem: Environmental > Aquatic > Freshwater > Pond...
CCTGATCAACGACATTCTGGATCTCTCCAAGATCGAATCAGGCAAGATGGAGCTTGAGTATGTTGACTTCTCTCTTCAACAAAGCATGCAGGAGGTGACGACCAGTCAGATCAGCCTAATCCGCCAGAAAGGACTGCAGCTGATCACCACCGTCCAGGATCAGGTACCGGAACTGCTCCATGGTGATTCTCTGCGGTTCAAACAGATCCTGCTCAATCTACTGGGTAATGCGATCAAATTTACCGAGACCGGCGCCATAACCATTTCAGTCATGGTTGCTTCATGCCAGGATCAGACCTGCAGGATCAGGCTGGAGATCAGCGATACCGGCATCGGAATGACTGACGAAACCGTATCCAGAATTTTCAACAGCTTTGAGCAGGCTGACAACAGCACCACCCGGCGCTTTGGCGGCAGCGGCCTGGGACTTTCCATCTGCCGACGCCTGACCCAGCTGATGGGGGGCGAGATCAGTGCTGAATCAACCTTTGGCAAAGGCTCAACCTTTCGTATTGAGCTCCCTTTTCAGGTTTCCGCATTTAAGCAGCAAACCAGACCTGACCGACCTCTGGAACTGACGGCCCCGAACAAGGACAAAGGTTTGAAGCTGCTGGTTGCTGAAGACAACACCATGAATGCTGCAACAACGGTTGCCATGCTCAAACGACTCGGGTATCAGGCCGAAGTTGCCGTAAATGGACAGAACGCCCTTGAACTCTGGCACACGGGAGGGTTCAACGCGATCCTGATGGATATTCAGATGCCGGTCATGGATGGCTGTATTGCCGTATCAATTTTGAGGGAACAGGAGCAAAAGACGGGGGGACATATTCCGGTGATTGCCATGACCGCCTTTGCCCTGCAGGGAGACCGGGAACGGTTCCTGGCGCAAGGCTTTGACGGCTACATCTCCAAACCGGTTGATATGTATCTGCTTGACAGGGAACTGATGCGACTGTCTTATTCCAATTTGCAATAAAGATGACTCAAAAACAACTGTTTTGGTGTCGGATTAAGCCCGACACGATTGGGTGAACAACCGTTCGCCCCTACAGATACAGGTCATCTTGATTGCAAAGGCGAATTACACACAACAACCTACTTCATCAACAGCAGACTCAACGCCATAACCAGCATCCCTCCCATCAGGCCAAACAGACTGTCATGCCCCTTGCCGTAAGCCCGGCTGGTGGGCAACAGCTCATCCAGACTGATGTAGACCATAATACCTGCCACCCCGCCAAACAGGATACCCATCACCTGGGCCGGAATCGCACCGGTATCCCCCCCAAAAAAGAGCAGGAGCAGAAGGTAGGCGACCACCGCTCCGACCGGCTCGGCCAGACCGCTCATAACTGAATAGAAAAACGCCTTTTTCCGGTTACCGGTGGCGTAGTAGATCGGGACCGAAACCGAGATCCCTTCCGGAATGTTATGCAGTGCAATGGCGATGGCAATAGCAACACCCAGTGAAGGGTCCTGCAGGGCCGCAAGAAAGGTTGCCAGACCTTCCGGAAAGTTGTGGATACCGATTGCCATGGCCGTAAACAGCCCCATCCGCATCAGCTTTGTATGCTGCAACGTATGCTGGTGGTCACCTGTTTCAGTACGTTCCGGATCAGAAAAATCAGGGATTGGCGCAGCTGGGTTGTGGAGCGGTGCGGTCTCCGCCTCAGAGTGGGTTTCATGGGGATTCTCGGCAGCAGGTACAAGATTGTCAATCAGTCCGATCAGCAGGATACCGCCAAAAAATGAACCTACATTGACCCAGTGGCCCCAGTAATCGCCATAGATGGAGGTGAGTGCGTCACTCCCTTTGACAAAAATCTCAACAAAGGAGACATACAGCATGACCCCGGCAGAAAAACCGGTGGCAACCGAAAGAAAACGGTAATTGGTCCGTTTGGCAGTAAACGCGATGGCGCTACCGATGCCGGTTGCCATACCGGCAAAAAGGGTAAGTCCCAATGCAACCCAGACATCATTCACAATGATTGTCCCCCCTACCCTTCAAACAGGTGCGCAGCAAATACCAGCTGATCCGACTTTCCCAACACCAACACAACATCATCAGCCGCAAACTGCCAGACCGGATCAGGATTTGAGTTGACCTCGTCTCCCCGTTTGATCACCAACACCGTCACCCCGGAACGATCCCGCAACAGACCATCCCGCAGCTGGGTACCAACAATTGGCGAATCGGGATGAACCCGGAAGGTTGCCAGCTCTACACCGGAAAGATAGCCGGATATGCCGGTGGCATGGCTGTGACGACGACTGATGGTGCGAAACATCTGGTAGGAATCACGCCGTATTTCGGCAATGCAATGGTCAATCTGATCATGGGGGATCATGTAGGTTCGCAGCACCCGTGAAAAAATCTCCACAGAAGTCTCAAACTCCTCCGGCACCACATCGTTAACCCCCAGCTGAAAGAGCGGCTCCATCTCGGCCACGTAACGGGTTCGCACGATCAGGTGGATATTAGGCCGCATCTGGCGAGCCATGGCGGCAACCCGGCGGGTGGCGGTGGCATCGGAGATGGCGATCACCATGATCCGGGCCTTTTCAATCAGGGCGTGGGATAGAATCTCAGGCTTGGAGGCATCGCCAAAGATGATCCTGGTCCCTTTCTTGCGCTCGGCCTTGACCGTGTGGTGATTGGTCTCAATGGCGATATAGCGGATGCCGTTGCCGTTCAGTACCCGTGCCAGATTTTTGCCATTGATACCGAAACCGACAATCACCACATGATCTTCCATCGGAAAGCGGTCGTGGCTGGTGCCGGTTGTTCTGGTGCCCCGCTTGAAGGATGTCGGTAACCAGAGCGCAATCCGGTTGGCCAGCGGCTCGGCATACCGGAGCGAAAACGGTGTAAGCGCCATGGTGGCAACAGAAGCTGCCAGAAACAGCTGATTCTGTTCAGCGTTCAGGAGTCCATAGGTCTTCCCGGCATGGGAGAGTACAAAGGCAAACTCCCCCACCTGGGCCAGTAACAGGCCGCTGATCAGGGCAGGTTTTGGCGGAAATTTTAGTATAAAAGCGGCTCCGGTGGCCACCAGCCATTTGATCAGAATTATGGCACCAACAATCAGAACCACTGCCAGCGGATTACGCAATACTGCAGTCGGGTCAAGCAGCATCCCCACCGAGATAAAGAACAGACTCATAAAGGCATCACGGAACGGGATGATATCCCCCATAACCTGGTGGCTGTACTCTGATTCCGATATGGCCAAACCAGCGATAAAGGCCCCCAGAGCCAGAGAAAGTCCGACCTGGGCCGTCAGAAAAGCGGTGCCGAAACCCACAAAGATGATGGTCAGGATAAACAGCTCGCGGCTTTTGGCCTTGACCACCTGATTAAAGATCCAGGGCACGGCAAAGCGTGCACCAAAGTGGGATACCACCACCACCACCAACGCCTTGGCCGACACAATAACGATACCGGTAAGGCCATCCCCTGCCCCGCCCAGAAACGGGGTGAACAGCATCAGCGGTACTACGCAGAGATCCTGAAAGATCAGAATCCCCAGACAGGTCTTGCCGTGGGGTGCATCCATTTCACCGGCATCCATCAACAACTTCATCAGGATGGCGGTACTGGAGAGGGACACCAAAAATCCAAAGAACGTCGCCTGCTGCCAGGGAAAACCCAGTGCCACCCCCAATGCAGCTACGGCTCCTATGGTAACCCCCACCTGCAGCCCACCACCCCACAGTACCAGATGCTTGATCCGCAGCAGCTCTTTCAGTGAAAACTCAATGCCGATGGTGAACAGCAGCAGCACCACTCCGATCTCGGCCATCTGCTCAACCTGATGGGTATCCTTGATCAGACCCAGGGCGTAGGGACCGGCCACAATACCGGTACAGAGAAACCCGATAATGGAAGGCAGCTTGAACTGCCGGAACAGCACTACGGTTACCAGTGCCAGACCAAATAACAGCACCAGATCCTTTAACAACGAAAATTCCATAGCAGTTATTTCCTGATGATTGTTTTGTACCTTTTTAGCAGAGCTCCAAATAATCAGCCAGATCAAACTTGCGTTTCTTCTGGATCGTTGATCGCGTAAACAGTGCTGGACATACCCACCATTTTTTCGCTTCAGGTACGTACTATACCCGGAAATCTACCGGACTAAAGCAAAACAGTCGGCAATTATTTATTAAAATTAGACATTAAAATCATATAGTTACAAACAAAACACGACCCAGACAATCTTATAAATTACTTGCCTATATATATAAATATGTTATTAGTTAAATTTCATTTGAAACCAACATTTTTAAGGAGACTAAAATTGTTTTTCTACAAGCGCCTTTCGCTACGTTCCAAAATTCTGCTACCGCTTATCCCAACCATCTTTATCATCTTTGTTGCGCTGGGCCTGTATGCCTCGTCAGAAATCAAGTCTGCTTTGAACACTGAGACCAAAAACCAGCTGCAGGTCAATATCAGACTACTGAGTGACATGATCACCACCATCAACACGGCAACTATGAATAATGCCAATGAGCGATCAGACTCTTTGATCAAACTGTGCGGCGGTGCCAATGCCTCTTTTGCGCTTAATCCAGCCGCTACCGTTAAAATCGGCGAGCTTGATACCCCTACCCTGACCCTGAACGGCAACGTGCAGAATCTGAATGAATCAAAGGTTGAGGAATTCAGCTCCATGTATTCAGGTTCTGTTGCAACCATTTTCGCCCGTAAGGGAGATGATTTTGCAAGGGTTACCACATCCCTGAAAAAAGAGGATGGCAGCAGAGCCGTTGGCACTCTGCTGGGTGATGCCCACCCGGCCCACAAAAAGCTGATGGCCGGAGAGACCTATCATGGCATTGCCAAGCTGTTTGGTAGCTGGTACATGACCAAATATACCCCTATCAAACAGGGCAACGAGATCATCGGCGCCCTGTTTGTCGGTACCAATATCAACAAAGATGTTGATCAATTTATTAAAGCTGTCCAGAGGATCAAGGTGGGTAGCACTGGCTACGCCTATGTGCTTGATTCCAAGGGGACCATGCTGATCCACCCCAGTAAAACCGTACAGGGCAAGAATGTCATCGATATGAAGGATGCCAACGGGAAATTGCTGTTCAAAGATATTCTGGAAAAGAAAAACGGCATCGTTCTGTATGACTGGAAAAACTCTGATGAAAACAGTGCCCGTGAAAAAATTGCCATTTTCACCTCGGAAAATCCATGGAACTGGATGATCGCTGCTGGCGCTTACTCAGAGGAGTTATATGAAGCAGCAGTACGGATTAAATGGATACTGCTTGCCGCTGCTGCAGTCTGCGCCCTGTTGCTGGCCGGGTTGGTGGTAGTGATTCTGCGTTCAACCCTGGCTCCGCTCAAAGATACGACCCACGCCATTGAACAGGTTGCACAAGGTGATCTTACCGTGCGCCTGCATGTTGAATCTGAAGATGAGATTGGAAAAATAGAGAACGATATCAACATGATGGTAACCAATCTGACTGATATCATACGCCAGACCTCCAGCACCTCGAATGAGGTATCCTCTGCGGCCACCCAACTGCAGGCAACATCCGGCAGCATGTCTGATAATGCCGAAGAGGTGGCAACCCAGATCGGTTCTGTGGCCACTGCCAGTGAAGAAATGGCAGCCACCAGCAATGAGATTGCCATGAACTGCCATCAGGCGGTTGAGTCGGCAAAACGGGCCAATGAAACAGCTCAACATGGGAAATCGGTGGTGGAAAACACGGTTGCCGCCATGGGACGCATTGCAGACCGGGCCAGCCATTCTGCCAGTGCCGTAGAATCACTGGGAACCCGCTCTAATCAGATCGGTGCCATTGTCGCTACCATTGAAGATATTGCGGACCAAACCAATCTGCTGGCCCTGAACGCAGCCATTGAGGCAGCCCGTGCAGGGGAAATGGGGCGTGGCTTTGCCGTGGTTGCCGATGAAGTACGAGCACTGGCAGAACGGACCACCCGAGCCACCCACGAAATCAGTGAAATGATCAAGGCGATCCAGACAGAAACAAAGGATGCGGTTACCACCATGAGCACCGCAGTGCAGGAGGTTGAACGTGGTACCGCCGATGCCACCAGTTCAGGCGCGGCGCTGGATGCTATTCTGGAAGAAATTTCCAATGTTACCATGCAGATCAACCAGATTGCCACGGCAGCTGAAGAACAGAATGCCACCACCGGAGAGATTACCGGCAATATCACCAGAATCTCCGACACCGTACTTGAAACCAGTCGGGGTGCCCATGAGACCGCTCAGGCAGCCTCGCAACTCTCCGGTCTGGCAACCACCCTGCAGCAGCTGGTGGGACGTTTCAGACTCTGATTACAGCTATCCAGAATCCCTGGGTTTATCCAGATTCCGACAGGCTCCCGGTGAAGCCTCCTTTTCCTGTTCCCTAAGCGGATCAGATGAAGGAGGCTTCACCCGTTTCAGGGGAAAAATGACCCACGTCAAAAAAATGTATATTCCCACAAAAAATTAAATAAAATTAAGTAGCTATAAATTGTTGCGAGGCAGTCAGGTGTCGTGTATCGTTCTGTCATTGTGATGCACCGCATCACATCCTTCAATACAGACCACCTATCGGGATTGGACATGTTTTTATTCAAGAAATTCATCTCGTTTACTGCTGCTACCCTTAAGCGATTTATCTTTACGGCAACCTTGATCGTATCAGCCGTTACCTTTGCCGTTGTCATCACAATCGTTTCCTTTCTTTTCCTGAAGCAGGCCCATGACACGAAACGTCATGAGTCAACCCTGATGGCACGTCACATTATGGAAGCGATTACCGAGGTCATGGAGCGTGGCGGAACCCTTGCTGAGATCGAACACACCCTTGATAACTACCGTCGTCTCTTCCCCAGGCAGACAATTACGATACAAACAGCCAATAATGCCTCCGCTACCAGGCACAGCGATGAGTCATCTATTGCCAGAGTAATGCAAACCGGCAATCCGGTGCATCACCACACCCCCTCTACTTCGCTCAATATCTTTCCTGTCAAGGCAGAGACCAGCTGTCGCGCTTGCCACCAAACTTTTAAACCTGGTCAGGTCCAGGCAATTCTTATTTTCAAGGAAGATATCAGTCAGGCAACCTTTACCTTGCTCAACCGGGCTTTTTCCAGTTTTTTGCTGCTACTGCCATTCCCTCTCCTGATGGCGTTTCTGGTTGCCCGTTTCGTCAACCACCATCTCGGTGATGCCGTTTCAAAGCTAAACCGCAAGGTACATTCCGTCACCACCGTTTCAGATCTGACCCAGCTTGGACAACAACTTGAACTGGAAGGAGAAACGCTGAAGTTTGGAGAGCTTGAGGATATCTTTGGAGAATTCAGCGGGCTGGTAACACGGATTCGTGACGTTGCCGTAGGCAGAGAGATGCTGGAGTTTGAGATCAAGGTACTGGAGCGGTTTATCATCACCTCTGAAGCGATTCGAGACTGGAAAGAACGGGTCGGTTACCTCTTGAATGAGGTTAACAAGGTGATGCCTGCCTATGCCCTGTTCTGCGTTTTTCAGGTTGAGGAGGAAGGATACGATATAGAAATTTTCTGGTCTGCACCGCCGACAGCGACAACGCGCAGCACTATGGAATCTATTATCAGGCAGCAGATCAGGCATGAGAAGCTGCACTGCAGCTCCGAGTCTGCAATCATGATCATCCACAACATTACCAATGACTCTGCTCCGTTATTGGAGCTTGCCCATGATGAGATAGAACTTGAAACCAAGTCGCTGTACCTTGATATGCCTCAGATCGGCGGCGTGGTGGGGATCGGGGTGCAATCCCAGATTATGAGCGATCCGATCCGCTCGCTGGTTATTAACAGCATCCTGACAACCCTCCTGAATGTCATCGGTTCTATCAAGGCAATCTACAAATACACCAAAGATCTTGAATACTACGCAACCCGTGACCCTCTTACCACACTCTTCAACCAGCGGGTTTTCTGGGAACTGCTGGGGTATGAAATAGGTCGTGCCGAACGCCACAACCAGCAGTTCGGGGTGCTGGTCATTGATCTGGATAACTTCAAGCATGTAAACGATACCTATGGCCATCTGGTGGGTGACACCTATCTGGTAAAAATTGCTGATACCATTCATGACTGTCTGCGGTCGGGGGATATTCTGGCCCGCTATGGTGGCGATGAATTTGCCATTGTGCTGCCCGAAGCAGATGCAGAACAGGTCCATATGGTGGCTGACCGGATCAGAGAGGCCATGGAAGCGTTGACGCTGGTGACCGCCGACGGCAGCAAGATTCGCGGCACCGCCTCCATCGGGTATGCGATCTGTCCTGATCACGCCACTACAGCCAAAGACCTGTTCCTGTTTGCTGATAACATGACCTACAAGGCCAAGTCCCAGGGTAAGAACTGCATTGTGGTACCCACCAATGACGATGTGGTTGAGATTTTTCAGAAGTCCAGCGATATGTCACGACTGTTGCTCAATGCGTTGGAGGAGAAACTGGTTGTTCCGTATTTTCAACCGATTGTCACCTGCGATGGGCAGGAGGTAATCTGCAATGAGGTTCTCTGCCGGGTGATAGTGGGAGATCAGGTCATACCTGCCTCTGAATTTATTGAGCTGGCGGAGAAATTGGGGGTAGTCAGCCGCCTTGATGCGATTCTGATGGAAAAGGTTTTTGCCCATGCAAAGGCAGAAGAGTACGATGGCTATCTGTTTATCAACCTGTCTCCCAAGTCGTTAATTCTTAAAGAGTTTGTTCCATCCGTTATCAGGCTTTCAAACCAGTATCAGATCGCCCACGACAAGGTGGTATTTGAAATTACCGAGCGGGAAACGGTGAGAAATATGACGCTGCTGGAGCAGTTTGTCCAGGACCTGAAACTGGAAGGGTTCAAGTTTGCCATTGATGATTTTGGCTCAGGCTTTTCCTCATTTCAGTATATTCGCAGGCTGCCGATTGACTTTGTCAAGATTGAGGGGATGTTTGTACTTAACATGTTGAAAGACCCCAAGGACATGGCCTTCGTGAAGACCCTGGCAGTGCTGGCCAGGGAGTTCGGTATCAAAACCATTGCCGAGTATATTGAGAGTGAAGAACTGTTACATGCGGTAAGGGATTTGGGAATAGACCTGGCGCAGGGTTACTACACTGGCCGACCGGAAGCAAACATTAAAAAATCAGTATATTGCAGATTGGGGCAAGATGCTGCTCATGTATAAGGGACTTGGAACTTACTAATATACCGTTTTACATCTCGTCTTCAGGCCGTCTTTACCACCCCTTCAATCACAAAATCCTTAACGTAGCCCTGCTACGTCTGCGGTTTTGTTCAATCAGGGGCGGCAAATCCGCCCTAAATCTGAGCGTAAAACTTGATACATCAGTAAATTCCAAGTCCCTAAGGTGACCTGCTGGTAATTAACCTTTACAACCAAGATGACCTGTATCTGCAGGGGCGAACGGCTGTTCGCCCAATTGTGTCGGGCTATATACCGACACTAAACAGTTTTGTTGAGGCATATTGATTGCAAATTGGAATAAAGCAGGTCTTCTCCCGCCTGGAACAGATGCGCTATCCGACGGCTCAGGAACTGATAGCGGCCTGCCGCAGCAGACAGTAGTCTCTTCTTTCTACAAGCTGATCGCCTGATCCAGACAAAATTCCACACACAGGCCGCAGCCGGTGCAGCGTTCCTGCACAAACTCAGGATGATCTTCCTGGTCGTTGCTGACCAGGGCGCCGGTGGGGCAGATGGCGACACAGCCCTGACAGGCGCTGCAGGCTGTGTTGAATCTGATGCTGTGATCAAACTGTTTTGCTGCTGCTGCCTGTAGCTCTTCAGGTAGTGAACTTCGTGTCCGGTTCAGTAGTTCTCTTCTTTGCGGTACCCGTTTGTCTCCATAGCTGCTGCTGCGTTCGGCTTGTTTCGCGCTGGTCTGCATGACTTCTGCTGCGGTCTGAAACAGCGAGTTGCGGAATGACGTGAAAAAACTGCGACGGTTAACACTTTCAGGCTGGTACTGCAGTTCTGCCTGAGACATTGCCGTGACAAGCTCGCAGCCACCTGTGGTCAGTCCGCTGGCCGTCATCCGCTGCAGCCGTTCCTTCAGCAACGGCAGTATGGCGCTGTTGGGGCAGTCATCACAGTGAATCAGATTCAGGGTCAGAGCGCCGCTTAACCGCTGGCTCAGTGTCAGCAGGTGTTCCTCTGCAAGCCCCCCCAGGCAGGATAGCCAGGCGTTTGCCTGTTCTTGGGTGCGGCAACAGCCCAGAACCGGTTCCGGTGTTTTTCTGAGTTGCAGGATGATGGTCTGAAAGTCTGCCTGTTGTTCAAGTGCACCGGAGGGGCAGACGGTGCTGCAGAGCAGGCAGCCGCTACACTGTTCCTGATTAATGACCAGTCCGTCTTCCAGCGACAGGGCAGCAGCAGGGCAGATGGCGCGGCAATGGTTACAGGTACTGTCGTTGAAGCGTATCCGCAGGCAACGGGAAGGGTCGATCTGGAGATCATCCCGGCTGCCTACAGGTACCTGTTTTTTTGCACTGCTAGGCATGGGCGGCTGCGTTCAGGCCACGGGCATCAGCAGTGATAAATCTGGCGGTACAGCGGGCAATCGCCTGATAAAACGGGGCCTCAGCATCTTCAATGACCGCATCGGTAAACGGCCCTAGCCAGGGCAACAGGAAGGTGCCCAGAAATTGACGCTGCAGGTCTCTCAGCCGGTCTGCCTCCAGAGTATCTCCGGCAGCAGCGGCTCCCCGCTGTTGAAAGGCCAGGTACGACATGAACTCCAGCTCCACGGCAAAGTGATCCGGCAGTTCATGGAAGTCATCGGCCAGATGCAGGCCATTGGCGTGGTAGAAGGCAGCCACCTTTGCCGTGGAATCCCCCATCACGGACTTCTGCTCATCCAGCCAGACTGAGCCATAGGGTGGGGCTACCAGTTTGAACGGTCCCATAAAAAGGCGGGAGTGTTCCACCAGCAGCTCATCAAGACGGATTTTGTGTAAGAGTTCAGCGGCTTCTGCGGCAGAAGCTGCTGCATCTGGCGCCATGTCCGACAACAGGCTGGCCAGGGAAGTGCAACAGTTTTCTTCTAGCAGGGCCTGGCTGGGTGAGTAGTAGCAGGCTGCCAGAAGCCGGTAGCTGTCTTCGCGGCGGGTGCTGGCGGTTTGTTCCGGCATGGTTGGCTCCTTAGCAAAGCGGGATGGGACTTTCGTCCCATCCCGTTAGAGCAGTTAACAGCTTAACAGTACAATCAGATCTTGGCAGTTGCCTTGAAGGAACGGATATAGGCCACATTGGGCCTGGTCTTCTTATCTTCCTTCAGGCGCACGGCTTTGTACTTCTTGAGCAGTTTTGCCGGTTCTGATGAGGCATCATTCAGGTCGCCGAAGACACGTGCCCTGGAAGGGCAGACCGTCACGCAGGTGGG
>Ga0209467_1002998_pt1 | contig 11436 bp, 11 predicted proteins | sample Higcelwee11metaG_FD_187175 | JGI IMG/M metagenome (GOLD analysis project Ga0209467, IMG submission 187175) | Freshwater pond sediment microbial communities from the University of Edinburgh, under environmental carbon perturbations - High... | ecosystem: Environmental > Aquatic > Freshwater >...
GCAAAAGGCTAGTCTATCCGAGGGAATTCATCTGTTTTTCAGCGGAGAGGAAAAACTCGTCGTCAGGGTTGAAGATCGGGAAGCCTTCCTTCAAAGGTCGATCTTCATCGAATGATAACTCAGGATTGCCGGAACTCCAGAAGTCCCGCGATGTCCTTGGTGCTGGCCACGGATTTTTTCTTCATCCAGGCCGTTATCCCGTCGAGGATGCGCAGCGGCGCTTTAGGATCAGCGAAAAGGGCCGTGCCTATCTGAACCGCCACCGCCCCGGCCAGAAGGTATTCCAGGGCATCACTGGTCGACGCTATGCCGCCCAAGCCGATGACGGGTATCTTCACCGCGTGCGCCACTTTCCAGGTGCACGCGACGCCGATCGGGCGGATGGCGGGGCCTGACAGCCCGCCTGTGCCTCTCGCTATCAGGGGGCGGCAGCGATCGGTATCGATCGCCATGCCTACTAGGGTGTTGATGCAGGATACGGCGTCGGCTCCGCCGGCTTCCGCCGCTTTGGCGATCTCCGCTATGTCGGTGACGTTCGGGCTGAGCTTGATGATGATCGCTCTTTTCGTTACGCGACGTATCCGAGAAGTGAGATCCTCGACGAGGCAGGGATCGGTGCCGAAGGACATGCCTCCATGCGATACGTTGGGGCAGGAGACGTTGATCTCGTAGGCATCCACGCCCGAGCGCCTGCCCGTTTCAGGAGCGCCCGCGAAGGCTTCGATTCCCTCGACGACGGCGAGGTAGTCTTCCTTGGTGGAACCGCCGACGTTGACGATGATGGGACAGGTCCTCTTCGCCAGGTAGGGGAGTTTTTCCCTCAGAAAGCCCTGCAGCCCAGGATTGGCCAGGCCAATGGAATTGATGAGTCCCATCGGGGTTTCCACGATGCGGGGAGGGCTGTTCCCCGCGCGCGCCTCGAGGGTAAGCGCCTTCGTGTAGAGGGCTCCCAGCCTGTCGATTTCGACGAGATCCTGATATTCCTGGCCGTAGCCGAAGGTCCCGGAGGCTACGCCAACGGGATTGGGCATGACGAGGGGGCCAATGGCGACGCTGAGATCAGGCTCCATGCTCACTCCTTCCATCGAATGTCGCCGCTTTTGAAAACAGGGCCGTCGGCGCAGGCGCGGAGGTAGCCGCCTCCGGCCGCGGGCAGGACACAGCCGTGGCAGGCCCCAACGCCGCAGGCCATCCATTGTTCCACGGAGACGTGGGAGGGCGAGCCCTCGGCGCCGGCGAAAGCGTCCAGGGCGGCCAGCATCGGACCGGGGCCGCATCCGTAATAATGCCGCCTGCCATTATCCGCTTTTCCTGGTAACTCTTCGACAAGGGCGTCCATGACGGTGCCGGCGTATCCTCTCGTCCCGTCGTCGGTCGCAATTATCGCGGCCGTGAGGCCTTCGGAGAGTGCCTGGAGGCCCTTGGCCGTTCCGGGGAGCCTCGATTTCAATGCCGCCTGGAAGTCGGGCACAAAGCTCGATGATCTGAAGCCCAGCGCGAGATGGGGACTGAAAACGGTGCCGCGTTTCATGGCGGAAAGCCTTGAATGAAAGAAGAGAAGTGGGCCGATCCCTATGCCGCCGCCTAAAAGAATGGGTTTTTCATCGGGCTGAGGTAAGGGAAAACTGTTGCCCAGGGCGCCGATAATATCGAGGGCCGAACCCTCCAAGGTCGCGGCGAGCGCCTTGGTCCCGATTCCGCGGACTTGGTAAAGCGCGTAGGCTACATTGTCGGCGAAGGCCGCGAAGGCCAGGGGTCTGCGCAGCAATCCCGAATCCCCGGGCTCCAGGGCTCTTGGCCTGAACGTGAAGAACTGCCCCGGCTCGGGAACGGGAAGGTCTTTGGGCCATTCGAATCCCAGGATCTTCCATGAAGGGGAAACCTCTCGGTTAACCATAATCGTCGCGTCGAACTGCCTCACCTGAAACCTCTGGTCTGCATTGTCCGGAGAGTGGGGAGGGCTGTCAAGAATCACCGCTGGTCAAGACGGCGATTTTTAGATATGGTTCTCGCAATGCAGGGATTGATCGATATTCTGACGCTTCTGGGTTTCATCTGCGGCGGAGCTCTTCTCGCCAAATTCCGCCTGGCTCCCCGGAATTCGATCGTAGACGGCATTGTGCGTTATGTCCTATGGGCTCTTCTTTTCAGCATGGGGTTCAGGATCGGCAACAATCCGGAACTCTTCGCAAATCTTGGAACCATGGGAATCATGGCCTTGGCCACCGCCGTTCTGGCTGTGTCGGGAAGCTGTCTCGCGGTCTATGGCGCCAGTTTCGTGGTGCCTGGGCTGAGGCGACTGGAAGCGCGAGAAAGCGGACCGCGCCCGTCGAATACGGTCAGCTCATCAGCGCCGCGATGGTCGTTGAGGAAAAGGCTCCTCGCTTTCATCGCGCAGCTGAAGGCTCCTTTGAAGCTCCTCGCTTTCGTCGTCGCCGGCTTGCTGACGGGAATATTTTTGCCGCCAGCAGCCTTTGATGTGGGGAGAGTGACGGGCTGGACTCTGGACGCTCTGCTCTTTTTTATCGGCATACAGTTCGTGCAGTCGGGAACAAGCCTGAAAAAAGCGCTCGCCAGCCCCGCCGCTCTCGTCGTACCTTTGGCCACGATGGTGGGAACCTTGGCTTCCAGCCTTGTTCTTGTGCCCTTGTTTTCGCTTACGGCCGGCAAGGCCATGGCGCTGGCGGGGGGATTTGGCTGGTATAGTCTCTCCGGCGTTCTTATCTCCAACCTTGGCGACCCGGTATTGGGATCCGTATCATTTCTGGCGAATATGTTTCGCGAAAGTCTGGCGCTCCTGCTTATCCCTTTCCTTGGAAGAAGCAAGGTCCCTGTCATGGCCGTCAGCGTCGGCGGCGCCACATCGATGGACGTGACCTTGCCCCTCATCGAGCAATCGGCCGGACCCTGGATAGTCCCCATAAGCTTCATGTCGGGCGCCCTGCTTTCCCTGGTCGTCCCTTTTCTGGTACCTCTCTGCTTCAAGCTGGGCTGATACTTACAAGACAACCGGCCGCGTCATTCGCTATATCTCCGAAAGCTTTCTCTCGATTTCCTCGAGACGTTCCGAGAGGCTGCGGATCGTCTTCTCTATCCTGGCCTTTTCCTTGAAGAGACGATCCGCTGGGTCTTCTGCGTCATCACTGCTTTTCAGAAAGCCTTTGACCGAGGTCGGGCTCGCGCCGGCCGACAATGCTTCGATAGCCTTCGTGCGTTCGTCCGCGTCATGAATTCCAGACACGTAGCGAAGACTGTCCCAGCCCATCCCGGGATCGAGGCCGATCTGCTGCGCCGTCACGGCCGCTGTGGCCGTTGCCCTGGGGACTCCAAGCACTCGTTCGATATAATCCTCGAATCTTGCCCTGTGAACCCGGCATAACTGTGATGCCTGGGCTAGGAGCCTGCCGAATTCGAGCATTATCTCGCCGTTGGCCAGTATGCAGTTTTCTTTTATCGTTTTTGTCAGCTCGACGAATTCGGGCACTGTCTCGAATATATTCTCGTAAAAGCCCTTTTCCTGGGCTTTCTGGACCAGGACGTGAAATATTGACCAGAATTCCTGGGTATGCGGCCGAGACTGCTGCAAACCTCCGCGGCGAACATGGTGCAGGTGGTGGGCGTATTCGTGGAGCGCCGTATATAGCAGCTGATTGTCTGATTCGAAGTTCTTGTTATGGAGAACGATTTCGGCGTTTTCGGGCTTATAGAGTCCATTGACCTTCTTATTGGCTTTACCCGAGAAAACCAGCGTAAACGGGGCAGGGCATTCTTCAACTTCGAGCAGTATGGATTTTACTTGATCCTGGTTCATCGATGGCTCCCGGCCGCGCGGTAAATATCGGCAGCCGTCATGCATAATAAAGCAAAAGCCCATGAACGGCAATGTTCATGGGCTTTTCATCTTTATCAACCGCTGGTCGCGGGAACGGCACGCAGCGAGGCTTTCAGGGCTTTCAGCGATGCAAGGCGCGTTCGATTTCTGGCTTGTTGAAGCCGATGATGATGCTTCCGTTGACATCGATTACGGGAACGCCCATTTGACCGGATTTCCGTACCATCTCGTCGGCCTTACGCTGGTCCGAGGCGACATTATATTCGGTAAAGGGTACTCCCTTCGTCTTGAAATAATCCTTTGCCATCCTGCAGTAAGCGCAGCTAGGGGTCGAATAAAGCGTGACGGACATTTAAGCCTCCCAAGAAAGAGTCTGTATATTCAAATATTAATATATAATAAGTCAAGCGTCAATATTTCTTTGAACATTAACGAGAGTATGAAGCGGGTATATAGCTATCTCACGTTCCTTTTATGTGAAGAAACCGATTCTTTTTCTATTGTTCTTTGCGGTTTGCGGCGACATCCAAGGGCTCCCGCGATCAGCGGAGGCGTCGCGGCCGAGCCTCTCCGGAAAAGTCTCGATCGATGAGGAGGACGTGATCGCGGAACTCGAGTACTCCTTTTCTGAAGCTTTACAGCTGGCCTGCGGCCTGGGGTTGGCTATGGATGATGCGGCGGTTATCAGAAGTCCGTATATTAAGTATAGCTCAAAGGATTATATCGCCTTCTTGGGCTCAGGCAAGGCAAATGACGGTATGGCATTGAAGGTTAAGCCCTACAGCGTCATACCGACTCCTTCCGGCAGCCTCTGGTTTGCCTGCGATGAAGGCGCAAAGAATTCGCTTCTTTTCGGATTCGGAGCGGGGTGGCTTAAGCTTTTCGTGCTTGCTGTACCAAAAAGCATACAAGCTGAAGCAAATGCCGATGCGAGCGTTTCAGTCAGAATGTTCAACGACTCTTTTCGCGCTGCGGGGATCGAGTTGTCGAGGGCCGTGGAAACCCTCGCCTTCGCTTTTTCCGCAAGTCTGGCCGACAGGACGGCCGAAGCATCGGGCGACGGCTGGCGGGCGGGAGCTTCCTTTGCTCCTGGCTCCACATTTTTTACGCTCGCCTCGGCCGCCAGGATGGCATTAGGAAGCTCTCAAGCTGGCGCCTGGATTTCCGGCAGCGCAGGGTATCTGGAAAATCCGGGTTTAGCCGCTTCTTTGGACTGGGCTTCCAAAACGCCTATAGATGTTCTCGGTTCAAATCCGGCATCCGCCGGCATGGGCTTTTCGGTTTTCGCGTCCGGCAATAGCTATAGAACGGCTTCTGGTGAGGTACCGCTCTATGATTTTTGCGCCGACGCCAAGGCCTCGATCAAGGGGAATGCTTGGAGTCTCGCGGCAAGAATCATGGCGGGATCCTTGTCGGATGGTGCTTCTTCAAGCGGAAAACAGGCCTTGATCAGGGAAGATCTGAGGGCGGCGGAAGCTTTGCTCTGGCTATGGCGGACCGACCTATTGAGCATCGCCCTTGATGCGGGGTTGGGAGCCTTCAGTCTTGCCAGCAGGCTTTCCGCCGACGCGTGCGGATGGCGGAGCGGATCGCTTGCTCTCCGCTACAGTCAGCCGCCTGTCGATTCCCGCCGCCTGACATTCGGGGCTGCATGTAAGCTGTCATTCTCGAGGAAGGGCGTGGACGAGGATGAGGACGATGATGCGACGGCAACTGAAAATGATGATGAGGAGGACTTCGCGGAAAGCGGGGGATTGTCGCTGCGGGAGTGGCTGGCAAACGGCGCTGGCGACGGCATTAGTCTTCGTTCGTTCGGAGGTGAATGCGGCTTGCGGTGGAAGGCCTCGGTCTCAAGAACATGGCTTGGGCAGGGAAGCGTGAAAATTGGCGTCTCGGCGAAAAGGGCGGAATCTCTTTTTTCTTTTTCTGTATCGGGAGAGCTGACCCAAAAAATTCTGGTTTTAGGAAATTTCGCGGTGACTTTGGCGTTGAAGAGCCCGGAAGGAGGCTATGCCCTTGACGCATTGCCCGCTCGGTTTCCAAATCTGACGCTGGAATTTTCCACCGCTCGGGACTGATCTCCATTGGACGAATATTCCGATCTTGTCACGCCTACGCTTTCCGAAAAACCGTTCTGCCAGTATAGTTATAGGTATCCGCAGAAGATGAAGGTACAGCAATGCATTCAGCCTTGATTGTCGTCGACGTACAGAACGATTTTTGCCCCGGGGGCGCCCTCGCGGTTTCCCATGGCGATGAGATCATACCGGTAGCCAACCTGCTGCTGGAGAGAATGCCTCTATCGGTCCTCACGCAGGACTGGCATCCCAGAGGTCATGTTTCTTTCGCTTCCTCGGCGGGGAAACAGGCTTACGCCCTCGATGAAAGCGTCAGTCCCCCGCGAGTTCTCTGGCCGGATCACTGCGTGGCCGGATCGAGGGGCGCGGATTTCCATCCGGGGCTCAGAACCGACCTTGCCCGGCTGATCCTTCGCAAGGGGACGAATCCGGGGCTGGACAGTTTTTCCGCCTTTTTCGAGAACGATGGGGTGACTTCTACCGGGCTATCCGGGTGGCTGGAAACGCTCGGCATCCGATCCATCGTCGTGGTTGGGCTTGCCACTGACTATTGCGTCAAGGCTACGGCCATGGACGCCCGCAGGCTGGGGCTCGGCGTCGATATCGTCGCCGAGGGAATCAAGGCTGTCGATGCTTCTCCCGGAGATGCCGGGAAGGCCATCGAAACAATGAAAAGCGCGGGCTGCCGCATCGTCGCGCTGAAAGAGATGATCCAATGAACGAAATAATGAACAACGCGCTTTTTACGGATTTTTACGAGCTTACGATGGCCCAAGGCTACTGGAAGCGGGGCATAAACGAGCACAAGGTTGTCTTCGATTACTTTTTCCGCCGCCAGCCTTTCGCCGGAGGCTACTCGGTCTTCGCCGGTCTCGGCACCCTCCTCGAGGCGCTCGAGAATTTTCATTTTACGCAGGACGATTTGGCCTATCTGGAAACCCTCGGAATCTTTGACAAAGGTTTTCTGGATTACCTTAAGGATTTCAGGTTCAAAGGGGAGCTTCTGTCGGTGAAGGAAGGCGAGCTCATATTCCCCCAGGAGCCTATTGTCCGTGTCGAGGGCGATCTGGTGCAGGCTCAGATAGTAGAAGGTCTTGTCCTCAATACCCTAAACTTCCAGAGTCTGATCGCCACGAAATCGGCGCGCATCTGGCTCGCCTCGGAAAGAGGCAGGATCATGGAATTCGGCTTGCGGCGGGCACAGGGAGCCGACGGTGCCATCTCCGCGGCCAGAGCGGCATTCATCGGCGGAGCCTATGGCACTTCGAACACCCTGGCCGGCAAGCTCTTCGGCATGCCTGTCCTGGGGACCATGGCCCATTCCTGGGTGATGACCTTTCCGTCCGAGCTGGACGCCTTCAGAGCTTACGCCGAGATCTATCCAAGCAACGCCGTTCTCCTGATAGATACCTACAACACCCTTGAGTCGGGCATCAACAACGCGATAATCGTGGGGAAGGAACTCGCGGCGAAGGGATATTCCTTCGGCGTTCGCCTGGATTCCGGGGATATCGACTATCTCACGAGAAAGGTACGCGAAAGACTGGACAATGCCGGCTTCCCCGATGCAAGGATCGTCGTCTCCAATGAACTCGACGAAACCATCATCGAGCACCTGAAAAGCTCGAAAGCGCCCATCGATGTCTGGGGCGTGGGAACCAAGCTGGTGACGGGCGGTGACGAAGCGGCCTTCACCGGCGTCTATAAACTGGCTGCCATGCGAAACGGGACTGCTGAAAAAGCGGTGATGAAGGTTTCGGATAATCCGGAAAAATCGACGAATCCCGGCAGGAAAAACCTCTACCGACTCTACGACGAAAGCGGAACGGCCAGGCTGGATCTGATCACGCTCGATGAAGAGGTGCCCGAAACGGGGACAGTGATCACGGCCAATCATCCGATGGGCGACTATCGAAAACTGTCCATCCAGCCCGCCATGGTGGAACCGCTTCTATCTAAAGTGATGGAGAACGGCAAGACGGTAGGCGGTCAACCCGATCTGCGGAGCAGTCAGGAATACATGGCCAAAAGGCTGGAATCCTTCGATACTACCTATCTCCGACAGCTGAATCCCCATGTCTACAAGGTTTCCATATCCACGAAGCTGCGCGAGCTGAAACTGGGGCTCATTAAAAAGTATCTTAAGGCGAGATAGGCGTAAATGCAGTCAGGCTCGGCTTCGCCTCTCCGGCACCTTCAGGGTGGGGGCGAGGCCGGCGGCAATTTTGTCTTCTATCGCATCGAGAATCCCTTCGGGACTGTCCGCGATGCAGAGATCGTCCAGCATGGCCTTTTTCATGAACCCCTCGTCCGTCATCTTCGTGAGCAGCTTTAGTAGATCGTCGTAAAATCCGTTGGCGTTGATGAGGCCTACCGGCTTGGAATGGTAGCCTATGTATCGCCAAGCCCACACTTCGAACAGTTCTTCCATGGTTCCAATGCCGCCGGGCAGGGTGATGAAGGCATCGGCCTTCTCCTGCATGAGGGCTTTGCGCTCATGCATGTCCTTCACGACGAAAAGTTCGGAGAGTTCCATATGGTCCACCATTTCGTTCAGGCGTACCGGGATGATTCCGATTACCTTGCCGCCTTCTTTCATGGCCGCTTCCGCCAGAATTCCCATGGTGCCGACGTTGCCGCCGCCATAGACGAGGGTAATGCCTCTGCGGGCTATTAGCCGGCCAAGAGACATGGCCATCGCGCCGTAGACGGGCGAAGCGCCTTGCGACGAGCCGCAGAATACGCATATCGAGCCGATCATAGAGTTTCCTTAATTGACGAGGGGCTGTCCGACGCCGGACAGCCCCTCGAAGGTTTGTGGAGGTGGGGGGAGTCGAACCCCCGTCCCCGAACGCGCACCACACGCATCTACAGGTTTGTCCATCCATTTGGGTTGTCGAAACCAGGGGCGCGGGACGGCGCGCTCCCCCGATTCGTATTCCGGTTTGTTTTCCTTCCCGCGCCCCGGACTGCGCGGGAAGTGAGCCCCGGTCAGTTGCAGACGTTTCCGACGCTCAGGGCGGCGCATCGGGACGTCCGTCGTTCTACGCTACTTACGCAGCGAGAGCGAGATTGCCATTGTTGTTGGCAAGTAAAAGTTTGCCGAATGTTAGGAGGTCGGCGTCTCCACCTGCAACGCATGATACGGACCGCACGAGTCGAAACCAGTGCACCCCCGATCACAGATAGAATAGTACTCATTGCCGCGGCTCAGCGTCAACACGCCGCGTCTATTCCGCCGGGATAGCCTCATCGATGATGCCGCCACCCAAAACAAGACCATCACCGGAATAGAGGACGAAGGATTGACCGGGCGCCACGGCCCGCTGAGCGATTTCGAATTCGACGGCGACGCCCTGTTCCGAGCAGGTGACCGAACATGATACGGGCTTGTGGTTCTGGCGGATTTTCGCCAGCCCGGCCACTTTTCCCCCGGCCATGCATGGGTCCTGGAACCTGAAATTGCCGCATCGCAGCCCTGATGAGAAGAGCCCTGCATTGGGGCCTACGATGACTCTGTTTTTATGGGCATCGAGGGAGAGAACATAGAGAGGCGTCGGCCCCGTGCTGATGCCGATTCCCCTTCGTTGGCCTATCGTGTAGTAAGGCAGGCCTTTATGGTTTCCGAGAACGTTGCCCGCGGTATCGACGATTTCGCCAGTGGCGGGCGTTTCGCTTTCAAAAAGGGGAGCGTAGTCTCCGCCGGCTACGAAGTCCTGGCTTTCCGGTTTTTCCGCCACCTCCAGACCATGAGAACGGGCAAGTTTTCTCACTTCATCCTTCGTCATCATGCCGAGGGGAAATAGGATTTTTTCCAGTCTGGGGGATTCGAGGCCGTAGAGGAAGTAGGTCTGGTCTTTGGCGGAATCCACGGCTGTCCGGACAAAACTGATCCCATGGCGGACTTCTTTTCGCGCGTAATGGCCGGTGGCGAAGAAGTCGAACTCAAGCCCTGCGTCATGAGCCCTATCGATCAGGAAACCGAATTTCAGCTCCCTGTTGCAGATGACGCAGGGGTTGGGCGTCCGGCCTTCAAGATATTCTTTCCGGAAGTACTCGATGACGTGCTTTTCATATTCTTCAGATAGGTCGATTACCTTATAGTCGATGCCGAGCTGAGCGGAAAGCCTTTCGCACGCGGCGATATCCTCTTCTTCACCTGGACCGAAGCATGCGTGCTTAAGGCCTTCCTGAATCTTATAGGCACCTCTCCATATTTTCATGGTGAGACCGATGACCTTGTATCCTTCATCTTTCAGGATCGCGGCGGCTAGGGCGGAGTCCACCCCGCCCGATAGTCCGACCGCTACCGTGATATCGCTGTTCATACTGATCATTATCATAGCATCGCGGGCTTTCGCTGTTCTAGCGTCGCTCTCTCTGTTCCGTCGGCGGCCTCCAGAGCAGCCGGCCGTACATTAAATCATGTTTTGCGGGTTCTGCAGGATTGCGAAAAGGGAAGTAATAAGATAAAATTTTTCCGACTCGTCAATATTATTACCGATATCTTGAGCCGCCCGGCTTTTGGTTCGGAAAGGAACGTCTCGAAATGCAGGATGTTTTCATAGGTTTTACATCCATAACATGGCAGATGCTTGTTATGTACGGGATCGGGGGTGTTCTCATCTGGTTGGCTATCAACAAGGAATATGAACCCATGCTCCTTCTCCCGATCGGTTTTGGTGCCATCCTGGTCAATTTGCCGCTCTCCGTCGTATGGGAACATGCCGGCGCCGATGGATTCCTCAAGATTCTCTACAACATGGGCATAGCCACTGAAATCTTCCCGCTTCTGATTTTCATCGCGGTAGGCGCGATGATCGATTTCGGGCCGCTGTTCAAGAACCCGATGATGATCTTCTTCGGCGCGGCCGCTCAGTTCGGCATCTTCGCGACGATGATCATAGCGACGATGCTCGGTTTCGACCTCAAGGAAGCGGCGAGTATCGGCATCATCGGCGCCGCCGACGGTCCCACCTCCATCTTCGTCGCCAATATCTTCGCCCCACATTTATTGGCTCCAATCTCGGTAGCGGCCTATTCCTACATGTCCCTCGTGCCCCTTATCCAGCCGCCCGTAATAAAGGCGCTGACGACGAGCAGCGAGAGAAAGATTCATATGGCCTACCATGAATCCAATTCACCGAAGTGGCTCAAGGTGCTTTTTCCCATCCTCGTGACGATGATATCCGGTTTTGTGGCCCCGATCTCGGTCCCCCTCATCGGCTCGCTGATGTTCGGCAACTTGATCCGCGAGTCCGGCGTCCTCGAGCGGCTCTCCCAGACCGCCCAGAATGAGTTGGCCTATCTCGTGACGCTTCTCCTGGGCATCACGATAGGCGCTTCCATGACAGCCGTGAATTTCCTCACCTGGAAGACCTTCCTCATCATGGGCATGGGCCTCGTGGCTTTCATATTCGATACGGCTGGCGGCGTGCTCTTCGCCAAATTCGTCAATCTCTTCCTTCCCAAGGACAAGAAAATCAATCCAATGATCGGCGCCTGCGGAATCTCTGCCTTCCCGAT
>Ga0209467_1002999_pt1 | contig 11435 bp, 11 predicted proteins | sample Higcelwee11metaG_FD_187175 | JGI IMG/M metagenome (GOLD analysis project Ga0209467, IMG submission 187175) | Freshwater pond sediment microbial communities from the University of Edinburgh, under environmental carbon perturbations - High... | ecosystem: Environmental > Aquatic > Freshwater >...
ATACCGTAAATTTGCCCCACCTGAACGAATGATAAAAGCAAAGTTGTCAGGAATGTGTAAGTGTTTTCTATTGTCCATGCACATTCCGATTAACAGTTGCGCTTTGTCGTAACCTTCAAGGGGTCTGTTTAGATTGTGATATTCTAATAGAAGTCCGATTGGTGTCTGTCGGTATTCAGGGAAAATATCTCCGGTAGTTGCTATTTTAACTAATCTCTGCATTTGAAGTTTTCGGTTTTATCAAGTCAAGACTACAGTAAATCTACACTTTTAATAGTAATTCATTGCTAGTGTTGTGGGTGCAGAATTTGGCTTATACGGCTCAGCAATAAAGGGAGCGATACAAGCAACTTACCTGTGTCCAATCTTTCTATTCTAAAAACCGTAAAAGCAAAAGCATTTGTTGTTATTACTCAATTCCATCCAAATCCCTATTTTAAGTGGATAAACAAAGAGGCTTTATTAAAACTATTACTAAAGTTACAACAATTATAAGCCTGAATCAATTTTCTTTTGACCATGGATATGAGATCGCAAGTTCAATTGAGTTAGAATCTTTGAAATATCACAGGCTTAAGCATAACGGTCCGGACTACAACCCTTCGCAACCCCTGAAACCCATATAGGCTATACAGGGGTTAGCGGCTTGCAATAGTGCTAGTCATTCTTTAAATACGGGTTATAGGCAATTTCCCAAAGATTTCCATCTGGGTCAGCAATATAACTACTATATCCACCCCAAAACACTTTTTGTGGTTCTTTAACAATCTTGACTCCTTTATCTCCCAATCGCTTAATCAAGTCGTCAACCTCCTTCTCACTCCTTGCATTATAAGAAATAGTAAACCCTTTGAATCCATTGCCGACTGAATCAACGGTTGCATCTTTTGCTAATTCATTTCTTGAGTATAACGCTAAATGTATCCCGTTTAACTTGTAAATTATAAGGTCCTTATTACTTAACTCAGAACGTTTCCATCCAAATTTATTTTCATAAAAATCAATGGAGGAATTTAAATCTTTTACACCCAAAGTCATAAATGTTAATCGCTGTTCCATTTTGCTATCATTATAATTTTGTCCAAAACAGATTGTTGTCATTATAAAAAACCCAAGTAATAAATTGATTGTTTTCATTTAGTTCTGCTTTTTATGTTAAAAATTGCTTTACAAATTACGCAAATGTTCGTGTTAGCGTTTTGATATTTTTGTTTTTCTATAGTAATCAATCAGGTTAAGGATGTTGTCAAGGTGTGATTCATCATATTTGAAGCTTATTGAACTGTTAAATAGATACTTGGGCTGCTATTTTCATGTCTAGTCCATTTTGCTTCGGAACCCCATTTAGTAAATGTACATCCCACCTTTTGTTTTACATTAAAAGTAACTGCAGCATAAAGTTTTTTATCTCCATTTGCAGTAATGAGTCTGTCTATATTTAAACCAATTACTTTAATCCATTCAAGAGACAAAGCAATATCACCTTCAAATACTAAATTGTATTCACTCAAATCAATCTCAACCCAACCTGACACTTTGGTTATTGTGATTAAAATGTTGTTGTTAAGCAATTCCTTTTGCGGCAGGTTTTCTTCAATATTTCGAATATGGAGCCTAAATAAACTGCTGTCAAAAGACTGCTTGTTAACACGAATGTGCAAACTTTTCAGTCTAACAGGAGTATCTCCCAATTTTATTTCGGAGCCAACTTCATATCCCATGGCTTAACCATTATCACGCCATCCGCAAAAACCATTTTTGAAAGAATAACCTGTAGTGCCAGCTTTCTTCAATTTTTCAGAAGGGGTGATAATAATCTCTGGTAATTTGGCAGGATTTGTCATGGGAGCAGGATGCCGCAAAAACCATGACAAACAACTTACCCCTATTGTCCGTGTAAGCACAAGTAATTATCTTATTTTCACCTTGTTAATATCCTCAACTGGTAACCAATCATCCATGTTACCATACGCTGATCTGTCAATTTTAAATGGATCCAATTTTTGAAAGGATTCTGTTGTTATTAAGACAATATACCTTTTACCGGAGAACCGTTTGATCAATCCAGAATCAAGGAGGAGCCTATTCTGATTTTGCTTTACCAATTCTTCTGATTCTGTTTTTGTAAGTTGTTCTGAGTTGAATACATCCTTTACTTTTGCTTTTGCCTTAACCAGACCATCTCCTTTGTTTTCAATGAAGTAAAGCATATCACCTTTGAAAACTCTGCCATAGGGGAGCTTTCTTCCAGTAGCACCTCTAATTAGCATTGTTTTTACCCCTGAAATGAGATTATCAAGTTCCTTGGCTTTGCAATCGAGGTATACAATGTTGTCCATTACTATTTTTTTATTGTTTAAAGTTATCCGAAAATGCTGTTAGCACAAGCATTTTATCGCGCGAGGGGCAAGTCCCGGTACAAGGCAGTATTGTGAATTTTGTAACAAATATTGGCGGATGACAGCGGGAGGGCCTATTCTTTATCGCGCGTGGGCAGGTCCCGGTAAAAGTGCAGTAACCGTCTTGTTAAGAAATAGGATAATAAAATCGGCGCGATGGTTAGGTCCATGTGCCTGAGATATTTGTGCTAACGGATGCGTGTATGAAACGTTGGGGATTGCGGGCTTCGTATCTATCCGCCTACACGAACGCCGATGCGGGACAGAACGCTTGATTTAACCACTTAAACCCCAATGTTTGATACACGATGGTAGGCAACGCTATTTTTTCTTTTCTTGAACTACCACATATAAATCTATCTCAGGATCTGGCTGCTCACTACTTTCGTCGTGCAATTCAAAATCTCCAATCACTTTATTATCTAATTCAAAACCAGAATTATTAATCCATTCAGAATAAATGTATTTTTTATTTTCTCTTAAAAAACTCATCCACGACAATCGTTATACATAATCTGGTTTAAAGTCCGGTTCAATGTAACGATTGCGACCTCTTGTTTCTCCGCCCATTGATTGATATATTGATTCTTTTGGACAAAAATTAACACAGCGCATACATTGTTCGCACGATGATGACCAAATGGGTTTTTTGTTTTTGATTATAATACTTGATGTGGGACAAATTCTTTGGCACAGTCCGCAACCGTTGCAACTTTCATATACATTAAAACTGCGCCACATGTATTGTATGCCGAGATATTTGAATAAGTAATATTCTTTGTATAATCCAAAGTGACCGTAATCATCAGGAATATTGAATTTGTGGTATTTTTCAATACCATTCAAAATGTCCAAACTTATTTCTTTTGCTTGTTTTATTCCGGTTTCAATAATCTGTTGGGCTTCATTCCTTGAAGGAGGGTTCATGTAAGTAGTCCAGTTTATAGGCATCTCGACCACAGCAGTATAAATTATCCGACAGTTCTTTCTGCGCAAAATGTTAACGCATTGGCTGACAGAAAACCCCGATTCGTCTTCTTTTCCGGCTGTAATAATAACAAAAACATTCTGAGGTTTGCAAAAATTATGTAATTGCTTCAAATACCGGCGACATATTCGAGGAATACCGAAAGCATACACAGGAAAACAAAAACCGATCATATCAGCATCAGATGAAAGTTGCTCATTATTTTTAATTAATGAAATAGAGGTATTGTGTTTGTGTCCAACAAAAACTTCTCTACAGGTATCGAGTACCTTCCATGAATTTCCTGTTCCAGTGAAATATTTTAGTTCTATTCTCATGTCAATTAATAAATAAGAGGGATAAATTTTTTAGTTTTCTCCGCATATTTCACAAAATCATCACCGTATTTGTTTTTCAAGTAAGCGTCAAGTTGTGGTATTTGTAAAAGAATGAAATTTAGAACAATAAATATCACAGGTATAAAACTCATTACATTTTGGGTAACCATTGCAAAACCGATAAACATGATACTATCGCCAAAAAAGTTTATGTGCATGGCATACCTGAATAAACCTCTTGTATAAAGCCGTCCCTGATTTTCAGCTTGTTTTTTCCATACATGACGCTGGTAATCTGAAAACGAATTAATTATTGAGCCTGCAAGAAAAAACGCAAAACCAGAAAGATTCCAAAAACCAACAGTGAAACTCTTTTGTGTACCCCAAACGGAGAACATAGTGACCATAATCCCATAAAGTAATCCTACCGTAATTCCTTCGAACCAACTCACTCCCCGTTGAATAAATACAAAAAGGCATATTACCAAACGAATATAAAATATAATTATACAAGAAATTAAAATCCAGTTTACTATTGAGTTTACCTGATGACTATCGGTTAAATTCCTAATAGCAAAAACAATTCCTAAAAATGTTAGAAAGGCAAGAGCTAATTTTGCTTTCAAAAAAGGGTGGTGTTTGTCTTTATAAGCCATATGCTTTAAGTTTTGGATTATTCTTTTTTTTGTTTTCATGCACTAAGTCATTTCTGCCATTGTCCGTACAGTTCTGTATAATGTTGCCTAACGTTCGGCGGTATGTGGCGTTGCCTCAGAGTCGCGGTGGCGCGCTGTGCCCCGTACCGAACGAAGGGAGGTCGGGGTGTTTTTGCACTCGTGGTGCGATGCAGGGTTATGATGTTGTTTTGTTTATTCTTGCGTTGGCAAAAACCGTGACACCGGCGGGAGCCGGGGCGGGCTGCACCGCCGACCACTTAACAGTCCTCTTTAGCCATAAAATTCTCGCAGTGCGGAAAGCCAATTGCATATACCGACCTGTTAGGCCCGGTTTATTTTTATATTCACTTCTTTTTCAATCATCTCCAATATATCGGTTAATGCTGCATCATCCTTAATAGATTCCAGAAATAATTCATATTTATATGGAATCCCGTTATAATAGCATGTGATGAAATTTTTTCCTCCTGCCAATTCGCCACGACCATAATTAGTTTTATCTTTTGATTTATTGGTCAATACATAGAGCTGAGATATCTTATCGGTAGGAATTGTCACTGTTTTGTCAATAGTATTGACCTTAATTTCTTTGGCTGAAATACTGATCTCGCCGATCTTATAGCGCAACATTCCAAGAAATATTGAGAGAATAATGAACGCTATAAGGCCAGTCCAGATTACCATAACTACAGTTTTTGAAAATCCGAAGATGGTTGAAAACCCTCCTTCAAAAGACCTATCAATCACCAGTAATGCTAAGATTAATACTATAGAGAATGATATTCTTCCAACTATCCTGTTAGCAATATATTTTCTCGAGTCAATTAGTTTAAATGTCTGTTGCATTGTAAATTGGGCCTAACGGTTGGCAATATGGCCAGTGGCGGTTTGCGAGCTACAACACTATCCTCCGTTACAAAACTTGATGCGGGGCAGAACTTTTCAAATTACCACATCCCCCGCCATTGGCTATATTGCGTGTTGTAGGCAGTGTATTTTTTAGTTTTCATCATTCCTTTTCAAATCGCCAATGATTGACTTTGCTTGTACATAACCTTGCTCAATCGGCTTTCCAAGAATTAATCTCTTTATCTCATTTGGCTGAGTTGAGAAGTCTTTGTTTGCCTCCAAAAGCTCATCTATCAATTTTCTCCATTCCGCATATGCACTGTCTTTCTTTTGGATTAAAACATCTTGATATATTGAAGCCCACGTTCCTCTCATTCTTTCATCCCATTTACTTTTCACTGTCGTGAAGAACATGGTATTCACATTATTAACATTCATTTGTTCTTGGGTTTCGAGTAGCTCTTTTCTCGCACCTCTTGCACACATTTCAGCTACATCAAATAATAATTGATAAACTACTAACTCAACAGAATCCTCAGAAAGAATGCAGGAACAATCCTTGCAGAATACAGGTGCCAAATATGCCTTATCGTACCCTGTTCTTTTTTTTATCTTTCTTGATAGATGTGATTTTGGAATATCTACAATGCCTTTGAGTTGGATGTTTGCAGACATTTTTAAACCATATTGTTTATTGTACTTGATACAGTCTGAATCTGCTTCTGATTGAAAATGAGAATAGTCAATTCTAACTTCTGATTGCCAATACAAATTGTCCTCATCTTCTGTCTGAAGATGATTTTGTCCATTCACCGTAGATACGATGATGCTAAAAAGGATAAAAATGAATGTCTGGAATTTCATAGTTCTCAACTCTTATTTCTGTTTCTTATTTTTTTTTGCATTGCCTACAACGCACTTATAGGTGCACGAAAGGTGTATGACATATTGTTCAATATTTGTGAATGGGAAATTTCTAAACTGCCTGAAATGCCCACTTAATAAAATTGATATTTGCTTCAGGGTACCTAATGCACTGCCCCGTCAGTCCCATCGTTAACCTCCCCGAACAACAGCCCGCTCCCGCAAAAAACCATGAACAAAAGAGACAAACAGATAGATTCATTTCCGAAGTTAAATAATTGAATTGAAACACTATCGCATTCCGGTCGAAAAGTTATTCACCACAATGCCTGGCTACAGCAGAATAGCTGCCCCCCCCTCCTGCCACACCCGGAAATTTCGCTATCTTTGAACTTGTGACGGAGAGAATCTCGCGGCACACCAAATTACAGGCAGTAACCCATGGCAATGAAATACGAAGACTTTATCATCCATTCCCTTGGCAAATGTAACATAATCTCTCCGCTGAAACAGGCTCAGACACCTGACAGTCCTGTATATCAGTTCGTTGATGAGGATGACAGGGTACTCTACGATGCCTCTGAAGCCAGTTTCAAAAAACACGCGAAAACCGGTGCTCAACCCGTTTCCTTTGAAAGGGCCGGTCCCTGGGAGTCAATATTCTTTGAACCGGCTAAAACCAAGGTCGGGATAGTCACCTGCGGAGGACTCTGCCCCGGACTGAACAACGTCATCCGCAGCCTCGTCAACCAGCTCCATTACAGGTACGGGGTGACAAGAATCCTGGGCATCAGGTACGGCTATGAGGGACTCAACCCGGACTATAACCACCCGGTGGTTGAACTGACGGCACCTATGGTAAGTTACATACACCTCTCCGGAGGAACAATACTCGGTACCTCGCGTGGCAACCAGGACGTAAGCAGGATGGTTGACACAATCGAGATGCTGAACCTCAACATCCTGTTTTGCATCGGTGGCGACGGCACACTGCGCGGAGCCCACGCAATCAACGAGGAGATTACAAAGAGAAAACTGAAGATAGCTGTTGCGGGTATCCCGAAAACAATTGACAACGACATCGACTTCATCCAAAAATCTTTCGGATTCGAGACAGCCTTCTCAATTGCCAATGACATAATCAGGAACGCGCATAACGAAGCCAGCGGAGCTTATAACGGCATCGCCCTGGTTAAGCTCATGGGCCGCGACTCAGGCTTCATTGCTGCAAGTGCAGCTCTGGCAATCCAGGAGGTGAACTTCGTCCTGGTACCGGAGATCCCGTTCGACCTGAATGGCCCGCGGGGATTCATCAGCATACTGCGCAAACGACTCGAGGAGAGGCATCATGCCGTGGTGGTGGTGGCTGAAGGGGCAGGACAGGATCTGTTCGGAGCAGTTGAAAGGGAAAAGGATGCCTCCGGCAACATAAAAAACATGGATATAGGTGTCTACCTGAAGGATAAAATAAAGAAGGCGTTCTCCGCAGCCGGATTCCCCCACTCAATCAAATACATCGATCCGAGCTACATAATCCGCAGCGCTCCTGCCAACGCCAATGACAGCAAGTTCTGCAACCTGCTGGCCCAGAATACCGTGCATGCTGCCATGACAGGCAAAACAGATTTTGTTACAGGATTCTGGAATAACCACTTTACCCTGATGCCAATCCCCATGGTGGTTGCCAAGCGCAAGAAAATTGACGTGAAAGGCGAACTGTGGTGGAATGTGCTGGAGGCTACCGGACAGCCTATCAGCATGAAGAATAGCTGATCTTAAAACTCCAACCCGACTGACACCTCGAGCATCCCGAAGGGCTTGATCTCGGTGCCTTCACGGGGTGTGAGATCATCTTCCCCCGCACCGGGCTCTGTATAATCCCAGTTAAATTTATTCCGCTCTGCGCCCAAATAAATACCGGTGTTGAGAAAGAGACTCTCCCTTATGAACTGGTCAAATTTGCGTCCGGAACCGGGAATTTTCTTCTGGCCAAACATGAAACGGTATCCGCTGTTGAGCATGACGATCATCTTCCTGTTGTCGCGGTCCCATTCGTTGACATAGTCCTCCATATACAGCACATCAGCCATCTCATATTCGAAAAGTAGCCCAACATAAGCTTTGTCCTTTTTGGTCTTGAAAAACCACATCGGACCACCGCCAAAAGCTATCCCGGAAAACTGATCAGGCCTTCCGCCCCTGTCAACATCAGCCTGATAAAGGATTGGAGTCAGCGCGCCGAAGGAAGAGAACCTGGCATGAGCATTCAGCGCCAGGTTTCTGGTAAAACTGTACTCAACGCTCACTACAGGACCGAATTGCACAAATCCAAGCAGATTTGAATGCAGTGCCCACCTGGGGAAGTTGGTTGCTGCTGATTTTGGCTTATAGTTTTTATCAACCTGGCCCGGGTACTTCTGCTGAGCTGTGCCGGAGGTCCATGGCTCCTCTCCGCTGGCGAGCAGGGGTGTTAAGAACAGGAGTGTCAGAATCAGGACTTTCTTCATTGTCTGAATTGTTTTCAAGGGCTAAAGTAGAAAAACGTTAGCCAGACCAGGATATTACATCTAAATTTATTTATCTGCGCCTGAAAACGGAAATGTGTGGTTGCCTCCTCAATGGCCACTGCCGGCATCATCTCTCTCCCCGGGATCCATGGTTTCAGTTACAAGCGGCTCCTTGTTACGTTCGCTGTGCGAAACAGTAGTCCTCTCTCCGATCTGCTGCCTCCACATGGCATAGTAGAGCCCCTTCCTGCTCAGCAGCAGGTCATGAGTTCCCTCCTCTATGATCTTTCCCTTTTCCAGGACATAGATCCGGTCAGCATGCATGATTGTCGACAGCCGGTGGGCTATCATTAGGGTGATCTGCTGCTTCCCGGCAGATATCTCTCTGAGGGTCTTGGCGATCTCCTCCTCGGTGATCGAATCCAGCGCTGAGGTAGCCTCGTCAAAGATCAGTATCTTGGGATTGCGGATCAGGGCCCGGGCTATGGCCAGCCTCTGCTTTTCGCCTCCGGATACCATCTTCCCTCCCTCACCCAGTAGCGTGTCCAGCCCTTTCGGCGAGCTCTCCACCAGCCTGATGGCCGAGGCCTTCTTCAAAGCCTCATATATCTCTTCATCCGTTGCCTCCGGCTTGACAAACTGCATGTTCTCCCTTATCGTACCCGAGAAGAGCTGGGTGTCCTGCGTGACAAATCCCAGCTGCCGACGCATCTGGTTGAACCTGATGTCGCGCGCTGCGACATCATCATAGTAGATGGTGCCTTTGGTAGGAGTATAAAGTCCTACCAGAAGCTTGACAAGGGTCGACTTGCCGCAGCCGGAAGGTCCCACGAAGGCAATTGTATCGCCCCTGACAGCCCTGAAGGAGAGGTCCTCGATGGCATCGGTCTCGGCCTTCTTATAACGGAAGGTGACATGGTCGAAACAGAGGTTGACAATTTCGCCTATCTCAACAGGTTCCTCAGGCCGGTACTCCGGCTCCTTCTTCATGAGTTCATTGAATAGCTGCAGCGAAGCCTCAGCCTCGCGGTAAGTGAGTATAATGCTCCCCAGGTCCTGAAGAGGATAGAGGATACGCGTGGAGATGAACTGCATTGTGATCAGCTCACCGGTGGTAAGCATGTTTCGAAAGATAAGCCAGAGGAGTATAAAGAGGATTGATTCCCTCAGTACAAGTAAAACGGAACTCTGCAGGAAGGTCAGTGAGCGTATCTTCTTCACCTTGGTGATCTCCAGGTCGAAGATCTTCCTGGTGAAGTTTCTCAGACGTCTGATCTCAGGATAGGTAAGACCCATGCTCTTGACCAGCTCGATATTTCTAAGTGATTCGGTAATTGAGCCGCTCATCTTATTGGTCTCCTTAACCACGGAGCGCTGGATGGTCCGGATCTTCCTGCTCAGCATCCCCGTAAGTCCGCCAAGCAGCACAACCCCAATCAGGAAGACAGGTATCAGCAGCCAGCTTTTTGTGACTGAATACCAGATCAGGAATGCAATACCAACTACTGTTGTAAACAGGGTGGTAATGAAGGAGGTAATAAACCTCTCGTTGTCATGCCTCACTTTCTGGAGCACTGAAAGCACGTGACCGCTGCTGGTCTCTTCAAACTCGTGGTAAGGAAGCCGCAGCGTCTGTCTCAGTCCCTCATCAAAAACCGACAGCCCGAACTTCTGAACCACCAGCCGGGTGACATATTCGTTGAATGCCCTGGCCAGTCTGGCCATGAGGGCGATACCGACAGCCAGTGCGAGAAGCCTTATGGCCCCGCTGATAAGCTCATGCTCGGGCCGGCCCCCGGGATTGACAGCATACATGTCAATTATCTTACCGAAGATGATGGGGTCAATGAGGTCAAGCACCTGCGCTATTGCCGCTAGTCCCATTGCAAGGAGCAGCAGGCCTTTGAACGGTTTGAGGTACTTCCAGATTATCTTCATTTAAAGAAGGTTGGCTCCTTTCTGCCGGTGGAAGAAAAGAGCTTTGAAAAGCTTTGTTTATGCAGGTGACCTAAATGGCAGCCGAGAAGGTATCACCCTGTTTCAGGTCGCCCGTCTGCCAGCCCTTCCTGAGCCAGCTCGACCGCTGTGCAGCAGATCCGTGAGTGAATGAGTCGGGGACAACTCTCCCCTGGTACTTCTTCTGAAGCACATCATCACCGATTGATGAAGCAGCGTTCAGGGCCTCCTCAATATCACCGGCCTCTATGGAGTTGAACATCTGACTTGCATGATGCGCCCATACGCCGGCAAGGAAGTCGGCCTGCAACTCAAGCCTGACAGTAAGCTGGTTGGCCCTGACCTCGCTCAGACGCTGACGCTCTGCCGTAACCTCATCAAGGATACCCATCAGGTTCTGTACGTGATGACCTATCTCATGGGCAATTACATAAGCCACTGCAAAGTCGCCCTGGGCTCCGTATTTTGTCTGCAGATCGTCGCAAAAACTGAGGTCAATGTAAACCTTTTCATCTGCAGGGCAATAGAAGGGACCGCTGGCGGCTGTTGCATATCCGCAGGCAGACTGTACCTGGTCACGGAAAAGCACAAGCGTGGGTGTGCGATAGGTGGCGCCTGACTCTGCAAAAATCTTTCCCCAAACCTCCTCGGTATCAGCAAGGACCACCGAGACAAACTGCGCCATTGCATTCTCCTCCTCAGTTGCCTCGATCGGTCCTGAAGTTTCAGCTCCGGAACCACCCTGGTTAATGATGCTGGACGGATCACCGCCCAGCAGATAGACCAGCAACACGATAACCAGCGTTCCTATCCCTCCGCCGACAACCTTGGTGCCGGTACCCATACCCCTTCGGTCTTCAACATTGCCGCTCCCGCGA
>Ga0209467_1003000_pt1 | contig 11433 bp, 13 predicted proteins | sample Higcelwee11metaG_FD_187175 | JGI IMG/M metagenome (GOLD analysis project Ga0209467, IMG submission 187175) | Freshwater pond sediment microbial communities from the University of Edinburgh, under environmental carbon perturbations - High... | ecosystem: Environmental > Aquatic > Freshwater >...
ACAATTTTTATTGGTGCGTTAATTGTTGTTGTGATTTTTATTTGTGTCATTGTTTTCGATTTAAATCCTGACAGGTTTCAAAAACCTGTCAGGATTGTGAATTTATCCATTAATAACAATTCGTTGTTCTACTTGTGCTTGACTTGCTTTTCGTTTTCCTCTAAAGAAAAAATACAAGTTTAAGAACAGCATCAATCCCAAATAAATTGAAAATCCACCTATTTTGTAGCTCAATTTTTCAATTAAAACTTGATAACTATTGTCATACATATTCATTTCTAAAATCATAAGTGCAAAACCTAAATTCAATAAATAAAATCCAGTTTCAAATAATTTATTGGTGGCGTTGGCGATTTCTTCTCGTCCTTTAAAAATATCTAACATATAAATTTTACTGTTTTTAAAAAGTGTTTTTGAAACATAGTAGGTTAAAAATAAAGCAATGGGAAGATAAATTGCATAACCGATTAAAATTTTTGTAGTTTCCATAATACGTGTGTTTAAATTAATTTTTTGATGTAATTCGTTAATAAAATAATGTTGATGTAATGCATCACGGCTATCGCAATAATAATGAAAGCCGATTTTGAGGTAATCACTTCAATGAGTTGTGTGATACTTTCAATTTGTTCCCAAGAAATTATCGTCATCGCACAATAACCAATATTTAAGAGATAATAACCCACCAAAAGCAATTGATTGATTTTATGACACAAGTCTTCATGATTAGGAATCAATTGCGAAACGAAAATATTTCCATTGTTGAAGCAAATTCTTCCAACCTTCACAATGATAATGCCTGTGATGCTGAAATAGATGAGATAGGCGATGATGTTGAGGTTCATGACAAGAGATTTTTAAACGTTTTATCTAAATCAGCATATTCAAATTCAAATCCGTTTTCTGTCAATCTTTTTGGGATTACATTTCTGCTTTTTAAAATCAATTCGGTTTCGGTATTGATGATTCTTGCCCCAAATTCAAGTAACGTTTTTGAGATTGGCAATCCAAATGGAATTCCAATTGCTTTTTGAAGTTTTTTCATAAATTCATAATTTCGAATCGGTTTTGGAGAAACAACATTGATGCTTCCAGAAAGTTTTTTTTCGATTATAAATTCGATAGCTCTTGCAAAATCTTTTTCATGAATCCAACTAACTAATTGACTTCCATTCCCGTTTTTTCCACCTAAACCAAATTGTGTTAGTTTTTTTAAAGGAATAAAAGCGCCTCCATTTTTACCTAATACAATTGAAGTCCTGATTGCAGTTTTCAATGTTTTTAGAGTTTCAACTTCGTAAAATGTTTTTTCCCAAGTTTTGGCAACGTTCATAGAAAAATCATTGCCAATTTCTCCTGTATATTCATCCATTTCTTTGTCTTCTGAATGACGATAAATAGTTGCAGTTGATGAGTTGATAAAATGTTTTGGTGGATTTTCACATTGTAAAATAGCTTCGTTTAAAATTTTGGTACTATCAATTCTTGAAGCTAAAATTTCAGCTTTATTTTTTTCGGTATACCTACAATCAACTGATTTTCCAGCTAAGTTTATGACAACATCTGTATTTTCTAATTCTTTTTCCCAACCTGAAAATGATTTAGCATTCCAATTTACATATTTGATTTGGTTCTTAATTTTAGATTTTCCTCGAGTTAAGATTACAATTTCTTCAAATTTGTTTTTGAAATGTTGGTTTAAAACGTTTCCTAAAAATCCTGTTCCTGCTGCGATTATTAACTTTTTCATATTATTTATTATTTTAAACTTTCAGAAATAATTGAAAGTTTTGATTAAATTTTTTTATGTTTACTTCATTATTTTAACAACCAATTTTGCCAACCAATTGTCTTTGTATTCTGTGATTTTATCCAAAACGTTATCTGCTTTTAATACGAAGTCGTACAATTTTGTGGTTTGATCTACGAAATGTTTTTCTGCTTCTGTGTTGTCTGATTGAATAGATGAAACTTCTTTTAAAACTTTCAAGGCTGGTTTGATTTCGCGTTTGCTTCTTTCTCTTGAAATTTTTACGGCTAATTCGTCTAAATCTTTTTCAGCAGTGAAAAATTCACGTCTTTCGCCCGCTTTGTATTCTTTGTAAACGATTCCCCAATCCATTAAAGCTCTTAAATTCATCGAAGCATTACCGCGTGAAATTTGTAATTCTTCCATAATGTCTTCCATTGAAACAGGTTCATGCGAAACCATCAACAACGCATGAATCTGTGCCATGGTTTTGTTAATGCCCCATTGAGAACCTAAAGCTCCCCAAGTTTGTACGAATTTATTTTTTGCTTCTTTGAATTCCATTAGACAAATGTACAACAAAGTTTTTAAAGTTTCAAAAAAAAATGAAAGTTTATTTTTTATCATTAATCTATTTCTTTTTTGTTTAGATTTGCACAAATGTATTTTTGTGAAAACAGTCGAATTTAATATTAATAGGTTATATCATCTAATGGAACTTTTTGGAGTTACCAAAGAAGAGGTATTACTATTTTTAAACAAGATTAATAAAACAAAAAGTGTTATATCAGAAAGAGACATTTATTCTAACAATATTAAAATTAGTCATCTAAAAAAAGTTGATGAATTATTTAATAAAGGAATAAATTACTATCTTGATCCAAAAGATTTAGTTAAGTCTAAAGAAGAAAGTATTTTTTTTAGAAAAGAAAGTTTTAATGTTGAACTTAATATTGGAGCAAAAAAGATAGTAAGTAAATTCGAGGAAGAAAAAATTTCATTTTCTACACTTGCAAAACTTTCTGATTTAAACATAAAAAGAAAGCTCCCTGTTTATAATATTTCTGATAACCCTAAAGATGTATCTATAGAAATCAAAAAGTATGTTGCTGTTGATTTTGCAGTAAATAAGAAAGAGTTTTTAAAATCATTTATAAAAGCTCTTGCAGATAATAATGTATTGGTTTTTGAATTCATTGAAAGACATAATACTAGAGATAAAGCAAATATTGAGGGATTCTATTTATCTCCTAATGTTATTGTTTTAAAAAGAAGTAAATATTTAAGTAGAGAGATTTTTACTTTAGCTCACGAACTTGCTCATTATTTATTAAATAAAGAAGAGATAGATAATAATGTTAGTGATATTGTAGATTTTAACAAGTTAAATGATATTGAAAGATGGTGTAATGATTTTGCTTATTATTTTTTGATTGGCAATTTTGATGAAGTGATAAGTAATTTAGAAAAAGCATCAGTTTATAATGATTTTCATAATGATATAATTGAAAGTATTTCTAATGAAACCCATTTAAGTACAATTTCTTTATATACAAGATTACTTTACAATAGAAAAATTTCCCAAGCAGATTATAGTTTAGTAAAAGAAAATATATTATTAAATATTAAGGATTGGGAAGCTGAGAATAAAAGAAAGCAAGAACTAGAGAATGCAAAAGCAATCGAAGAAGGGAGAAAGCCTATCGGACGTTCTGCTAAAGAAATAATTTCGCCACTTTACAAATCGACTTTACAAGTTGCTTTCAACGAAGGTTTGGTTTCAGAAAAAGATTTTTGTCTTAAAATGAAAATTAAACCTGAAAAAATAGACAAATATTTAATATGAATGCAATAATCGATAGCTCATCGCTTTTGGCATTTGTTAGATACTATTTGCCATTTGATAAAAACACAGTTTTGAAAAATCTTCTAAAGGAGAAATTCGAAAGTGGAGAATTAGTAGTTATTGATAAAGTTTATGATGAAATAAAATTTCAGTCAAAGGGTGTTATTTTAAAAGAACTTGAATTCTTAGGTGATAAAAAGAGACATAAAAAAACTACTGAGATTTATCCAAACAAGAAATTCTTTAATATGTTAGAAAATCAATATTCTAACAAGTCTATTATTAAAGTTAAAGGAATTTCTGATGTTGCATTTGAAATTGAGAAAACAAAATTTTTAGATAGTGCAGATTGTAGATTAATTTTATACGCTTTAAGTCATCAAGATGAACTTGAAATTGTTAAGCCACTTATTGTAACTGAAGAAAGTAGAACGAATAACGATGGTAAACTATTTAAAAAAATTCCTGACATTTGTGAATTATCAGGAATTTCTCATTGTACTTTACAGACATTGTTAAAAGATTATTTTAAAGTGGATATCACATTCAATATCTAAATCAACCCTGCTCTTTTCAACAAAGCCTCCACTTTCGGTTCCTGACCTCTGAATTTTTTATACAATTCCATTGGTAATTCGGTGCCGCCTTTTGAAAGTACGTTGTCTTTGAATTTGGTTGCAACTTCTTTATTGAAAATGCCATTTTCTTGGAAATATGCAAACGCATCGGCATCTAAAACTTCCGCCCATTTGTAACTGTAATATCCCGAAGAATAACCGCCTTGGAAAATATGTGAAAATGAAGTACTCATGCAATTTTCTTCCACATCAGGATATAAAGATGCAATTTCCATAGCTTGTTTTTCAAAGGCTTTTACATCGTCAATAGTTTGCGATTTTCCATGATAAGCCATGTCTAAAATTCCGAAACTTAATTGACGTAACGTTGCCATTCCTTCTAAGAAGCTCGCACTTTCTTTGATTTTTTCTACATATTGTTGCGGAATAATTTCACCTGTTTCGTAATGTTTGGCAAATAAAGCCAATGCTTCAGGCTCGTAACACCAGTTTTCCATTACCTGACTTGGTAATTCCACAAAATCCCAATACACCGAAGTTCCTGATAAACTTGGATAAGTTGTATTCGCTAACATGCCGTGTAAAGCGTGTCCAAATTCGTGAAATAACGTCGTTACTTCATTAAAAGTAAGCAAAGAAGGTTTTGTTTCGGTTGGTGGTGTGAAATTACAAACGATAGAAACATGTGGTCTTTCGTTGATTCCGTCCTTAATATATTGTGGTTTGTAGGATGTCATCCAAGCGCCATTTCGTTTTCCTTTTCTCGGAAAGAAATCTAAATAGAAAACTGCTACTAATTGTCCTTCGAAATCTAAAACTTCAAAAGTTTGAACGTCTTCATGGTATTTATCAATATCAAAAACTTCTTTGAAGGTAATTCCGAATAACTTTTCGGCAATGGTGAAAGCTCCGTTCAATACGTTTTCCAATTTGAAATAGGGTTTCAACAATTCATCATCCAAACTGAATAATTTTTGTTTCAATTTTTCTGAATAATATGCGCCATCCCATTTTTCTAATTGGTCAATTCCGTCTAATTCTTTTGCGAAAGCTGTTAATTCAGCAAATTCTTTTTGAGCAGCGGGTTTTGCTTTTTCCAACAAATCATTCAAAAATGATTGTACTTTTTCAGGATTTTGAGCCATTCGCTCTTCCAAAACAAAATGAGAATGGGATTTATAGCCCAATAAATTAGCACGTTTGTGACGTAATTCCACAATGCGTTTTACATTTTCTTTATTATCGAATTCATTATCCTGAAACGATTTTTTTCCAGCAGCGATTGCGATTTCTTTTCGTAATTCACGATTTTCAACATAGGTTACGAAAGGCAAATAACTTGGGAAATCTAAAGTAAAAATCCAGCCTTCTAAATTTTTTGATTTTGCCAAACTTGCCGCCATTTCTTTAGCGCCATCAGGTAAACCTTTTAAATCAGCTTCATTGGTAATGTGTAATTGATAGTTATTGGTTTCAGCTAAAACATTTTCACCGAAAGTCAGTTTGATTTTGGCTAATTCGGTATCGATTTCGCGTAGTTTTAATTTGTCTTCTTCATTAAGTAATGCACCATTTCTAGAAAAACCTTTGAATTTTTTGTCTAATAAAGTGGCTTGTTCAGTAGTTAATGTCAAAGTATCTTTTTGATCATAAACAGCTTTTACGCGTTTGAATAAGTCTTCGTTCAAAGCAATATCGTTACTAAATGCTGTAAGTAAAGGAGAAACTTCTTGTGCAATTTTTTGCATTTCATCGCAAGTTTCGGCCGAATTCAGATTGAAGAAAATATTAGATAATCTATCCAATTGTTCGCCTGAATAATCCAAAGCTTCAATTGTATTTGAAAAAGTAGGTGCTTCTGTGTTTTTTACGATGTTATCGATTTCAGCACGAGCAAGTTCAATAGTTTTTTCAAAAGCTTCCTTATAGTCTGAAAGATTAATCTTACTAAAAGGTGCTGTATTGTACTTTGTTGTAAATTTTTTTAAAAAAAGTGTCATAAAAATTTGTTTTTATCGATAAAGTGTATAATTTTGTCGATGAAATGATGTAGGAACATCCTTTTTGCCCCAAACAGAGAGAGAGTAGAATTTTTTTATAGTTGTCACTTAATTGTGAGTAGAAATCCCGAATTAGCAATAACTCGGGATTTTCTATTTTTATTTCAATCCTTCAGAAGCTTTTAAAACGGCTTGTTTCAATCCTTCTTTGTAAGCGATCATTTTATCTAAAACGGATTTATCAGAACTTCCGATAATTTGTGCAGCTAAGATTCCCGCATTTTTTGCTCCATTTAATGCAACTGTTGCTACGGGAACTCCACCTGGCATTTGCAAAATCGATAAAATCGAATCCCATCCATCAATAGAATTGCTCGATTTTACAGGAACTCCAATCACAGGTAGTGGCGACATAGAAGCAACCATTCCAGGCAAGTGAGCCGCACCACCAGCACCAGCAATAATTACTGAAATACCTCTTTCGTGTGCTTTTTTACTGAAATCAAATAATTTTTCAGGTGTTCTGTGTGCCGAAACAATATCTACTTCGGTTTCGATATCAAATCCTTTTAATATGTCGATGGCTTCTTGCATTACCGGCATATCCGAAATACTTCCCATTATTATTGCTACTTTACTCATTTGTTTTTTGTTTCAAGTTTAAGGTTTCAAGTTAATTTAGTTTTCAAAACTACCAACTTCGACTGATTACTGTGACTGAACACTGATTACTCTTATAGAATTCTTCACTTCCTCAGCAATTTTTCTTGCTTCTGTCATATCTTCATTTACAATCGTAACGTGACCCATTTTTCGGAAAGGTCTTGTTTCTCTTTTTCCGTAAATGTGTGGCGTTACGCCATCAATTGCCATGATTTTTTCTATGTTTTCATAAACTACTTGTCCGGAAAAACCTTCTTCACCAACCAAATTTACCATAATTCCGGCAACTTTGCTATCGGTATTTCCTAAAGGTAAGTTTAAAATCGCACGTAAATGGTTTTCGAATTGAGAAGTATAACTCGCTTCAATCGAATAATGTCCAGAATTGTGTGGGCGAGGAGCAACTTCGTTTACCAAAATTTCATCGTCTTCAGTTTGAAACATTTCTACTGCTAATAAACCAACATGATTAAATGCTTCAGAGACTTTTAAAGCAACTTCAGTAGCTTTTTGCGCTACTTTTTCATCAATTCTAGCCGGACAAATTACATATTCTACTTGATTCGCTTCGGGATGAAATTCCATTTCTACTACGGGATAGGTTTTTACTTCTCCAGAAACAGAACGCGCTACAATTACGGCTAATTCATTTTTGAACGGAACCATTTCTTCAGCAATACATTCTACATCAGGTAATTTTACTAAATCCAATGCTGAGCGACAAATTTTAACGCCATTTCCATCGTAACCAAATTGCGCGCATTTCCATACAAACGGAAATTCTAATTCGTCTTTTGCTAATGCAGTTCTCAAATCGTTCAAATCAACAAATCGTTGGTGTGGCGAAGTAGGAATATCGTTTGAAACGTAATAATCTTTTTGTTTTCCTTTGTTTTGAATCAAACGTAAGGTTTTTGGCGAAGGGTAAATCGGCAATCCTTCTGCTTCCAATTGATCTAATGCATCTAGATTTACATTTTCAATTTCAATAGTTAGCAAATTGACCATTTTACCAAATTGGTAAACCGTATCAAAATCCATTAAACTGCCTTTGTAAAATCCGTTGCAACTGTATCGTGCTGGAGCTTCTTCGCTTGGTTCTAAAACTAAAGTTTGAATATCAAATTTTCGAGTTTCGGTCAAAAGCATTTTTCCTAATTGACCTCCTCCTAAAATTCCTAATTTAAAATCAGAAGAAAAATAATTCATTTTGTAGTGTTGTTGTTTGTGTCGCAAAGATACTCAGACAATTGATAATTAACAATTGATAATTAACAATTTGTTACTTGTTGAGTTTTTTTAAAAGATTTCGAGTTGCCGCTTGGTAAGCTGCGGAATGATTCGAATAATCTTGAGAAATAATCGTTTTTAATTCTTCGTGAACCCAATCGTATTTCTTTCCCAAGACAAAAAGGGCTTTCATAGCATACACTTTTGCTGCTACTTTTTCGTCTTGAATCAATCGGTCAATTAAGGCTTCGATTAAATTGTGTTCTTGTTCTTGTGTGAGAGAAATTCCGTTTTTTCTGTGATTGCTTTTCACTAAAAAGAAAGCGATTTTAGTCGCTGGTCGTAATGCAGAATCATCTTTTATTTTTGGAAGAACGCTACAAAAATCTTCAATATATGGAACAAATTGTTTCAGTTTCTTTTCGCAAACCAAATCCAAACTCCAAAAGGCTTTTACATGTAATTCATCTTTTGTGTCAAAAGCAAGTTGTATCATTTCTTTTAGATGATTTTCATCTTTCATAGCAAAATTACTAACCATTTTCCGGCTAGCAACATGGCAAGTGCTTTCTTCGATTTTCTGATACATTTGACTTTTCATTCGGTAAATATATCAAATTTGCAAAAAAGTTGAAATACTTTGTAGCTATTCATTTGACTTTCTTAAATTTGTTGTTTATTTCTAAATCTAACCAAAGTGATACAACTACACGATAAGAAATTTGAAGTTTTTATTTCGGGAGAGGAAATTAACTTCGCCATTGAAAACATGGCAAAACAAATTGAAGACGATTTTTGCGATGACGTCCCTGTTTTTATTGGAGTTTTGAATGGCGCTTTCATGGTTGTGGCTGATTTATTGAAAAAATACAGTCACAATTGCGAAGTTTCATTCGTAAAAATGGCTTCTTATGAAGGAACACAAACTACTAATGAGGTGAAAGAACTAATTGGTTTGAACCAAAGTTTAGAAGGTCGTTCTGTAATTATCGTGGAAGATATTGTAGATACTGGAAATACGATTGAGGAATTAAAAGCTATTATGAAACAACACAATGTGAAACATTTCAAAATTGCTACTTTATTCTTAAAACCAGAAGCCTATACAAAAGACATTAAACTAGATTATGTAGGCATTCGAATTCCAAATAAATTTATTGTTGGCTATGGTTTAGACTACGATGGTTTAGGAAGAAATTTAAAAGACATTTATCAATTATCAGAATAACTAACTATTACAACTTAACATAACAAAACAATGATCAATATCGTATTATTTGGTAAACCAGGAGCAGGAAAAGGAACACAAGCCGATTTTTTAAAGCACAAATACAATTTAGTTCATTTATCTACAGGAGATATTTTTAGATTCAACATTAAAAATGATACTGAATTAGGAAGATTAGCTAAAACTTTTATGGATAAAGGCGATTTGGTTCCAGATGAAGTAACTATTAAAATGTTGCAAAGTGAAGTAGATAAAAATCCACAAGCAGCAGGTTTTTTATTTGATGGTTTTCCAAGAACAATTGCTCAAGCTGAAGCTTTAGATAAGTTTTTAGAAGGTAAAAATCAAGAAATTACAGCTACAGTAGCTTTGGAAGCTAATGATGAAATCTTAGTACAACGTTTGTTAGAAAGAGGAAAAACTTCAGGTAGACCAGACGATCAAGATGAAGAAAAAATCAGAAATCGTTACCAAGAATACAACGAAAAAACTGCGCCATTAATGGATTATTACAAAGCGCAAAACAAGTTTTATGCAGTTGATGGTATTGGATCTATTCAAGAAGTTACTGAAAGATTAAGCTTGGTTTTAGATCAATTGTAGATTAAAAATCAATACACTAAGATAAATTTCGAGCATTCAATTTTTTTTTAGATATTTGCACACAGAAAAGGAGCTATTTCCGAGATTTGGAATTCTAGCTCCTTTTTTATAATTTTAACTATGGAAATTTTAATAATACTTTTTTTAATTCTGTTAAATGGTATCTTCTCAATGTCTGAAATCGCATTGATTTCTGCCAGAAAAAATCGTTTAGAAACCGCTGCAAAAAAAGGAAATAAAAATGCAAAAGCAGCTTTAGATTTAGCCAATTCTCCAAATGAATTTCTATCTACAGTTCAAATCGGAATTACGTTAATTGGAATTCTTACAGGTATTTACTCTGGAGACAAAATCACTACCGATGTTCAAAATTTTGTAGCAACATTTGAAGCATTAAGTCCTTATGCAAATTCAATTGCTGTTGGAATTGTAGTTGTAACCTTAACTTTTTTCTCTTTAGTTTTAGGAGAGTTATTGCCAAAACGTATTGGCCTAAATTACCCAGAAAGTATTGCAAAAGCGGTGGCTTTACCAATGAAAATTGTCTCTACTGTTACCATGCCGTTTATTTGGTTACTTACAACTTCAACAGATTTTTTATTGAAGATGTTACAAATTAAACCAACAGCAGATGGTAAAGTAACTGAAGAAGAAATTAAAGCTATTATTAAAGAAGGAACAGAAGTAGGTGAAGTTCAAGAAATTGAGCAAGATATAGTAGAACGTGTTTTTCATATTGGAGATCGAAAAGTTAATTCGTTAATGACACATCGAAGTGATATTGTTTATTTATCACTTGAAGATACAAAAGAAGAAATCAAGGCAAAAGTTATAGATGAATTACACTCTGTTTATCCAGTTTGTGAAGATAATTTAGATAATGTAATTGGTTTAGTCTTGCTTAAAGATTTATTTGTAAGCTTTGAATCGGGTACTTTTGATTTAAAATCTATCACTAGAGATGCTGTATATTTAATTGAGCAGACTTCTGCCTATAAAGCATTAGAAAACTTTAAAACTTCAAAGATGCATTATGCCTTTGTGGTAGATGAACATGCTATTTTTCAAGGTGTAATTACATTAAATGACATTTTAGAAGCTCTGGTAGGCGATGCTTCAGATTTTGACGAAGATGAGTACAAATTAGTAGCAAATGAAGATGGAACGTGGTTAGTTGATGGACAATATTCATTGCATGATTTCTTAACTTTTTTCGATTTAGACGAATTGATTAATGATTATGAAGTAACTACAGTAAGTGGATTTTTTATCACAGAACTTGGAAATATTCCAAATCAAGGCGATAAGATAATTTGGAATAAATTAGATTTAGAAGCCTTAACAATGGACGGCGCCAAAATAGATAAGGTGCTTATCAAACAATATAAAGAATAAAAATAGTTTATAGGCAAAGCTTCAGTTTTAAATAATTGATGACTGAAAACTGAAAACTGAAAATTGAAACAATGACAGAAGGAAATTTTGTAGACTACGTAAAAATATACGTTTCTTCCGGAAAAGGAGGGAAAGGTTCG
>Ga0209467_1003001_pt1 | contig 11430 bp, 11 predicted proteins | sample Higcelwee11metaG_FD_187175 | JGI IMG/M metagenome (GOLD analysis project Ga0209467, IMG submission 187175) | Freshwater pond sediment microbial communities from the University of Edinburgh, under environmental carbon perturbations - High... | ecosystem: Environmental > Aquatic > Freshwater >...
TACCTGCAGATACCGCAGAAGGCCTTTGAGGCGATTCTGTCAGTTGGCATGAACAAGTATATGTTCCTGTTCATAGTCAATGTTGTCGTACTGATTGCTGGCATGTTCATGGAGTCCGGTTCCATCCAGGTCATCCTGGTTCCGCTCCTTTTGCCCATCATCCAGGTACTCGGCATCGATATCGTTCACTTCGGCATCATTCTCGCGACCAACCTGGCAATAGGCATGCTGACACCACCGTTCGGACTGTGCCTGTTTACTTCTTCCCGCGTTCTGAGGGCCAATCTGAAAGACACGATAGCGGAAGTATGGCCATTCCTCATCGCCATGACCGCTGTTCTCTTCCTGATTACCTACTTCCCGGCCATCGTGATGTGGGTTCTCTAGACAGGCAGTACCACGCTGCCACATGGCGGAAGCCGCCGGCGCTCAGGGGGAGGATGAGACCATCATCAGATGGCATCACCGCTCTCCCCGGTGCCGGCTTCGCCAAGCTCTTGAGAATTGCGCAATTAAAACTACTTAAAGCTACTTGACAGCCCTCATTAACAGCAATATATATGGTCAATACACCCTATTAAGGAGTATTGATGAATACCACATTCTATTCGGTGGATGACCTGTGCGGAATTCTGAAACTCCACCCCAAGACGATTCTTCGCTTCATCAACGAAGGAAAGATCAAGGCCCAGAAGATAGGCCGGTCATGGCGGATCAGCCAGGACGCGCTCAGGGAATATGCGCACGCCGAGCTGGCTACTCCCGCCCGCCCCGCGGAGCCGGTCGATTTCGGTTCGATTGGCGATCGACTCAGGGTCTCCGCGATCATCGAGATTGACGAGCAGGGTTCAGATGAGGCCTCGCGGCTGTCCAACATGCTGATGGCCGCCCTCAATTGCAAGGATCCATCCTGGGGCAGTTCGCGGTTCGATTTCTTCTATTATCCGGAGATTCGCAAGGCCAAGTATGCGCTGTATGGATCGCCGGCATTCATCGGCGAGATCATGACCATGTTTGACAGGCTGGCACATACGGAAAGGAGTTGAAGATGCGCGGTTCCGTATACCGTTCCGCAGAGGGTCGGGAGATCATCAGGAAGGCGTACTTGGGGCATCTGGCTTCGGGTATGGCGGCTGGGCTTGCCCGGAAGACCGTCGACACTCCGCTGGGTACTACGTTCGTTGTCGAAAAGAGCGCTCCGGGCAAGCCTCCGCTGGTGTTGCTGCATGGATCGGTTTCCAACAGCGCTTCCTGGCTCGGGGTCATCCCGTTGTATGCGCGGAACTTCAGCGTCTATTGCCTGGACATACCTGGCGAGCCGGGATTGAGCACTCCAGAGCGCTTCCCGCTGTCATCCGATGCTCCCGAGCGCTGGCTTCGAGGAGCGCTCGATGCCCTCGGCCTCGAGCGGGCGGCTTTTCTGGGAATGAGCCTTGGCGGATGGTACGCACTCAATTTTGCCGTTCATAACCCCGGGCGTGTTTCTGCCTTGTCATTGATCAGCGCCGGTGGAATGGCTCCGCAGAAGGCAGGGTTCCTGTTCAAGGCTCTGTTTTTCCTGATGCTCGGCAACCATGGGCAGGCGATGTTGAACAAGGCAATCTACCACAAGACCGTGATGCCGCAAGAGATACTGGAATACCAGGCGCTCGTCTCGAAGCATTTTCGTCCACTCAGCGAACCGCTTCCGTTGTTTTCCGATGCTGAGCTATCAAGGCTGACCATGCCGCTGCAGTATTTCGGCGGAGACAAGGATGCACTCCTGAACACGAGAAGATCGGTCGTCCGCCTGAAGAGACTCCTGCCCCAGGCCGAAGCCTTCCTGCTCAAGGACACCGGCCACGCCGTTGTAGACCGGTTCGCGGACATAGCGGAGTTTTTGATACGACACAGGCCTTGAGTCGAGCACAGCCAATTCTATATCTAGTAACGCGCAACTCGCTTGACGAAGGCCGATGCACCAAATATCCTTTTTACTTATTTCGAGAGGGCGCCTAGGGTTCCTTCTCGCCTCGCGCGCGATTGTATCGCGCAGCCAGAGCGGGAGTATGGTCCGAGCGGCGCCGGCCGGTCGTGCATCGGCGACACCCACGGGATAAAAGCCCGAGGAAGGAGTCTCGACCACGAGGCTCCTCCATGCCCATTTTCCGTCTTTCCAGGGGGAGCCTCAACGTACCGGAGGACGGAACATGCATATCATCGAAGCGAAAGGGCTCAAGAAGACCTTCCGCACCAAGGTGAAACCCGAAGGATTTCTTGCGGGGCTCAGGAGCTTGAGTCTACCTCAGTTCAGGCAGGTCGAGGCCGTGAAGGGCGTATCCTTCCAGGTCGAGGAGGGCGAGATCGTCGCCTTTCTGGGCCCGAACGGTGCCGGCAAGTCCACCACCATCAAGATGCTCACCGGCATCCTTGCCCCCAGCTCAGGTAGCGCGAGCGTCCTCGGTCTCGATCCCCAGAGCGACAGGACCAGGCTTGCGATGCAGATCGGCGCCGTCTTCGGCCAGCGGAGCCAGCTCTGGTTCCACCTTCCACCCGCGGACTCCTTCAGGCTCCTCGGCGCCATATACGAGATCGAGCCCGGAGCCCTGAAGCGTCGTCAGGCGGAGCTCGTCGAGCGTTTCGGCATCGGCCCCTATATGGATGTCCCTGTGCGCAAGCTCTCGCTTGGCGAACGGATCCGTTGCGAGATCGCCGGCGCGCTCATCCACAGTCCCAGAGTGCTGTTCCTTGACGAGCCAACCATTGGCCTCGATGTCATAGCCAAGCGCGAGGTCCGCGCCCTTCTCGAAGAGGCGGCCAGGACCGACGGCGCAACGGTCTTCCTCACAAGCCATGACATAGGCGACATCGAGAAGGTCTGCAAGCGGGCCCTCATCATCCACCATGGCGAGGTCGTCGTCGACGAATCGATGAAGGATCTCAAGCACCGGGCACTGGCGCGGAAATTCATCGGCGTCAAGTACGCAGAGCCCGTCCGTTTCGAGTTGCCGGGCATCGTCCCCACCAAGACGAAGCTCGAAGGCGGCGCGAATGCAGATGGTCCGGCCGGCGCCTTCACCCAGGCGAGCTATGTGGTCGATACCCGCCGCCACCGTATTCCCGCGCTCATCAGCGCCCTCGCGGAGCAGGGCGAGATCCTCGACCTGACCGTGGAGGACGAGCCTCTGGAAAACATCATCGCCTCGATCTTCGCCGCACGGACGGGCGCCGAGGCATGCGATGCGGCACGACCCGCGGCCGAGTCGGTGGGAGGTGGCGCATGAGCCACACCTTCGGTGCCTATGCATTCGCGGTCGGCAGGAAGTACGGACTCGCGGGAGCGACAGGTCTCAAGACGCGCCTGGCATACCTGGGGAACTACGCCGGATCGATACTTACCTACGGCCTCTTCGTCTTCGTCTTCTCGAGGATCTGGACCGCTGTCTTCGAGTCGAAGGCCGGCGCCACGGGCTTCATCGCCGGCTACGACCGGGCAACGGCCATCTGGTACTTCATTGTCGCGGAGATATCCGTCTTCGGCTTCGGACGCTTCTTCTGGCGCCTTGCGGAAGACGTGAAATCGGGGCAAGTCTCGTATCTCCTCGGGCGGCCATATAGCTTCGTAGGCTTCCACTATGCGGAGGCGATGGGCCCCGCCCTCGTCGATGCTCTCATCTTTCTGGCAGAGGGCTACCTCCTCGGAACACTGCTTGCGGGTCCGCCTGCCCATTTCGGCCCCGGGCGTGCAGCGGCACTCATCCTGTCCCTCCTGCTTGCGGGTTCGCTTCAGTTCTTCCTGCAGCTCGCGCTGGCGATGACTGCCTTCTGGATCGAGGAAAACGCAGCATTCTTCTGGATCTTCCAGAAACTCGCTCTCATTGTCGGGACTCTCCTGCCGATCGAGTTCCTGCCGGCGCGGGCCCAGGCGGCAGCGGCCTGCACGCCATTTCCATCTCTCTCCTATGCGCCGGCCCGAATCGCGGTGGCGGCCGGAATTCCGGAGGGCCTGCGTCTCGTATCGGTCCAGGTGGCCTGGCTCCTTGGAGCCGTCGTTCTTTGCGAGGCGGTCTATCGGCTCGCCCGAAAAAACCTTAGCGTAAACGGGGGCTGAAACATGGAAAAGCAAAGCCGGATCAAGGCGTACGCCCGCTTCCTGGGCGCGTCCTTCAGTGCCAACTTCCTCGCCGTCATTGAGTACAGGGTGAATTTTTTCCTGCAGGTGTTCGGGATGATGCTCAACAACGGTGCTTTTGCCCTCTTCTGGGGCGTACTCCTGGGCCGCACCGGGGGCATCGGTGGCTATGAGTTCACCGATGTAATGATCGTTTGGGCAATTACATCCTCTGCCTTTGGCCTTGCTCATGTGGTATTTGGGAACATCAGGAACCTGGGGCGGATCATCATGCAGGGCGAGCTCGACCTCTACCTCCTCCAGCCGAAGGATGTCTTTCTCAACGTTCTGGCTTCGAAGACCATCGTCTCGGCCTGGGGGGATCTCGTCTATGGCCTCATTGTGGTGGCCCTACTCCCGGGTTTCGGCTTGGGGCGCTTCTTCCTTTTCTGCGCCTTGACGGCCACAGGAGCGGTGATATTCGCTGCCACCTTCGCGGCCGCGGAGAGCCTCGCCTTCTTCCTGGGGAATTCCCAGGCGATATCAAGCGCACTGTCGGAATTTCTTCTTTCGTTTTCGCTGTATCCGGAGACGATATTCGACAAAGGCATGCGCTGGCTGTTCTACACGATCCTGCCTTCTGGCTTCATCGCGTTCGTGCCCCTTGCGATCTACCGCAGCCTGGACTGGCGTCTCATACCGGTGCTCATCTTCGTGGCAGTCCTGTATGCAGGCCTCTCGTATGCGCTCTTCCGGGCAGGCCTCAGGCGCTACGAGTCGGGCAATCAGATGGGGGCGAGAGTCTAGGTGGCAGCCCGGAGCGATCGGTTCTCGCGCCGGGCTGCCCATTCGCTACTTGTGTTCTGCTATCGCTTCCTGAACGACCAGTCCCAGGCGCTTGACGCCTTCCTCGATCTGCCCGTGGGTTGGATAGGAGAAATTCATGCGCATCGAGTTGTGCTCGGGGTTGTCAACGTAGAAGCCCGAACCAGCCACAAAGGCCACCTTCTTCTCGACGGCCTTGAGCAGCAGCTTGTCGGTATCGATGAATGCTGGCAGGGTGATCCACAGGAAGAGCCCGCCCTCGGGCTTGGTCCATGAAATGTCGGCGCGTTTGGGCATGTAGCGCTCGAGCGCCTTGACCATCGCGTTGCGCTTCTCGCGGTATTTGTCCCTGGTTGCCTGGATGACGCCATCGAGTTTTCCGGTCCGCATGTATTCGGCAAGCCACATCTGGGTAAAGACGTTGGTGCACAGGTCCATCGCCTGCTTCGCGACAACGAACTTGCCGATCAGCGCGGTGTCGGCCATGATCCAGCCCATCCGGGTGCCAGGCGCCAGAATCTTCGAGAAGGTCTTCAGGTTGATCACGATGCCCTTGTTGGCTCCGCGCTGATCGATCTCGTATATCGACGGAATCGAATCACCCATGAACCGGATTTCCCGGTACGGAGAGTCTTCAAGAATTGGCAGGCCGGTCTTGTAGGCGAACTCGAGCAGTGCCTTGCGCTTCTCGATGCTCCAGCAGAAGCCCGACGGGTTCTGGAAGTCAGGGATCACATAGATGTACTTGATCTTCTTGCCGGCAGCCTTGGCTTCCGCATAGGTCTGCTCCAGCTTGACCATGTCAAAGCCATCCTGGGCCGCGGTAAACGGTATGCCCAGCACCTTGGCCGAGTACGACTGTATGGCCTGCAGCGCGCCGAGGTACGTCGGCCTGCCCGCTATCACATAGTCGCCGGCGTCGAGGAATATCTTGGCGACTATGTCGAGCGCCTGCTGGCTGGCGGAGACGACAAGCAGATTCTCCTTCTTTAAGGAGACGCCCTGCTTCGATTCAAACTTGATCAATTCATCCCGCAGGCCATCATCGCCTTCGGTTGTTCCATACTGCAGCGCCTTGCGCCCCTGTGTGTCGAAGACGATGTTTGCTGCCGCACGCAGATCTTCAACCGGGAACACGTCCGGCGCGGGCAACCCGCCGGCGAACGATATGATGTCGGGCTTCTGGGTCAGCTTGAGCAACTCACGGATGGTGCTTGCCTTCATGTTATTGGCGTTTTCTGAAAAGAGCGAGCTGAAGTCGGCCATGGGGATACTCCTTCTGACGTTACGATACCATTCCATACTATACTCGAATAGGGTTTCGGTAAATACCAAAAAGTAAAATGTCGTTTTGAATAACGAAATATCGATAGGCTTCGGCCGGCAGCGGCCAAATCCCGCTCGTATTGCGCCTGCGACCATTTCCGGGTACTCTTTGCATACTATCATCCCGACATCCCAGAGGAAAAGCATGGCGCTGAACTGCGGCATCGTAGGACTGCCGAACGTTGGCAAGTCGACCATTTTCTCGGCGCTCTCGAGTGCCAAGGCCGAAGCGGCCAATTACCCATTCTGCACCATAGAGCCGAATACCGGCATCGTGCCTTTGCCGGATCCACGGCTGGACCGCCTCGTCGAACTGTTCCAGCCGGAACGCAGGATTCCGGCCGTCGTCGAGTTTGTCGACATAGCAGGTCTCGTCGCCGGCGCCTCCAAAGGCGAGGGCCTCGGGAACAAGTTTCTGGCGCACATCAGGGAGACCGGCATCGTCGCGCATGTCGTGCGCTGCTTCGACGATCCCGACATCATCCACGTCGCCAACCGGGTCGATCCGATCAACGACATCGACGTGATAGCGACCGAGCTTGCCCTGGCCGACCTCGACACCGTGGACAAGCGGCTTGAAAAAGCCGTGAAATCCTTCCGCCAACTCGGCGGCGATCAGAAGAAGGCCGCCGAGCATGAGGTCAGCGCCCTCAACAAGGTCCGGCCCGCATTGCAGGAAGGCAAGCCCGCGCGGTCGGTCAGCCTGACCGACGAGGAGATGGCCGAGGCCAGGAGCTGGTTCCTGCTGACGATGAAGCCGCAGGTCTACGTCTGCAATACCGACGAGGCGGGCATCAAGTCGGGCAACAAGCACATCGACGCCGTGCGCGCGCGGGCGGCCGCGGAGGGCTCCGAGGCCGTCGTCATATGCGGCAAGTTCGAGGCGGAGCTCGCAGAGATGGAGAACGATGATGACAAGCTCGAATTCCTCGGCGAGCTGGGATTGAAGGAGAGCGGCCTGGCCGCCCTGATCCACGCGGCCTACCGGCTGCTTGGCCTGCGCACCTTCTTCACCTCCGGCAAGGACGAGTGCCGGGCCTGGACCATCCATGCTGGAGACAGGGCGCCGCAGGCCGCCGGCGTGATCCACACCGACTTCGAGAAGGGCTTCATCAAGGCCGATGTCTACTCCTATGCCGACATCGACTCCTATGGCTCCGAAGCGGCCCTCAAGTCCGCCGGCAAGATCCGCATCGAAGGCAAGGAGTACGTGGTCCAGGACGGCGACGTGATGTTCTTTAAGTTCAACGTATAGGCGGTCAGGCAACTGATGTCTGTGACGTCATCGCCGTCCTGGGCGCGCAGGGACGCGCGCTCGTTCCAGGCTGCGCGGACGTTCACGTCCGCGACGTCACGGATGACGAGGCGATGTGATGTTCTTCAAGTTCAATGTATAGGGACAAGCACTTGGTTGGGAGGCCGGAAGCGCGATACGGCGCGAGAAATCCTGGAAGCATTCGGAATGTGCAATATTATTTGCTGCCGACATCCAACTCCATATAAGGCGGGCTACGAGACATGAAGTTCGGGATTATCATCGAGACGAACGATCCAGAGAAGGCGTGGAATGGCGTCCGCTTCGGCAACGCATCATTGAAGGCTGGGCATGAAGTCAGCATTTTCCTGATGAGCGCCGGTGTCGAGATCGAAGGCATCACCCACGAGAAGTACAACGCGAAGAAACAGATCGACGACTTTGTCGCGGCAAAGGGAGTCGTGTTGGCTTGCGGGACCTGCATCAAGGCGCGCAACAGCGAAGGCACCGATGTCTGCCCCATATCCACGATGAACGATTGCATCAAGATGGTGGAATGGGCGGACCGGGTGGTCACCTTCTGACATTCTAACATTGCGCCGATGGCCGATGGCCGATGGCCGATGGACTAAACGAGGCTCCCGTCCATGGAGGTGCCTGCGCATGCAGAAAGCCGATTCGATGTCTTCTGGAAGTCTAGCGTCTGGCGATCAGCACTTGGCCGGGAGGCCCGCAATCTTCCGTGCAAAGATTGCCGCGGCCTCGAGGTCGGTTGCGCCCGGATGCCCCAGGTTGAACAGCGCGAATCGTCCCTTGCAGAAGTAGCTCTCGTCTGCGACCTTTATACCCTGCCGTCGTAGCGCGCTCTTGAGCATTCCAACCGCATCGCTCTGGATGAAGCCGGTTGCGAACACCGCCGCGAGCCCGATCTTCTTCGCATCCAGCCCGGCGATGAACTCCTTGACCCTCGGATGCAGCCCGTGGTCGTGCGTCGCATAGACCGCCGCTCCAATGATGAGCACGTCGGCCTCGCCTGGCTCGGAGCCGTTCCCGATGCTCTCCGCCGTAACGCCGAGCGCCTCGGCCATGCTCTCCGCTACTTTTCTGGTGTTGCCGGTGGCTGAATAGTAGACGACCCGTGCTTTCATGGTTGTATTCCTTTTTCAAGAGCATTCTGTATGGCCGTGAGTATCGTCAGGCTGGAGTGCGTTGCGCCGGAGACCGTGTCGACGCCGAGCGACTGCGCCTCGATGACCCTGCCGATTATGGCCTCCGCAGGCTTGCCCTGCCCGTTGAAGTGCTTGAGCAGGTCTATCGATGCGATGCGGCCTCCGCTTACCGTCGCCCTGACGCGAACCGACACCGGCAGGAGGAATGCCGCGCCCTCGTATACGCCATCGGCGACACGCCTTGCATCGAAGGCCCGTGTCGCGGCGCGCATCCGCGGGTACGCCGCGTTGACCAGTGCGGGAACGGCGTTGCCAACGATGACCATCACAACGATTATGGCGGCTATGATGATTGCTGTCTTTCTGAATCGCATCGTGTCCCCCATCGAACGAGCACAGTCGCGGAGCAGTATACGCCGCCAAACTGGATAGGGCCACAGAATTTTTATTGGCCTTCCGCGCGGTATATTCAGTGGGCATGAAGCGAGTCATCCTCCGTCTTGTTGCTGTCGCGCTGTTCGCGCTGCTCCTTGGCCAGGCGGCCTGTACCGCAGGCACAGAGGCGATTGACCCGGGATCGTGGGACCACATCGTGGTGGTATGGGAAGAGAACAAGGACGCGACCGAGGTGCGCGATCTGCCGTTCATCGCCGAGCTCAGGAGCATGGGCCTGACATTCAGCAGGTGCTATGGCGTCGCAAGGCCCAGCCAGCCGAACTACATAGCCGTTTTCGCAGGTTCGACGCTAGGAGTGTCAGACAACAACGACCATGACCTGTCCGGACCGACCCTGCATTCCCGGTATGCGGATGCCGGTCTGTCGATGGTCAGCTATGCCGAGGACCTGCCATCGGCTGGATTCCGTGGTACTGCCTCGACGCTGCCCACAACGTACGTGCGCAAGCACAATCCTGCGGCCAGCTTCCCGGAGGTGCCCGACGCGGCGATCCAGCCGTTCTCCGCCTTTCCGACCGATGCCGCCGGGTTCGCCGCGCTCCCCGAGCTCAGCTTCGTAATCCCCAATCTCGACAACGACATGCATGACGGCAGCATGGCACAGGCCGATGAGTGGCTCAGGAACAAGCTTGGCGCCTACGCCGACTGGGCTCGATCAAACGGCAGCCTGCTGATACTCACCTTTGACGAGCCGAATACCGCCTCGGGTTCGAACCTCTCTGCGCCGATACTGACGGTCTTCGTGGGCGATGGACTTGCGGCGGGTGCGGTCGATGGCCGGCCCATCGACCTGTACCGGCTGTCGGATTACCTGCTCGACTGCTTCGGCCTGGCCCGATTGACGCCCTGAGCCGCCGCGTTTCATACTACACACGCGTTAAGCCCCTTGCCTTGAATGCGGCCGCAGCGATATGCTCTTCACACCATGAACAAACTGATAATCAAGGGTGCTCGCGAGAACAACCTCAAGAATATCGATGTGGAACTGCCACGAGACAAGCTGATCGTGATATCGGGCTTGTCGGGCTCAGGGAAGAGCTCGCTGGCATTCGACACCATATTCGCAGAGGGTCAGCGGCGCTATGTCGAGTCGCTGTCCGCCTATGCCAGGCAATTCCTGGGCCAGATGAAGAAGCCCGATGTCGATTACATAGAGGGCCTGTCTCCGGCCATATCGATAGAACAGAAGACGACGCACAAGAACCCCCGGTCGACCGTCGGGACCGTCACCGAGATATTCGACTACTATCGCCTGCTGTACGCCCGCATCGGTACGCCGCACTGCCCCAAGTGCGGCCGCGAGATACGTGAGCAGGGCGTTGACCAGATCCTCGATACGATCATGTCATGGAAGCCTGGCACCAAGTTGCAGGTGATGGCGCCGGTCATCCGGGGCAAGAAGGGCGAACACCAGAAGATCCTGGATGACGCGAAGAAGCAGGGCTTCGTTCGCGCAAGGATCGATGGCGAGCAGCGCATGCTCGAAGAGACGGTAGTCCTGGACAAGCAGAAGAAGCACAACATCGAGGTGGTCATAGACCGGCTCAAGGTCTCGGAGGAAGGGCGTCGCAGGCTCGCGGAGGCGGTGGAGTCGGCGCTGAGCATAGCCGATGGCATAGCGATCGTTACCCGCGAGGTCGATGGCGTCGAGGTTGACGAGTTCTTCAGCCAGCGCGGGGCCTGCCCGGACTGCAACATCAGCCTGCCCGAACTCGAGCCGCGCCTGTTCTCCTTCAACACGCCCCACGGGGCCTGCCCGGAATGCACGGGCCTTGGCATCAAGCTGGAGTTCGACCCCGACCTGGTGATCCCGGACACGTCGCTGTCGTTCAACGAGGGCGGTTGCATACCGTACAATCCCGACGCGGCCTGGTACCGGTCGCGGTTCGAGGCGCTGGCCAAGCACTACAAGTTCAGCCTCGATACGCCATTCGGCGACCTGCCCAAGAAGGCGATGGACGCCATCCTGTATGGCGGCAACGAGGCGATACGCGTGCGCTACGACAACGCCAAGGGCACGGGCCACTTCGAATACGAGTCCGCCTTTCCAGGCATCCTGGCCGAGCTCAAGCGGCGCTACATGGAGACCCAGAGCGATGGCATCAAGGAATGGCTCGAGAAGTTCATGACCGAGAAGCTATGCGAGGCGTGCGGAGGCAAGCGCCTGCGCCCGGAAGCGCTCGCGGTGACCATAGGCGACAGGAGCATCCATGACCTGACGCTGATGTCGGTGGAAGAATCGATGCAGTTCTTTGAAACGCTCGCGATGACCGACACGCAGAAGCAGATATCCAAGCAGGTCTTCAAGG
>Ga0209467_1003002_pt1 | contig 11429 bp, 9 predicted proteins | sample Higcelwee11metaG_FD_187175 | JGI IMG/M metagenome (GOLD analysis project Ga0209467, IMG submission 187175) | Freshwater pond sediment microbial communities from the University of Edinburgh, under environmental carbon perturbations - High... | ecosystem: Environmental > Aquatic > Freshwater > Pond...
CAATATCTTTTTCTCCGGTGTATTTCTTTATATTCTGTGATACAAATTCCACCATCGCTATCAGCTTCTCACTGTCTGCCTCGTTTATGTCACGTTCCTTCAGTCCGGCTTTGTCAATAAATATCTCCAATATTACCACCCCCTGTCGTAAATGTATTTTAATATATAAATATGGAAATTGTGTTATTGTAAAAGCATAGATTTTGAAAAGGGGTTAAATGTGTGCAGTTTGCTGCAGTTGGTGCTTTAACTAGTGTGCAAGCTTTATAGATTATAAGGATAACTGTACATTTAGTAAATGTACAGTTATCTTCATTAGTTCCATATTTCATGAAAAAGAAGGAAAATAGTAGTATATATAGAATTATAAATGGCAAATAACAATGATGTAGGTGATTTAATGATAATTAAAACTAATACTTGCGCTTTATACGGAATTGAAGGACATGTTATAGAAGTTGAAACTGATCTGTCTAAAGGGCTGCCGGGTTTTGACATAGTAGGACTAATTCAAAACGACTAACGATATGCCAACTAAAAATATAGTAGGTACATATTTAGTATATATGATTAAAAAATACAGATATAATAGGCTACCAGCTACTGAGAAACCAGTAGTTTTTTTATTTGCAATACTAACGGCTATTGGAACTTTGGAGAGTATAAAATTTTAATTGTCTTATTCGATAAATACGCAGCGTATAAGGGGTATTACGAAAAAGAACTCAAACGTTTATAAAAGTTATCAAGTTAAATAGCAAGCGCAGAATATATCGAAACTTGCGATTGAAATGCAATACTCATATTAATTAAAGAAGAGGATTTTGATGGAAAAAAGAGAAATTTTATATATGGTTCACTATATTTAACAAAATTATCTGAAATAGATTTCATTAATAGAAAATAAATTAATTGAAAATTGACTAGTAATATGCGAATAAAGAATGAATAATGTCTAGGATATTCGCCTAATTATTAATTATTAAGAGGGTGCGTAAATATGAGGATACTTGATGTCAGGAAAATTGATGTTAATAATCACAATAGAGCTACTTTCATTCGTGTTGAACCAATTGATTTGCAAGAAACGTTAACCGATATTATTAACACACTGTCTGACCTTTCTTGGATAAGTCGGTTTGACGATGAATTTATTCAAGAGGGGTTTAGAGCGAGAGCATTGCCGACAATATGTGACATTGCTGATAAGTTAACTGCTTCAGCAGTGGACAAGGTATCAAGCGATGCTGGCGAATATGTTGTATCTGAGCTATCTAGAAATGCCATTGTTAATCAACTTAAATACTTAAGTGTTCCACTAGCTGAATTATATAATAAACAACTGTCTGGGAATCCTGGCTTTGATTTTCATACTCAAAATGACTGTGAAATATTAATTTTCGGAGAAGCGAAGTATTTATGTAATCAAAATGCATATGGTACAGGACTTAAACAAGTTGTTGAGTTTATTGGTAATGAAAAAGATTTAAAGGATATTCCTAGCATTAGAGATTTCTTTAGTAAAGAAGCTCTAAGAAAAGTTATTAAAGGTAATAAGGGTTTTGCAGTAGGTTTTTCGGCAAAATCAACATCATCAGATACTTTAATTGCAAACATCATCAGAAATAAAGATTACAAATTGCTATTAGCATATGATGAAATTATTTTGGTGGCGGTGAACATATGAGTGAAATAATAAAAAAAATTATCTCGCAGAACCATTTAGATGAGATATTTGATTTTGCAAAAAGAAAGCTCTATATTGAAGGACCAACTTCCACGACGGTATTAGAAATCCTGTCATATTTAAGTATTTTTGTACCTGAATATTTTGAATGTGTGAAGGATGAAATCTTAGAAGTGATGGGAGTTTTCTATAAAAAACCTAATGCAACAACCTTGCAAAGCACTATATTTAATATATACGGCGAATATATAAAAGAAAAATATCAAGCTAATTACACACCTGTACAGGCAAACATTGTTAAGAAAATTAATGAATACAAGAATTTTAGCTTTTCTGCACCAACTAGTACAGGAAAGTCTTTTGTGTTCAGAAATATTATAGAAAGCTCCCAAAATGATATTGTAATTATTGTGCCGTCAAGGGCACTTATTAATGAATACTATGACAGGATATGTAAATTAATAACAGATAAAACAGTCAATGTGCTTACGTTTGTTGATATAATAAATACCAAGCATTTAAAAAGAAGTGTATTTATTTTAACACCTGAAAGGGCAAAAGACCTTTTCAAATTTAAAGATAGACTAAATGTTGAAATGTTTTTATTTGATGAAGCGCAGTTAAGTGACGAAGAATCGGTAAGAGGCCTTTATTTTGATAGTATTGTGCGAAGAGTTCAGAAGGCATTTCCGGACTCTAAATGCATCTTTTCCCACCCTTTTATTTCTAATCCGGATGCTCAATTGCAAAAAAACAATTTTGATATGAACGAGTCAATAGCTTTACAATATCTGCAAAAAAATGTCGGGCAAATTTTCTTTGCGCATGATGGTGCGGAATACTTTCATTTTGGAATAGATAAAGAAATCATGGGAAAACAAAAAATTAAAAGTAAGTTTGACCCGCTAATGGAAGCTATTAGTAACGGCAGAAGTATTTTGATATATACTACAAAAGCAAGTATTTATAATAAATCTGTATTTATTAAATTTGTTGATTATCTAAATGCATGTCCTCACATTACGGATAATGAGGCTTTGAGACTTATTGAAGAGGTGAATCACTATATAGGCGCTAATGAATCGTATTATCGCTCTAGTATGATGGAAATGCTTAAGCATGGAATAGTTATCCATCACGGATCACTACCATTACAAGCTCGACTTATTTTAGAGCATTTTACACAACAAGGGTTTTGTAGAATTTGTTTTGCTACCTCTACACTAGAACAAGGTATTAATATGCCTTTTGATGTTGTTTATCTCAATACATTTGAAGCTAGTCGTACATTATCTATGAAAAACCTTATAGGTAGAGCCGGACGTTCCACTGATGCATTAAAATTCGATTATGGTAGTGTTGTGGTTAAAGCCGAAAATTTGAGTGGTTTTAGAAGTGTCATGTTAAAAGAAGAGATATTGAGCAATGTATCCTTATTAGATACGGACGAGGGTGAAAAGGATGCAGATTATAAAGAGTTTAAGGAAGCTATTAATAATGGAGAGTTTTCAGATGAATTTAATCTGACAAATAGTGAGGTTAGTAGGCTTAAGGACGGCAATATTGATGATATAGTAAGAAATTTATTAGGTGCTATGTTTGCTAATGGTCAACTCATTTCATTAAATGTAATCAATCAAGATGAAAATTTTAGATTGGGAATTTATAAGTATTTTGTTGAATTATATAGATACTACTTGAATGGACGAACATTGTCCGATGGAGAAGAAAGTGTTCTAAATACTGCAATAAAAATCCTTATATGGAAAGTTCATTGTAAGACATTCAAGGATATTTGTTGGCGTCGCTATGCCTTTGCTGCTTGTGTACCTGAACGAAGAGAGTATGAAAGATTATCTAGAAATGCAACATCACAGTATTATAAAAATATTTATCATACGAAAGCTGAACAACTATATGCAAGGTTCATACGTGGATATGATGATTTGCCTAATAGTAATCTGCATAATTATAGTCTTTATGAAAAAGGAACAAAGGCAAAAGATGTTGATTATGACAGGATTGTATTTGATACATATGACTACCTCGACAAGCTGATTAGCTTTAAACTAAGTGATATTTATTATGCAATTTTTTATCAGTACTATGAAAAAACTGCAGATGAGAGAGCATTAAGATTGGCTAAATATTTTAAGTATGGTACTGATAATGAGAAAGAGATTCTTATGCTGCGTTATGGTCTATCCTTTGAAGAAATTAAATGGATTAAAGATTACATTATTGATATAAGTTTGGAGGAAATTGTATTTGGCCATTCAATAGTGGAATTGCCACAAGAAAAGATGATTTCAATAGAAAGGTTCATTCAGTACTAGACAAAAATTAGTATATATAAACAATTTTGTCCAGAATTAAAGCGGTTTCGTAAATATACAATTACTTAGAGTTTGAAGGGGGGAAGGCTTATGTCTATGAAGAAAAATATAAAGTCAGGATACTGGTCTGTTGCAACTCAAAAGCATTTAAAAGAATTTACGGCATATAGCACTAATTTAGATGAAGTGGACAATCTAAATATTGCAGGTAAAGCAGGTAGATTTTTAGGTTCGATAAGAGGTAATACTATAATTGATAGTATAAATAAACTTGAAAAAATGGCTAACAACGTAGGAATATTAAAAAATGAATTACACCGAATAATTCTACCGGAGATTGAAAAAGCATCTGACAAGCGAATTGAGTTACAAAGGGATGCAGCGGGAGAAATCACAGGTATTGCTGAATATCTGTTTACTAATAATAATGTTTTGGAAATTGCTGGTGAAGTATTTGAAAATCAGAATCCTTCTAATTTAGAGCGAATAGCTATTGAGACTATGGATGAAACAAGAAGAATCCCATATTTAGAAACTGAATTATTGGAAATTTTGAGTGAAAAAGGATATAAAGAAAAAGACTTAAAGCTTTCTTTAGCCTTGCAAGAATATTTTAAGTTAATTAAAAGATTAAACAAAACAAAAGGCAAAGACCCAATTATTAGCAATGAATATGTATGGGGACATAATCATCAGAAAATTGCTATGGCGGTTTCTAGTATTGATTTTGGTAAAAAACAAACCCTTAAAGAGGTAATAGAATTAGTTCAAAATACTCAAGGGTATCCAATTGAAAAACTTCCTTGTGCAGATAGTGAATTAATACTGCTTGCAAAGAAAGTTGGAATGATAAACCCCACAGCAATAAAATCTAGCCGAGGGATACAAAAGGAATTTGCATTTAGTCCTAATATGCTAGAACCATTAACATATAACGACGATATACTTGATGATGTTAAACTATTACTTGCTTCAATTAGATTTGGTGAGAATTATACACCGCACAGTACTATAAATGACCCGGTAAGATTCCTAGAATATTTGATTGATAGAGGCGATATTGGACCGCATGATGCAAATTCAACCGACTATACTCTATTAGAAAAAAAGGGTATAGTTAATGTTGTATATAAAACAAAGAATAGATGGAGTAACTATTATGGTGAATATGTTCAAAAAACAGGCTATTGTTTAGAGCTTATTAGAAAAGATGTAGCAGTTGAAGCACTGAAAGTCATTAAAAATCTAGATTATAAACTTAAAATAGACTCTGAAATTAATAGCTTTGAATCTGTTAATGATACAGGTATATTTGTATCTCCAGAAGAACTAAGACTTAAATTGGGGGAATCCCCAGAGCCAATGCAAGAGATGGAAGACCATTTCAACAGAGTATTGAGAGATGAGCTTTTATAATAGGGAGGATAACAAATTATGGTTGATAGAAATGAAGAAGGTAATCTTCAAGCTATTAGTGATACAGAAAAAGAGGAAAAAAAAATATTAATTGAGAAGGAAAAAGTTGTTGATTATAATCCAAGCAGTGAAAGCAATACAATGAGCAAAGAAACTGATGAAAACAAAATTGCTGAACAGATAAGTATAATTGAAAGTAAAAGTGAGCAGAGAAGTAAAAGTGCTACCAAAAGTAAGAAAATAAGTCGTATTTCTGATGGAGACTTACTTGAGTACAGACTAAAGAGGTTGATTTTCTTCATGGGGTATTACCCTCAAGTAGGGATAAAAATAAAATCATCTTCTGATGAACAAGCAGATATAATAACTGATTTAGATGTTTATGGTTTTTATATTCATAAAAACTTCACATCTAAAACTATTTGGGCAGATTGTAAGTCCGGTCAAGCTCGACCACTAGAAAGAATATCGTGGATATTGGGAATTAAAAACATAGTTGGAATCGAGGATGTTATCTTTGTAAAAAAAGGCGTTAGAATTGCAACAAAGCAATTTGCTAGAAAATCAGGAATACAAATTTTAGACTTAGAAGTTTTAGAGAAGCTTGAGCGTGATTATAAGATTGAGCATAATGACTGGAGAGGGTCGTGGAATCTATGGATTCAGCTAAACCAACTTGTTACATTACAAAAGATTGATATACCGTCAAAAGAAAGGTATAAAAAGATTGGCAATTTTATTTCATATAATTATTGGACTTTAGATGATTATACAAAAGTAAAGAAGACAATAACTGCGCTGAAGCAGCTCGCAGAAGTAGAACAGTATCCTCTGCAGCAAGAACAAATTATGGCTGTTCACTGGGCGATTTATAAATTGTCTAACTTATTTGTACAAGCTACACTTAACATTTGCAAAGAATTGTATTACTATTCAGATAGAGATAAAGAAGAAACAATATTAGAAGGCTTAGTATCTGGAGAAATATCTACAAAAAAAAGAGCGGAAATTGTTGATGCAACTTATAAATTAGCCTATAACCTAATCCGTCAACATATGCCAAGTTTTGATGGAATATTAAAAATACCAAACTTAGGAGGAGACCCACCGAAGTATTTCGAAGCATACAATAATTTGATACAGAGAATAACTAACAACCCACTTGACTATTTTGATATTCTCAGATTTATGGATTTTATGACGATGGAATATGATTTGCAAGCTAAGAATATTGAAGATACTGTTTTAAAATCTATGTTCCCAAATTATGACAATCTAGTAATAAGTACTAAAACAATTATTCATTTTCTCTGTAGCATTACTAACATAAGAAAAGACATATTTCAGTTAACAAAATAAAGGTAGACTGTGAAGATAATTATGAAAGCAAGTTTAAATGATTCCATTAGATAGTTGTTTTTTAAATGTGCATTAGCAGAGAACAGAATAACTAATTGCCATTTTTATTAGAAGTGGAAGAACAATTATTTACTTGTAAAAGATATTATTGTTTTTGTGAAAAGTATTGTGAAATTAAAATAGAAGTTTATCATAATATTTAAGAAGCGGAAGGTAGGCAGTTAAATGTCTACCTTATTTAATAGATATAAAGAATAATCTCATATAGTATAATCTACCTACATTAGGCATAGTAGGACTTCCGGATGCAACCGTCAAAGAGTCAAGACAAAGAGTAAGAGCAGCAATAAAGAAATCAGATTTTCTATTTCCTCAGAAAAGAATAACTATAAATCTGGCACCTGCCGATATTAAAAAAGAAGATTCAATATTTGACATTGCAATTGCTGCAGGTATACTTAAAGCATCTATGTTCATAGAAAATGAAGCTATGGAAAGCTTTGCATTTTTAGGGGAGCTATCGCTGGATGGTACTGTAAAAGGCATTAAGGGAGTATTGCCTATGTGCCTCTCTTTGAAGCAAAATGGCTTCAAAAGGTTAGTGCTAGCTAAGGATAATGCCGATGAGGCAGCACTTGCCAATGATATGGAAATATATCCGGTAGAAGGCATTACAGATATGGCGGAGTTCTTAAATGAGAAAAAGGATATAGCGCCTCGAAAGGTTGATCTTAAAGCCATACTTACTAACAATGCAGCAGAGGGGTATGATTTTGCAGATGTAAGAGGTCAGAATACTGCAAAAAGGGCTTTAGAAATTGCAGCAGCAGGAGCACACAATGTAATTATGCTGGGGCCTCCGGGCTCAGGAAAAAAATGCTTGCAAGAAGGCTTCCTTCGATACTGCCAGATATGTCTTTTGAGGAAAGCCTTGAAGTGACAAAAATATATAGCATAGCAGGTTTGCTTAAAGAAAAGCTTTACCTTGTGACAATAAGACCCTTCAGGGCACCCCATTATACAATGTCAGCAGCATCACTTAGTGGAGGGGGAAGAATACCTCATCTGGAGGCATCCTGACACTAAACCGGAAACATCCGGACACCTATCGATTAACTTAATTTTATGATAATCACTTTATTGATTATTCTTCAAAACCTCTAGAATACAATCTCCGTATTTTTCAATCTTCTTTTCGCCAAATCCTTTACAGTTCAGCAGTTCAGCTTTGGTTTTGGGGTTAACTCGAATTATTCCTTCCATTTCTTCATTGTTGAAAATGAAGTATGGTTTAATATTTTCTTCCCTTGAAGTCTTTAATCTGTACTCTTTTAATGCCTTATAAGCAGCTTTTTCGATGCATGAAATTATTTCTGTTTTAGGTTTCGTTGTATCAGGATTTCCTATATCTTGCTGCTTGTCTATAGCAGCAGAAATCTCTTCAGCAGTTTGGGCAGATAGGGTATTAGGTTTATTAGCGGTAGCAAAATCTTTCTCAGTAAGAGAGTATTTCGCCATATTATCAAAGACAATAGGTTTATGGTTTAATATAAGAAATTCAGCGATTTCGTGCATCTGTTTTTCTCTATAAGGTATTTCCTCTTTGAGTTTTTCAAGTTCATTCTTAAGAAGATTGGTTAATTGGTCGTATTTATATAGTTGATTTTGTATAGCTTTTGGGCATTTTGTCTTGTTCAATATAGTTTTAGGATTAGCAATAATTACAGCAGATCTAATAGGAAATGTATTTATAAGGCCGCATTTAGTGAGCATTTCTTTTAAGATAGTCACATGCCGGGTATTTTGAGAAATTGGGCTATAAATACCTTCCTTTTTAATAACCTTACCAAAATTATTTTTAAAGTATCGTATGAAATCACCATCTGCAGTTATTTCAATATCACCATTCAACTTTTTTGTTTCAAGAACATATATGAATCTATGAGTTATACAAATGAAATCCATCTGAGATACATAATCATTGTATTCAAGCCTTATATCATGCAAAATTAACATAGGTATAAAAGAATTTTTCAGTTCAAAAGCAACATTTTGTTCACCTTCCACACCCTGTCTTAAAAAGGTGATATCTCTATCTATTAATTCTTTTTTCTCAGAAGTTACTTTCTGAGAAAGTTCCTGCAAATCTTTTAATTGTAGATTTTCCTTTTCAAATTCTTTTATAAAAATCGGTTCGGTTATTGTTTTCTTACCATTTATCAATGCATAAATTGCTTTGCTGATTAGAGCCATATCTAACCCTCCTGTCAGTTAGAGATAATATATTCCATATTTCTATTATAAATGTATTTACTGGATAAATATAGTAGTTTATGTATCTATTATTAATTACTACTGGCTTTGAATGCAAAGAAACTTTCAGCACATTCTTTGCAAATATAATATGGTATCTGCAACCAGAGACACTTTTGATATTTACTTTAGCGATAGTCTATTGCTTAAAACATTTGAAGGCACTTTACATTTTATAAACCGACAAAATGTGATAAAAAAATTAAAAATGTAACATGGGGAGTTGCTCTGAAACCTGTATTATTATATAATATACCCAAAATGGGTAATTAATGTTCAAGACTACAATAACTGGCAAACAAATTAGTTAGGGGGATAACTGTATGGCAGATGAAGTAAATACGGGTGATGATGCTGAATTTAATGAACAACTGACCAACGCATGTGATAATGAAGTTGCGGTCGCAGCGCAAGCTGAGAATCTGAATGAGGGTAGTGTATCAAATCAGGTAGTATGTGAGCACTGCGGAGACATTAACATTGAGGACGGCTACATAATGGGTCTTTGTACGAACTGTAGAGAGAAACTAACAAAGTTTAGATTGCCAATTTGGGTTAAGGGTTTTGCCTTAATAGTGGCGGTTATACTTGTAGCGGCATTGGTAAAGTTTCCAAGCATATTGGATACTGGAATATCTTGTGAAAGAGCAGTTAGATTTGAGCAAGAAAAGAAGCATATGTCAGCAATGAGAGAATATGAGAAAGTAGTAAATACCTATCCTGATTCTACTACGGCTTTATGTAAGTTATTTATTACACAGTATAGGGCAGGTAGAATTGGGAATGCAGTTGAAACTTACGATAAATTAGTTGGGAGAGAAATTAAAGATGAACAACTATTTAACGAAGTTGACGGTGCGTTTAATCAAATATGTACATTTTATTTTCCATCTGAGGAGTTTAACAATTTAATTAACGAAAATCAAAACTACAATTTAGAGCAGACTAGAGACAAAGTCGCTGATTATGTTAATAAGAACCCGCAGGAAGTATTTTCACGGTTATATTTTACTAGTATATTAATGAACACAGGTGAAACAGAAAAAGCAAAAGAAATAGCATTGAGCATTTTAAAAGAATATCCTGATTATGTTGATTGCAGATTTTTATTGGGTGCTATTTATAGAGAAACAAGAGAGTATGATAAAGCAATAGAATTGTATAACAATATGCTGGAAAACAATATTGAAAGGGCAGATGCCTATTCGGCTATAGCAAGAATAGAACTTAAAAGAGGTAATGATAAGCAAGGCTTGGATTTGGCTTTGAAAGCTTATAATATTGATAATACCGATTCATTTATAGTTTCAAATTTGGTTTTAGCGTATCATTTTAATAATATGACTGCAGAAAGGGATAAGACATTTGATATGTTTAAAAATCAAGGAAATTATAATGAAAGTGACTATGAACTGCTTACAAGTATTATAAACGGAACAAATGATAACTGGAAAGACTAGTGCAAAACTCTATATATTAAGCATTTCATTTATTGCAGATATTACGAGTTTTGGTGCTAGAAATTATTCGGAATTATAAGAGGAGGATATGAAATGATACCTATTCCTGGCTTTTTAATAGCAATAGCTACTTTCCCTGGCGTTATTGTACATGAAATAGCGCATCAACTATTTTGCTGCCTTGCAAGAGTATCCGTAATAAAGGTATGTTATTTTAGAATAGGTAATCCTGCAGGATATGTAATCCACGAAATACCCCCAAAAACATCTCAGAAGATTTTGATAGGGCTGGGGCCATTCTTTGTAAATACTATACTTGGTGCACTAATATCTTTACCGGCAGCTATACCGGTTATAAAATTCGGTACAGGGTCTCCGCTTGATTATGTACTTATATGGTTAGGCGTTTCAATTGCTATGCATTCCTTTCCAAGTACACAGGATGCTAGTGGAATATGGGATGCAATAAAGGGAGAAAATACAACTTTTATTTTGAAATTATTGGTCGTACCTATTGTTGGATTAATATATATATGTGCTGCCGGCTCAGTAGTCTGGCTAGATTTAATATATGGTATTGGGGTGGCTATGTTTATACCTAGTCTAATAATTAAACTATTAGCATGATCTATAGAAGGCGAGTTAACAACTCATCTTTTTTTAAAACTTTTTTGGAAAAGAGGAAAATACACCATAAGAGAAAATGGAAAATCTCGCTAGGAAAAGTGCTTCATTGGATATTTATTAAGACAAAGAAGAAGCCTCCTGTACAGGCATTGTGATATGCTCCCCTTGTGGTAGACAGTTTAAATAATAAAAAACTGTTTACTACAAGGAGGGGTATATTTTTATGGGACG
>Ga0209467_1003004_pt1 | contig 11420 bp, 16 predicted proteins | sample Higcelwee11metaG_FD_187175 | JGI IMG/M metagenome (GOLD analysis project Ga0209467, IMG submission 187175) | Freshwater pond sediment microbial communities from the University of Edinburgh, under environmental carbon perturbations - High... | ecosystem: Environmental > Aquatic > Freshwater >...
CTTAAAAATAAAAACCGCTCTAAACCATTTCGCACTCAGAACCAAACTCCTCATCCGTGCCAATCAAATGGCGTTTATGGAATTACAGAGATTGAAGAGTGCGTAAGGTCAGTTCTTAATGAATCTTTGAAATTCAATGCTTACTTTCTCCATAAACATTTCCCATAACATCAAGCGCAGTACCATTGATCATCGGCAAGCCTGAAGCCGGATTGATCTGTATACTCTTTGTTTTATCTAATGTTACGGAGTCGTCGGATGGAAAGGTAGTATTTTGAGGTGTGTATTTTTCTCTTTTTTTAAAGAAAATTAGAAAAGCAATCCCTATTATTACGAAGAACGGTAATACTGAAAAAATAATATCCATCTTTATTTACCTCAAGTATGTTGCTTCTTGGTTATTTTACCATATTAATGAGGAGTGTGCATGGTCGACACATTGGCATAAAGGTTATTAAGAATATCCCGTTCTTGGCAATTGGATGGTTAAGAACTTTGGAAAGGAGAAGAGTAAATTTGATTATTGGTAATTATTCGTCCAATTTCAAAGATGGCAGCGAGTTCAAGAGTGGTTACTTTAGAAATTTTTTCATTGTTATCAATACGATAATAATACAGTCCATCACTATAAACATAATCATATATGGCGGATATATCGAATGCAGAGTATTCGTTTATGTCTCCATGACATTTAATAATACCATTCATGATGGAGTGGTTGCCTTGATTCGCCCAACCGATATGAACAGGGTACCAATACTCTACAACGTGATTAGAATCTTGCTTCCATCGACCAAGTTGAATTCCAGTAAAAATACGGCTCATAGAGTCATTATTCCATGGTTGTGTAAAAATGATGTCTGAGCCAAGACGAAGCGGTCGGGAAGAAAACAATGGCTTTTTAAGATCAAATAAACGTTGCATGGATTCATTAACTGGTAGGAATTGGTCGAAGAATAATTCATTAAAATCAAAAAAATTATCAAGACCCTTGTTTGTTGTAATTTTTAACATTATTTTTGATTGATATTCACGAGCAAGAAATTTGATGTAATCGTCAAGTCCATCTGGGTCATAATCATTGATCTCTTGTGCAATAGTCATGATTGTTTGAAACTGTTTTCTCTTTTGTTTTTGTGGAAAGAAGCAGTTATTGATTTTTGATTTTATTGTCATCATTAGCATTCAGTGATTATACACGTTTTAGTAATTTTTGAATAGAAGTGAAGAATCAATTAATTAGGAAGAAGTGTTATGGAAAAGCAAAAATTTGAAAGTGTTTTTGATATTGTAGCCGAAGAGGCAAAAGAGCTAATCGAAGCAGGTGTATCTTTACATGCTACATATAGAAAACTAAAGGATAAAATGCCAATAAAAACGAGCTACACGGGGTTTTATTACTATGCGAAGCGAAATCTTTTAAATATCGATAAAATCAATAGTTGAAATGATCTCTTTTGCATTTTGAAGGATTGTAAAAGCTTCTAAATCTTTCAATTCTTCAATAATTTCGATGAGCTTCTTTTTATCGGAATCAAAGACATTGGGAGTATTCAGAAGAGGCACTTGAACATTTCGGACAGCATTTACTAATGATGATTTTGCTTCTGTAAGTTGTATTGCGTTGAAATCTTGTGATAAAGCGACTAACAATGCTTTTTTTAATCTATGGTCAACCCCAAAAATATAACCCCACATATTTTTTTCTTTTTCAATCAAAATTTTTTTGAGAATTTTTTCGAAGAGTAATTCTTTTTTGAGGAGTTGAGATAATTTGTTTTTTTCGATTCCATCTTCAAATGGAAAAATAATGGGGTCAATATCATAGAAAAACCAAAGCGGGGAAACCCCTTTTTCGTGAAACAAAACGCGTAAGGCGTCTGCACAAATTTCACTTTTCCCGGCTTCAATTCGCGAATAGGAGGGTTGTGATACACCCAAAATGGAGGCGAATTCGCCTTGATTCATATTCAAAAATTCACGTAAGATTTTTAATTTATTCAAAACCACTTCATCTACCATTTTTAAGTTTATTTTTATTCAAATATGAATAAAATATTTAGAATAATTCAAAAATACATCCCGCCAGTCACCAAACGGAGCGGGAAACGGAGAAACTCATGACTATAAGCCCTCACAACGATTATTCTACCCAAAAACTCTTTGAAAAAACGACTGACGAGTTTCTTATTGGTCGTTTCCCGACGGCACGCGACTTCGTCGAGAATATAGAGTTTATATTTGACGTTCTACGAGATGACGTTGAACGTTTTTTGCTGCGAACGGGGAAAAATACAAATCGCTTTTACGACGCATTCAACGCGTCAGTTCGTATGACGGTTAGAAGCCTCTCAAAGAAAGAGCTAACTGGCACTTGCCGGTTCATGCAGCTCTCCGGAGCTGTTGCACTTCGGTGGCTTAAATCACGACTATTAAACAACGTTATCACAGCGATGAGTAATCCGAAGTCATTGGATTATATTGGTCATTTTGATCGTGAAGACTGGGAAAACGTTTCTTTTGGCAACGCAGATATTGAAGTTGAGCTTGCGGGATTAACCCGCGAACAGATCGTGGATGGTCTGAAAAAACTATTTCTCGACGGAGCCGATGTCGGTGAGCTTGAATACCTTGCAGATCGATTTGGTATCGATCTGAGTGATGCTATAGGAGTTTATACGACCCCCGTTGTTGTCGAACGATCGCCAGATGGCAGTCCGCAACTTGCCTTTGATTTTTGAGGAGGCTTTTGTATGAGTAATAAAATGATCACTGCTGCCTGGGATGTTCCACTTCCGGCACACGCAAGACTTGTATTAATCGCTCTCGCTGACTCTGCATCTGACGACGAAGGGGTTTGTTGGATCTCAAATAAAACAATTATGGAAAAATCCACATGTGCTAAAACTACCCTTGGTTATATTCTTTTCGCTTTTGAAAAACTTGGGATAATCCTCCGTGAAACGCGATTTCGCCCAGAAAACGGATCACAAACATCTTCTTTGAAACGGGTTGTTATCCCTGTTTTTTCTGGATCTAAAAAAGAGATTGAGGAGGCAAAGGTGAAATTCAAAGCTGAGTACGAAACAGCTTATATTTCCGCGCGATTGAAAAAGGATACCCCATCTCACCACGTGACCGGGGGGGAGGGGTCACAAGGTGACCTCCCCCATATCACACTAGGTGACCTCCCCCCGGTCACTCAGTGTGACCCCCTATATGAACCCTCAGTTGAACCCTCATTTCTTAAAGAAGATAATACCCCCCTAACCCCAAAGAGGGGAACCGAGGTGGGGCATAAATTCTCTAAAAACAAAAAGACTCCAACTCTAGCCGATCTCGCGGATCAACATCACATGACAGTTAGCACGATTGAAGATTTTGTTGATTATCGGCTTAATAGTGGCGGCATTGAAAACCCGATCGCATTTCAAAAACATGTTTTACGTGGATTGTCGGAACCTTACTCAGACGAGTCTATTCAGCTTGAAGAATGGTTTGAGGCCTTTGAAGGACAGAAAAACGTCATTGATCATTTGCAAAATGCTTTTTTATCAACACAACGATTCGATCGTCGATTCTGTCGTGAGTTGGCAAAAGATGACGTAATCCTCAGAACCCACAACATCGTACCTTCGGATGTCGTGATAGAAATCGCGTATCAAAAAGCAGAAGTGAAACGACGTGAACGAATAGGGGGGGCGGCATAATGTACTTTGAAGAAAAATTGGATCTTGTCCTCAAGCGTCTCGAAGAGCAACAGCAGCTCTTAGAGCTATTCATTCCCGACCTCCGTAAAAAGAAACATGTTGCGACGTTTCTAGGGGTTACTGAACAATGTTTAAACAATTGGCTCAAAGACTCTGATTCTCCAATAGAGCAGGGGATTCATTATCGACTAAATGGTCGTAATGAGATTGAATTTATAGCAGCATCAATTATTTCTTTGAAGCGAACCGGAGGATATAAAAATCGTCGCGAAATCAAAAAAGAAATTATCACAGAGGATGTCACACCAGCTAATAACCCTGCTACAAAAAGGATTTTGCAAAAAATCGGTAAAATGGCTCCGCGTGAAGAGACTCCGAAAGGAGATGTTCTTTGAAAAGTTATAAATGTCAATTTGGAGATTTAGTTTTCACTATTCGTGACGTTAAAGGCATTTGGAAGCTTGATTTTACGTGGGACGGCAAGCGTCAACGCCCGTCGATGGAGATGAAAGCTACATCAGCGAATCTGGAAATGATCAAAAATGAGATTTTACCGGATCTCTATATGGAACTTACAGGGCGAAAGGTTGATCCGATTGCTCTTAGAATTCAGGCACCAAAAACGCCGATTTTTGCTGATTTTGCGGAACGAAGTCTCAGCTTACAAAAACATGATGTTGAAGGTCATGTTCTACACGCAAAGCAGCAAATTCTTGAACGCGATATTTTGCCATATTTTGGCTCTAGAAAAATTAATTCTATCCAGCCTAGTGAAATCAAAGAGTGGCAAAATATACTTGTGCAACGGCTCTCATTGAGTTCGATTAAAAAATACCGTGGAGTTCTAAACCATATTTTTGATGATGCTTGGCGCGAGGGTATAGTGTCAGAAAACCCGGTATTAAAAGTTAAGCTGCCAAAAAATTCGAATGCAAAAATATTTCGCACAGAGATGCTTCCATTTTCTGAAAATGAAATTGACCTAATTCTAAAAAATGCCAAAGGGCAATTTCGTTGGTTCTTACAGTTCTCAATGTTTTCAGGAATCCGTCCCGGTGAGGCAGTTGCACTCGATTGGTCGGACATTTCTTTTGATACAAAAACAATTGATATTTCGAAAACAACTAAGAGAAGTGGAAACGGCGGATATGTTATCGGTAAGCCCAAGACAGAAGCATCGATTCGAAAGATAGATATGCTGCCGCAGGTTGAAGAAGCTCTGCGTGCTCAATTTTTGGAAACTGGATTGAAAAACCAAAAGGTTTTTTTGAATCGCTTTGGAAAACCATGGAATACTCCCGATTTTTTAAATACAAGATTTAAATTGCTTTTGAAAAACATAGGTATTGCTCAGCGCAATCTTTATAATACGCGGCATACTTTTGCATCTCAAATGCTTGCAAAGAAAATTGATATAGGTTGGATTTCAAAAACCATGGGTCATGAAAATATCCAGATCACATTGCAAACCTATGCTAAATATGTACCCAAAGATAGTGATGATAGAGACAAGTTTCTTAAAGGATTTGTCACACTTTTTGTCACACCTAAAGATAAGATGGCTTGAAAAGCCCTAAAATAGGAGGTTTACTAATGCAAATAAGGGTATACTATGAGGATACCGATGTAGGCGGTGTCGTTTATCACTCTAACTATCTTAACTTCTGTGAACGGGCGCGAAGTCACCTCTTTTTTGATGCGGGGCGTTCTCCGATTCTATCGGGGGGGCATTTTGTGGCGAAGCACATCGAAGCCGATTATCTCAAAAGTGCCAAATTTGGAGATCTTTTGGAGGTCAAAACAACACGGATTCAGGTCAAAAATGCCTCTTTTACCCTTTTGCAACAGATATTTCGTGATGATGAGAAGATGTTTGAGATGAAAATCGATTTGGTTTATTTGGATTTTGAGGGAAAAATGACAAAAATACCTCCTGAAGAGAAGGAATTTTTATCGGCGTTATAACAGCTTTTTGAGTTTCGGAGCGGCTTTTTGAATGGCTTCGGTAATCTCTTGGTTCCCCTGCATTAGGGCAATATCTAAGGGAGTCATCCCCTCTTTGCTCATGGCACTTCCAAAAGAGCCTTTTTCTAAAAGATAGCGTGCGATTTCAGTACGTCCTTTCCATGCCGCGAGGTGGAGCGCTGTAGCTCCACCCGCATCTTTGGCATTGACATCGGCACCTTTGTCGATCAGATGTTTGATCGCATCCATATTACCTACCCATACGGCGTACATTAAAACCGTTTTGTTGTTGTCTGATCGGGCGGCATTGGCATCGCCGAGCGTTCGTACCTGTGATTGGAAGGTATTTGTTTCATTACGATCGAGCAGTCCGACCAAAGTGAGAATATCGGCCGCCTCCAGTGAGAAGGCGCTTAAGAGAGATAAGAAAAAGAGTTTAAATCGCATTATTATTTCTTGAATTGCTCGATAAACTCTTCGATATCATCGAATAGGGCTTGCAAATCTTCTTCGTGCTCTACTTCATCCGCCAAAATCTGAGAGACGAGATCGTAGGTGATAATATCTTTTTCGCGGGTAATATCGAGGATGTTGGAGTAAACGCCGATGGCGCATTGTTCACCCTTGATCGCTTGTTCTAGTACTTTTCGTACATCAGGTTCAGTTGGAGCGTCATAGCCGCAGTTGCTATTTGTAAGCCACTCTGCGGGATGAAGTGCCGGAATTCCGCCCAGTTGGATAATACGATCAGCTACCATGGTGGCATGACGAAGTTCATCAGCAGCATGTTGGGTGAGCTCGACGATAGCCGCATCTTTCATAAGCCCCTTGACGACTTTAGCCTCAATAAAATATTGATAATAAGCGAGCCATTCATCGCAGTATGCTTTATTGAGCAATTCATAAACCGTTTGCGCTTCGATCCCTTTTAAGAGTGAAATTCCTCTTTTACCCATTGGATGCCCCTTGTGTGTTTTTATAGATTTTTATACTCTATCATTGCTTCTCTTAAAGGAAAATAATTATCCGCAGTAATGCTCAAGTCGCTCAGGTAACAAAAGGGTAATCCCCTCATGTTTAGAGGCTCTTATGACCCCTTCGGATTTTAGTTTTTTGACCATACGAGAGAGAGTTTCGGGTGTAATCCCGATAAGAGGTGCAATCTCAATCCCTTTTAAACGGATAAATACTTTAGGGTCATCTCTAATCAATCGGGCTACTTTGGCGAGGGCATTCGGGGCACTGTGGCGTTGCAGAGAATTTTCTAATGCCCCTATTTTTTGAGTTAAAGAGGAGATCAATGCGATACTGAGTGAGGGGTCGTGTTGAAGAAGATGTAAAAAAGGGTCCCGAGAAATTTTGAGGATAGTCGATTTTTGTGTAGCTTCACACGATGCGGGAAAAGGGATTTGTTTGAGTGTGGCAACTTCAGCGATGAGTGAGGGTGCACGAAATCGATGGATGAGCATCGTCTCATTCGAAGAGGAGGATTTAAACACAGCGGCTTCCCCTTCAATCAGAAAATAAAAATAGTTGCTTTCATCTCCCTCATAAAAGAGAATCTCTCCTGCTTCATAGTGTCGAATAATGCCGATTTCCTTGATTTGTGAACGCTGAGTATCTGAGAGATGGCTAAAGAGGGTGATCCCCTCAACACTCAACGACTCAGTGGGAAGTGAGGGGTTCAAAACCGAACTCTTTTGCGCGCATTAGCTCGACGGGATAGATGATTTGCGAATTTATGAGTCGCATTGAATATTCTCTGGGACTATTATCAAGGAGGGAAACGAGGTAATCGATACCGACGCTGGTCGTGTATTGGATCCAATCGACGGTGATATCGTTGTTCATCAGGGCGTTCGTTTCATAGATACGTGCGGGGAATTCGATCAGAGAGTTGGCAAAGATCATATTTTTACGGTCATTGTATTGGGTTAATGTCAGGAGATTGGGATCGAGATTAATCTGCGTAGAGAGGATATTGCGCTCTTTGATACCGCTAAACGTGAGGTGTGAGGCTAAGATGGCACTTTTAACCACCGGAATATGGAGAATAATACTCGCTTTGGTAAATTTTGCCGGTTTGGAGAGATGGGAAATGATATTTTCCCCTTTGGTATCGACGATATAGGCGGCGATTTTTTTATTTTCGCTTTTATGGGCTAAGAAAACCTCTTCAGTGGTTGATTTTAACTGTGTACCGACACTGGAGTTGTCGTAAAAGATCGCGATTGAATCACCCATATAGGGGAGGAGAGCTTCGATTTGTGCCACATAATCGATCCCTCCGAAGGTGAAATTTTTTCGGGCTGTGGGGAGGTCTCGTTTATGAACCGTGGGGATAAAGACGGGGATATCGGTTGAGAGGGCAATCATATTTTTTGCCCCTGCGGTGGTGAGGGGGGCGAGTATCGCATCCATCCCATCTTGACGTAGGTCATCTAACGCTCTAGCAAGTGAGGTATTCGATTCATCGCTCAGGTCATAGCGTTTTATTTGGTAGTGTTGATTCCGTCTGCTCATGAGGGTGGCAATCGAGACGTTATAGAGTGATTGGGTATATTTTCCGATCACATTCGGTGAGGAGATGAATCCAATTTTGAGTGTTTGTTCGGATGGTTCAACGTAGTGTAGCAGAGGTGTATTATCGGATGATTTTTGGATAATGAGATCTTTTCCATAGAGGGTGAAAAAGAGAGTCGATACCATCACTATGACGGATAAGCGTCTCATGAGAGCTGAACTTTAATCGTTTGCAAATCACGCATTGCCTCTTTTTTGAGAGAGGGGTTACGGACGAGATAGAGTGGATGATACATAGGGATGATGCGAGCATCGCCAAAAGGGATTATTTCTCCTCTGATACGTTCAAAATCGCTATTATCACCAGTGAGAATCCGATAAGCATCCGGTCCAAGGGTAACAATGAGACGCGGTTGAATTAATTCGATTTGTTTCGATAAAAATGGGATACAACTGCAGCATTCACTCGAAGAGGGATTTTGAAATCCAAACGGCTTACATTTAACTGCGTGGGTAAAGTAGACATGCTCAGTATGTAAATGGAGAACTTTTTCGATCATATCCCGTAACATTATTCCCGAGCGCCCAACATAATATTCGGAGGATTCATCCTCAGCTGCAGAAACATAGGCATCGATGAACATCAACTGCGCTCTTGCATCCCCATATCCGACCATACTTTGACGTCGTGATTTGCTTAAATCACATAGATAACATTGTTCGATACTAGTTTGCAACGTAGCGAGGGTATGGGGCAGTGTTGCGGATGGAGTCTGGATATTAGGGGTAATAGGATCGACATAGTTATACCCTAGTGATTTGAGGCGATAAAGGTTTTGGAGCAGGGCTATATTTTGAAAAGAGTCCACGGGCTTCACTTCTATGAATTTGGAGTGAGTATAAAGAAGAAGCGGTTAAAAGGAGATAAAGAAGATGATATCTTAACGGTAAAGTATCTCTTCTCCTTCAATACGTATATAAGGATCTTTACGTGTTTCCGCCATAATCTGCTTTAATCTGTTTAAGACAGTTTGATGAGTTTTCGACGGATTGAAGCTATCAAGAGCGATACAACTCGTATGGTTATTGAAATGTTTATCTAAGCTGTGGACGATATTTTGCGACGCTTTATAAGAATTTTCGTGTGAAGTAAACGCAAAAATTATAAAGTAGTGGTTTTCATCCATTTGCATAAGATGATCGGAAATTCGAACATATTTTGCCAATTCAACGACACTTAAAGGCTCTTCATGATAGAGGAGCGCGAAGGTCGCATTCACCCCAAAACGTTCATAAGTGTAGTAGGTTTTTTTAACGAGTACATTAATACGGTTTGAAATATCTTGACTCATGTATGTGCTTAAAATTTTATTTTTCTCATAATACCTAAAATCTCTTGTTTTTATACTAATATTTGATGTTTAAATAGTGTTGGATTATTACTTAACTCTATATTCAAGGAATTAGTATGTTATTACCGAGCCAAGCCAATCCGCTCAAACAGAAATTTAAAGAGCGTTTGAGACAAAACGATTCTACGTATCGCTATTATAAATCGATTTTTCATCTCACACGTGACATGATTGCACTGAGCGACGGATATCATATTTTTGATGCCAATAAAGCATTTGAGGATTTTTTTTCAGCTAAGGGTGTTGATGTTTATGCTCCAAATTTTGAATTGTCTCAGCAGTTTTTAGAGATTGATAAATATGGATATGTATATGAAGGATATTTGGAACATCCGTGGTTTACAACGGTCTTAAGCGGTAAAAAAGAGCACTATAAAGTGGGTATCAGCGGCTTGGGTATTATTAATACCTTTTCCTTATCTCTTACCCCTATAGAAGGGAGCGAAGATATTTATGTCGTAACGCTCACCGATATTAGCGATATGATGAGTTATCGCTACATTTTAGAGGAGGGTATTCGTACTAGCACACAAGAGAGAGAAGAAGCCCGTTATATTCTCTCTCAATACAATCAAACGATCGATACGGCCAATTTGGTAGCAAGATGCAATCTTGATGGTGTTATCACCTATGTTAATGAGGCACTTTACAAAACACTTCATTATGATGAACATGAGTTAATCGGTAATTATATATCGATACTTTTTGAAGATCAAAGTGATGTTATGTGTCAGAAAATATCATGGAATACAATCCATCACGGGGAAAGTTGGAAAGGAACAGTTAAAAATATCGGTAAATATGGGAGTATCCACTATTTTGACACCACTATCGTACCGATTAAAAATTTAGAGGGGCGGATCATCGAAATTCTCTCCATCCGTCATGATATTACCGAAATGGTTCAGGCTAAAGAAGAGGCTCTTCAAACGCTTGAAGCGAAAACTCAGTTTTTTGATCAGGTATCGCATGAACTCCGAACCCCTCTCAATGCGATTGTCAATTTCACCGATCAGGCATTGGAAAATTATGATGATATTATCGAAGATGAGGTGAGCCGCGATCTGGTTAAAAAATATCTGCAGCGTGCATACAGTAACGCCGAACATTTACTGGAGCTAATCAATTCACTCCTCAACATCGCAAAAATGAAATCGGGGAAAACCCTATTTGATATTCGGCCTTATGATGCGATATCGATGACCCAACAAGCATATGAAAACTGTTCCAGTTTGAGTAAAAATGTCAATGTTAATTATCGATTTAAGTCAACAAAAAGTATTATACCGATAGAGTGTGATAGTATTAAGTATAAACAAATTATAACCAATCTTATCTCTAATGCACTGAAATTTACCACTGAGGGGTTTGTGGAAGTACGGGTTGATGCGGATGAAGATGAGTGTGTTATTGAAATTGAAGACAGCGGTATCGGTATACCGAATGAAAAATTATTCCTTATTTTTGAACCGTTTGCCCAAGTACGTGATCACGGTTTTGGAACTGGGTTAGGGTTAAATATCGTCCGAGAGTATGCTAAGGCTATGCAAATGTCTATAGATGTTCGCTCGCAAGTGGGATGTGGAAGTTGTTTTGTATTAAAAGCTAAAATAAAAAAGGGAGAGAGTGTTTAGTTGTAATTAAAGTTTTGTTTCCGGTTAGCTTTTATACTATTGTTACTAACTGACCTTACGCAGTAAAAACTATCAAGGCACACAATATGCTTTTATAGAGCATGAAAACAGACTACCTTGAACTTTATACGGACTATTTGATCAGTAACAGTGGTTTCGCTACGGCGACAGGACTA